>Ga0310343_10001495_pt1 | contig 12016 bp, 10 predicted proteins | sample HC15DNA2025_MG_FD_203519 | JGI IMG/M metagenome (GOLD analysis project Ga0310343, IMG submission 203519) | Marine microbial communities from station ALOHA, North Pacific Subtropical Gyre - HC15-DNA-20-25_MG | ecosystem: Environmental > Aquatic > Marine > Oceanic | place: Pacific Ocean: North... | reverse complement strand
GTTATGGCTTCCCAACCGTGGGTGTCAGCTGCTATTGCGACCCATGCACCTGATGGAGCAAGCGCAAGACAAAGCCCGATCCAGAAATGGCACAACCATGAGAATCTCTTGGTGTAAGGGTATATCACAAATGCTAGGACAGGTAACCATGCCATCTTTAATGCGACTTCATTGAGCCTCCAAGCAGAAACAAGCAACATAGCAAAGAATAATCCTGAGAGTGCCCAGGCTTCAAAAGCGGTTATTTTTCCAGAGGGTAGGTGCCTAGAGGCTGTGCGGGGGTTATTTGCATCAATATCCCTATCCACCACTCTGTTTAGAGCCATTGCAAGCCCTCTGGCTCCAATTGCTGCCACGATTATCCATAGCAAATCTGTGTGTTCTGTACCAAACTGACGATCCGCAAGTACGAAACCGATTAGAACGAATGGCAACGAGAAAAGAGTGTGTTCTATTTTTACAAAATCTAGGACATCTTTCATTTGCATGAAATTTCCCTCCACCTACATCAGTATGTTTGAGGGCCATTTCCATTCAAGAAGGCCATCCTCTTCTGCATGTCTGTTCACCCGTTCAAGAATTTCAGGATCATGTAGGGTCACAGCAGGCCACCTACGAGCAGGAATCGGACCATCCAAAGATGGAATCGGTGCCGTGGCATCCCATGCAATTCTCCCTCTATCTCCATCCCAAATTAAGCCCCTGTCAACATCAAAACGGGCAAATAATTGCCAAAGCAGCCTGCGTTTAGCACCGCTATCATGCAAATCTAGGTCATTGTCGGTTATGAAGAGCCAGCGAAGATTCCGGGCATCGTCCATGCCCCATATCATTTCTGCTACTTTACGCACTTTTTCTCTCTGGACTAGTGCCATATCTTCATCTGGATATTCCATACCTAGTCTGGGTCCGGGCCCTCCTTCTATCTCCACGGTAACGACAAGCATAGAGTTCCGAAGTAGGCGGGCCTGTTCCACAATATTCTCCTTAACGACTAATTTATCGAAGCCTTCTGGAACCCCCGGAGCACCGACACCTGCCACTCTCCATTCAGGTGATCGCATCACTGGAGAGCCAAGAGGCGATTCCTCACCATTCCGGGGATCCTTACGGGGGATCGACGTCGCATCCACTAAAATTTTGGATTGTATATTCTCGAAGGGATTGGCGGGATCAAGCGAATCACCTGGAAGCCCCTCAATTACGATGATATCTTCAGAGGGGTTCACTTTGTTATTCAAAGCATCAAGGAATGTTTCTAAATCATGAGGATCCTCGTCTTCGTCAATAACCATAACAGTCTTCATCAGCATCATTTGGCCTGCTCCAAGTAGGCCAAGCGCAGTCTTTCGTCCCTGCCTAGGGTATCGCTGTTTAGATGAAACAATAGCAAGATTGTGGAAACCAGTCTCTAGAGGGAGATACAGAGAACGAAGATCTCTGTGTTGGAATCTCAATACCGGCGTTAATTGAGCGCCTACGGCTTCACCAAGATAACCATCTTCCATTGGTGGCTGACCGACTATTGTAGCAGGAAGAACCGCATTTCGCCTGTGAGTTATTGCCGTTACATGAAGTACGGGGTAATTGCCAGGTAGCGAGTAGAAACCATAGTGGTCACCGAAAGGACCCTCAATCTTCGTCTCATTAGGATCCGTCCAACCCTCTATGACGATGTCCGCCTCAGCCGGTATTAGCAAATCTTGAGTCTTGGCCCTCGTTATCCGCAGACGTTTACGACCGAGAAAACCTGCAAACATGTACTCGTCGAGATTGTCTGGAAGGGGGGCTATGGCCGAGAAAATCAACTCGGGTGGACCTCCAATGCATATTGCAACAGGCATCTTACCATCCGGGTGTCCCGCAGCATGGTCAGCACCATGCTTGTGAATTTGCCAATGAAGTCCAATTTCTCTCGGCCCATGCACCTGGCCCCTGTACATCCCCATATTGTGCTCCTGAGTTTTAGGGTCTCGAGTTATCACAAGTGGTAGAGTGATGTAACGCCCGCCGTCCATAGGCCAGCATTTGGGTATTGGGAGGCGGGTGACATCTGGTTCGAGATTGACGATTTGTTGGGATGCAGCTCTCCTTACCACCATAGGGGGCAAAGCGAGTGCATCCCTTAGCAGAGGTATACCTTTCCAAGGCGCTTTAAGATAAGTACCTATATCGGGCTTCATTAGGGAAACCAGTCGATTCCCAATCTCATCCTTTTCATTTGCTCCAAGTGCTTTCATGGTCCTAGAATGACTCCCAAATATGTTCATTGCGAGAGGTATATCTGAGATTGTTCCGTCCGGTAGTCTCGGTTTTTCAAATATTACTGCAGGCCCCCCAGTCTTAACAAGTAGATCTGCAATAGTACCTGCTTCAAGCTCAACGTCCACTTCTCTGTAGATCCGTAGAAGCTCACCATCACGCTCTAGTGAGTCAATGTACCTACCCAAACTTGTCCATGCCACGACCTATGCTCACGCCTACCCATTGAGAAGGTTCGCTTTTCTCCCACATGACCGTTGGATTCTTTTCACATCGTCTACTCCAAGGCACGTGTCGGACGGTATTGACGTTGACGTGTTGGTTGTTGGCGCAGGTCCCGGAGGGGGAAATGCAGCACTTCAGTGTGCGAGAAAAGGCCTCAGTACACTCATTATCGAAGATCACTCCGAGATAGGAACTCCTGTTCACTGTGGTGAGTGTATTTCCGATGAAGCCGTTGCTAACTTGAATCTTCAATTACCCGAACAAGTCATCAGCAAGAGAGTTAACGGAATAAGAGTCATTTTTCCGGACCGAACTGAAAAACAACTAACTGAGACCGGATATGTATTGGAAAAACATCTCTTTGAGCGTTGGATAGTGGAATCTGCTGTAGAAGAGGGCGCAGAGCTCGTTCTAAAGCACAAACTCACCTCTATGGAGAGAATCGAGAGGAATGGCGAATTCAAAGGATGGAGATGTGATGGGAAGGGAGATAGATTCCCGATATCGGCCAAGATAGTGATTGACGCATCAGGCGTGTCTGCTGTTTGTTCAAGATTCATAAAGCCCGATGGTGTAAATCCGTTAAATGACAAAGGGAAAGTTGTTGCCGGGATGCAATATGAACTAACAAACGTCCCAACAGACGGGTATCTTGATTTTTACATATGGCCGAAATACGCTGAGAAGGGATATTTGTGGATGATCCCAAAATGTGATGGAAGGGCCAACGTTGGTCTCGTAACAGAAGACAGGCCTAGAGCCAAGAAGGCTTTGGACGAATTCATCGAGGACACCCATTTCAAAGGACTCGAACAAAAATTGCCTTCTTGGAAAGAGAAGGGCAATCCCGCATTTGGCGGTACTATACCTATCTCTGGCCCATTTGAAAACACTCATTATGACGGTCTGATGCTTGTGGGCGATGCTGCTGGATTCACATCGCCTCTGTTTGAGGGAGGCTCTCATCTTGCTCTGAAATCCGCTGTTTTCGCAGCTCAAACTGCTGCGATGGCGATATCTAAGTCGGATCTGAGTTCTGAGATGATGTCCGAATATACCCAGTCTTGGAAAGCCGAGTTTCCCCCATATGATAAAATTTTGAGAGGGAAAAATGCCCTTTTCCAGTTGACCGATGATGAGATGTCCGTGATGGCCGCCTGTTTCCCCGATGAGATGTCCAATATGGGCGTCTCAGGGAAGGCAATGGTCGGACTTCGCGTGCTCTTCAGAAGACCGTCTCTTTATTCCAAGAGAATAGTATCTGCAATGCTTGCTTTTGGATATAGCAGGGCAAAGTACTACGGATGGTAAGCACGTGCTTCCTTTTTCTGGGCGTTTGTTACTTCTGACGGCGTCAATAGTATCGTTAGTGTGGTCATCATCATCTAGGGTATCCAATCGCCTTCCATTGTCTATTTTGGTTTCCATCCAGTCAATGCCATTTGCTTTAATTATCGTCGCTTTCATAGCAAATTGGGATTCCCTCGATTTAGTATCGAGATTCGGAAGTGACGAACTTCCACTTCTCTACAGGATATCTGCAGTATGGGGCGGCCGATCTGGACCGCTATTGATGTGGTGTGCATTGTTGGCCATAGGCTCAGTAATACTATCTGAAACAAGTCCAAACGGACAAAATTCTGTGAGAATGGTAGTCGGTCTAAACGGAATTCTACTATCAATTTCAGTGCTTCTAGATCCATTCGCCCCTTCCTCAGGTTTTACCAACTATCTTAATCCTCTACTTCAGACCGATTTGATGGTAATACACCCGCCGATCATCTTTGCATTCTACACCTTGTGTCTGATCCCTGCAATCATGTGTGTATCGGGATTATTGGAAGATCGTGACGAGCTTTCTCTGCATGATGAAATCCTGCCTTGGGCTAGGGCCGCATTTGTAGTCGGAACTGCGGGCATCGGACTTGGAGGGTTGTGGGCATATACCGTGCTTGATTGGGGAGGTTATTGGGCATGGGACCCCGTTGAAACAGCTTCTTTCTTGCCTTGGGTATGCTTAGTTGCCGTTCTTCACGCTAGAAGCCAGGCCTCTGTGAAGGCACGGAAAGTCAGTCCTGCAATTATGATCGGCGTTGGCGCACTTGCAATGCACTCCACACTTGTTACTCGTGCAAACGGCGTTTGGTCCTCTGTACACTCTTTCGCAGCAGATGGTGCAGGTTCAGAATCTTCAGACCCATATCTAAGAATTCTATCTTTGTATAGCGAGGGCGCTGCTGGAGTGGAAGTCATAACATACCTCATCATAATCGTGGCGCTTGGATTGGCTCTGATGAGACACCTCCTCAAAGTGCAATCAAAGAATCTCGAGAAGATGGGTAGAACTTCAATGAGATCAAACTCCCCTCTATTGTCAGTCTGTTTACTCCTTGCTACACTAACCACAGGCATACTAACAGAATCAACGCTAGTGTTGGTAGTTAGTATCGCTTTGATGACACTGATAGTGGAGGGCGATTCCGAAGAAATTTCCACAGTATGGATTTTTTCTGGCGTCGCACTGTACCTGTTTGCAAGTTGGTCATGGGCAGCTTCTCTCCCACTGGCAGTCTTCGGCATGGCTATTTTCCTGGTACCTTGGGTTCTCTCTCCCTCGGACGAAGAAACAGAATCTTTGCTCGAACCAATTTTTGATCCTAGAAATCAAAATCGAATGTCTAGAACGGCCCCATGGTTTGGTGCAATAGCATATCTTGGCCTGACCTGGATGTTACTTACTGCAGAGATAGATGGTACAAGTTTAGAGGCGCATGAGATATTTGGCGCCCCACTCCTGATTCTTCTTGCACTCTCACTCACAGTGTATTCTTGGGGCAAGGGAAATGATGGCAGGGTCGGCCTATTTGCAGTAATCGGAACATTGGCATTGTCTCTGGCGGTGGGTGCTATGTCAAACGGACTTGATTTACCAGGGGATCCCGATCGGAATTTCACAGAGAGTCTCACGAGGGGGCAGGTTGCTGGTACAATTCTAGCGTGTTTGGTTGTCGCTATGCCCCCCACTCTGATTGCAATGTGGAAGTCAGTACGAATTTCTATCTCTTCCAGTGGGCGTTTGCATCCATCTAGTTGGAGTACCCCGAATCGACGTAAAGTGGGGTCCAGCTTAGCACACGTAGGCATACTATTCTTGCTTCTCGGCCACGTCTTAACGACTACCCTTGTCGACAGAACGGACCCTTCTCATCTGGTAACTCTAGTTCGAGATCAACCTGTAGAGCATGCAGGCTACACTCTTACATTCACGGGCGTAAGTGCGATAGACTCAGAGGATTCATCGTATGATTACTCAATTGCCGATGGGTTTGTGGAGTTCCAGATTGAAGTTCATGACATGGATGGCAATTATATCGAGACAGCTAGGCCCGGGATATTACGGTTCAATACCCCATCTGGAGAAATCCTCACAAGGTCTGAAGTTGATCGAATCTCACAAATTCATGGAGATTTGATGTTCATACTTGATGTTGCCCAAGCTAGCCGAGCTCTAAGTGAGTTTATGTTCGGAGAAGTTGAGGCTGTTGATCGGGTGGGTGTCACTGTTTACGACCTTCAGGGCAGCCATATGGTCTGGATTGGTTGGATTTTACTGCTCATCGGAGGCTCTCTGGCCCTCTCAAGTCATAGTCTTAGACGGACCCTATCAACCGACTGAATGAAAAGGGGCGAGCAGGTCGCCGGGCCCACTGGAGGACCTAGGATGAAGAAGGGAACCATCGTTCACATAGATTACGATCTATACAATGCAGATACTGAATCGCTACTAGAGACCACAAGAGAAGATGTTGCTAAGGAGCATGAAATACACGACGAGCGTCGAACGTACAAGCCAATGATTACCGTCATTGGAGATGGCAGACTCATCAAAGGCTTCGAAGAACATCTCGAGAGTGCAAAGGAGAAAGAAGAGTACACTTTCGACATTGAACCAGAGGATGCTTATGGGGAGCGTGATGGCAATCTTGTCGAGACAGTTGGGATGAATGTCTTAATGCGGAGTGTCCGTGATCCAGATACATTGGCCATAGGTTCTCAGGTCGAAATCAATGGTAGATCAGGGGTTTTACAAATGGCACGCGCCGGTCGTGCACGAATTGACTACAACCACCCCCTTGCCGGAGTCAAACTTCGATACACATATTCTATCGTCAAAGTTGTGAAACAGAAAAAGGGGAGAGTACAGACTCTACTTGAGATGAACACCGGCAGAGATGACTTTGAAGTCAAATTTGAGAAAGATGATGTAACGATTACCCTACCTGAGTCCATTGCATATGATCAGAACTGGCCGTACGCGAAGTTTAGTCTGGTCAGAACCCTTAGGGAACACCTCGGAGTTGGAGTAGTGGTATTCCGCGAAGTGCATGAACCTCGACAGGTAGATGAAGAAGAATAACATCAGATTAAGTGTTAGTGCCCCAACTCGATTTTGTGAGATACTACCTTCTGATTTTGGTAACTGCGCTTGGCCTAATGCTAGCCAGCACACCTGCAATCGCTCAAGATGATGACGTGATAATCACAGTTGATAGTACAAATTTGCAATTCAGCCCCTCAGAGGTTACAATTACGGAGGGCCAAGCGGTCAGATTCTTCTGGTCAGGTGAGTTATTGCCGCACAATGCAGTATCCACGGATGGTGTTTTTGACAGCGGCGACCCATCAAGAAATGTAGACTACAGATTTGTTTTTACCACAGGTATGAACGGTACTTATGAATTCATTTGCGAACCGCATGAACAGTTAGGAATGATCGGGGAAATAACTGTACAGGCAATGAATGAAACCCTAAATGAGTCTGGAGAAATAGAACTTGAAAGTTCAGAGTCAAATAAAGATCGATTCTCTGTCTCATCATATGGGCTTAGTCTGGTAGTCCTGCTGATAATTTCGGTTTTTTTCTTCAGTTACGCAACTCAAAGATATATTAGACTTCGAAAAAAGTAGTATTTCGCCTCTCGGTACTCACAGGGCACGTCAAAGCCGGAGCTCAGCTGACCCTCTTGTCGTCATCGAGGCAGCATCCCCCTCTCGGATGACACAAATCAATGCTTGGAATGGAATCAAACCTTCCAGGTGACCGCTCTGTTGAAATCAAATTGATTAATCTCAAACCTCGATGCGCTCCTTCGCAATGGTGATGACGACCCTCATTCTGGTAGCAGGAGCATTCTCAGGTTGTCTTGGATTGGTCCTTCAACGTGAAATGATGGAAGATATGCGAGAACCTCCTGAGACAATACTCAGAGAGGAATCAATCGGTTTCGACCACACATTTACATCGACGGGGTTTGATTCAACTGACTACTATAATGAAAGCACTATGGAAATAGATCCCAGTGTCCAAAGTATGTCCATATCATTCCGTGCTCAGATGCCTCTCTCGGAGACATTTGAGAGCCTTATCGGGAATGAGACAAACCTAATTCGATATGTAGATGCTAAACTTTGGGCCCCTGGATCAAAGTCAGCAGGAGGCGATCCTTTCTGGAAAATACGAGTAACTCAGGACCATCCACTTGAGAGGTGGGATTATTCTGGTATGGAATTTAGCGAGGGAATATGGACCTTGGAAGTGGATGCAAGAGGATATGGGTGGGAGCCTGGCATAGAACAACTAACTGCAAAGGACCATTTTGACGTGTTCGTAACCATCACTAAGCCATGTATCAGGTTTGCAGAAATTCATGAGTCTGATGACTGTACTTTCCAATCAGAATTAGATTAAACGCATAACTCTCCCCTTGTAGGTCTACGGAGCGCTTATGAATGCCCGCAAGGTGGCCGCGTTGCCGAGGCATCATGATGACGGAACAAGTAGCCCCGCTCGTACCCTTTGACATGTACAGAACTCATGCTGTTCACATAGGCACAAACCAGAAATCCGCCGACATGAATCGCTTCCTAGATACAGATAGACAAGATGGCACAGGCCTTCATTTGATTGACATAGAGAAGACAGATGAACGCATTCGCGTAGTAGCTTCGTTCCTCAATAGATATGACCCATCGAGAGTATTAGTTGTCAGCGCACGCCAATACGGACAGCGTCCTGCTCGAAAATTCGCCCAGGCAATAGGAGCCAAGAGGATAGTTGGTAGGTTCATCCCCGGCACACTCACCAATCCAAGACTCAATTCGTATATCGAGCCCGAGGTTCTGATGGTTACCGATCCGTCTGCTGACTCACAGGCACTCAATGAGGCAATTAGTTCTGGAATACCTGTCATCGGAATATGCGATGCAAACAACACATTGAGAAATGTCGATCTTGCTTTACCAGCAAATAACAAGGGTCGAAGATCACTTTCATTGGTGTATTGGCTTCTTGCTAGGGAGACCCTCGTTCAACGCGGTGAAGCCACTTATGCAGACTGGGAACGCTCACAAGATGTTGACGATTGGGAATCGACATTCTAGTTATGGATGCTCACAGCCTTCCATAAGTCACCTCGACTACATTCTTTCATGCCTGTAGAATCAATCTGGGGTATCTATCATGCTGATGGTGGTTTGATTGGAGAAATAAAATACGTTGCTGGAGCCTTATTCAGACGTCAACATTGCTCACTTTGTGATATAACTCATAAGATTGCATGGGAAAAGTCAGATATGAAACAACTTAGGAAAAATTTCGACGTACCTTTTCATTTGGTACATCTTAATGAGCGTCCAGAGGATTTGAGTCTATATTCCGAGGGGATAACTCCCATTTTAGTCGCAAAGACCGACTCCGGATTCATAACCATCGCATCGGATAAAGAATTGAAGGATTGTAGTGGTTCTGTGCAATCACTCTCAGACCTAATATCTGAGAAATTAGATCATATCGCCGAGTCATCGTGAAATACGGCACTCCCGACCAATGGGGTATGCCATCAGGCTCAGTACCGCTCTTCCTTGCCCCCATGGCAGGCGTCACTGATCTAGCATATAGGCTCCTAGCGAGCGAATGTGGCGCTGATTTCACTATGACCGAGTTCACTGCAGCTTCAGGTTTATCGAGAAAAGAAGCAAAATCTTGGTTAAAAATGGAAAGCCATCCAAGAGAGCAACCGTTCATACCTCAGATATTCGGAGGTGATGAGAATGAGATGGTCTCCACCGTTAGGATGCTTCAAGATCGTGCAGATGTCATTGACATTAACTTTGGATGTCCTGCACCCAAGGTATGTAGGAATAATGCAGGGGCAGCACTATTGAAGGATCCTGATCGAGTTGTTCAACTAGTTCGTTCCTGTGTTGAGGTATCTAACATACCCATTTCTGTTAAGATGAGACTTGGAACTGGGTCAGGACCTGACACTGCCCTTGAGATATCTAGGAGATTGGAAATCGAGGGAGTGATTCGCGTTTGTGTACACGGTAGGACCTTGAGACAAAGGTATTCTGGAACAGCTGATTGGTCTTCAATTCGCCAGATTGTTGAATCAGTTTCAATTCCGGTAATTGCTAATGGAGATGTAATAGACTCAAGAACCGCGGTTGAATGCTTGGAGTCCACTAGTGCAGCAGGCCTCATGATAGGAAGGGCTGCTATAGGCCGACCGATGATATTCCATGAAATCAAGCGAGACCTTGGGTGGACGAATGAAAACCCCCCTTGGCAAACTGATGACATGGTGGTTGCAAGACGTTGGTGTTGGGAACGATATCTGCAAATTTGCTCAGAAGTGTACGGGATAAAAGGGAGCAAGAATTCCAAAAGGCATGCCGTCTCATTCACAAAGGGCTTACCAGGAGCTTCTGCAATGAGAGTCGCTCTTCACAGGACTCATAGTCATGAAGCCCTTGGAGAAATGGTCTCAAAATATTTACGAGAACTAGAAGAAGATGTGATGATAGCCTGAGGCCTCATTCGAATATTGCATCCAAACGCGCGGCAACCGAAGCTATTCTAGATAAAGTACGCTCGAGACCTCGAAGTACTGATGCTGCAACTTCCTCACCTGTCGCGCCTGTTAGTCGATATCCAAGAGGCGCACGCCCTCCGATTGTATTCAGTAGGATTCTCCGATCATTAAGAGATATGCCCTTTACGGAATTAGTCACTTCTTCAACGGTCAAAGACCCCACTTCAAGACTATCTATCAGTGATCTGCATATTTGATCTGGGAGACGACCAAGACCCCCTCTTCCAACTAACCAATCACTGCCTCTGGAACGATGTTGACGAGTTAAACTACCAAACAAATCTACTGGTATACGCGTTTCCACAACTGCTCGCTCAACCATGCCTCCAGATCGCATTCTTTCCAGAATCCGACCAACTCTGGCACGACTCCCCCCAGACTTTTCCATAAGAATAGAAAGCTCTAACGGACGATTTGAAGAAGCTAATATATCCATCACATCCGAGTGAAGGGAATCGTTTGCCCTAGGCCTATCACCTCCAAATCCAAGATCAGTTGCCAGCTCCTCCAGAACGCCTTTTTCGGAAGATGGGCCTAATTCTACGATGTCTATCTTGAATGAAAGTGAATCATTTTCTGCAGAGACATCCATCCTTGACGGGCTTTTCACTACTTTATCATAGAGTACAGAGAGCCTTTGTTTTGCTATCGTGGTTGCATCGGCAGAAATTATCTCGATTGCGTTACTAAAGCTACCTCCTCTAAGCATGTATTTTCTGCCTTCACCACTTCTTACATCAGATACAAGTCCAGACTCTCTAATTTTCACTAATTGATGATGTATACCAGTTGATGAGATTCCTGTAACTTCTCCAATCTCTGCACTTGTCCATCCTTTTCTCGGATTCGACAAGAAACATTTACTCACAATCGAATGCATACCGCCCTGCTCATCAGCTATGCTATTCCCATCGCCTTTGGACCTAATTAGGGCCATGCTGTCCAATATCCAGGCAAGAAGTACGCTCTTATCTCGGCTTCCAGCGGGAAGCTCCCTCTCGACAAAACGAGCTCTAAGCACGATGCAAACTCAAACTAACGGCTCATCAGTGTTGCCAATCAAAGAGCACCATTCACCCTCGGACGCCGACTCTGCCTTGCATATCGATCCAACCATAGTCGACTGTTGGATTCGAAAGACACGATAGATGACTCTCTAGTTTGATCGCGTCTTCTTGGATTATGCCTCTATTCCTGAGGACTATCACTGCACTGTTCACGGCAGAACGAGATCTACCGAGGGATCTGGCTAGATCGGCCTGACTCCTGAATGAATCTTTCTCCACCAAACGACCCACAATCTTTCTCTGGAGATCCGAGAGACCAACGGGCAATATGGACGAAGCTCGAGCGTCACTAGATATCCTGATACCATCCAGAATTTCCAATTGAGCAGGCGGGCCTGCATAATAACAGACCCGACCATTGGTCCTCTGAACAAATACCTCCCCCTCACTCTCCATTCTGTACAGCCGATGACGCAACGTTCCGTTTGCAACTCCAAGCCTTCTTTGAAGCTCTCTGAAATGTATTCCCGGGCTTCGATCTAGTGTAATCATGATCTTATCTCTTAACGGGTGCCCCCAACTGTGTCC
>Ga0310343_10001493_pt1 | contig 12023 bp, 8 predicted proteins | sample HC15DNA2025_MG_FD_203519 | JGI IMG/M metagenome (GOLD analysis project Ga0310343, IMG submission 203519) | Marine microbial communities from station ALOHA, North Pacific Subtropical Gyre - HC15-DNA-20-25_MG | ecosystem: Environmental > Aquatic > Marine > Oceanic | place: Pacific Ocean: North... | reverse complement strand
ATCTACCTATTCATACAAAATCTTTCGTCTGCCTAAAAAAAGTCATCTGTGATACTTTTCACCATGTACGGTCCCTCTAACTTGTAACCTAACTTGCGATAATAATTTCTAGTTCCAACGCCGGAAATAACGGCCATTTTCGTCGATCCGTGTTCATCTCTTGCGATTCTTTCGGCTTCTTTCATTAAAGCCGCGCCATATCCGCGGTGTTGAAACCTCCCAGCCTCTCGCGTCGATACTTTCACGGCGGTACCGTAGACGTGCAATTCGCGCACCATCGAAACCTGTCCTCCTTTCAATTCCACGTTGTTCTTACCAGCGTTCTTGGTCAGTTTACGTAACCGTAACAAACCAACTAAAATGTCTTGTTTCGGATCCTCGTACGATAAAAACGTCTCCCACCCGCCGTTACCGGTATACTCTCTTCTTACTAATTCTACGTCCTTTGGCGATACGCGATTGTGGATGTCTTGCATTCCAACTTCTCGAGCTCGAACATCACGGCATTTCAAACCTAACTCAGCCATGCGTGCCATTGCAAGTTCGCGCAAATTCCCTTTTTCGACGCCAGAAGTCACAAGCGGCATTGGGATATCTCTTTGCACCCTGTACACTCTCGTCCATGGCGGCACGAGCGCTAAAATCCTAGCCACCAAATCAACCAACTTTTCCGGCGAATACGATCGGTAAAACCCATTCCTCCATAGCTCGTACAAACCCGTACCTCGAATAACTAACGTCGGATATAACTTCAATCCATCCATACGAAACTCGGGATTCTCAAACGCCTCTAAAAACGATTCGTAATCTCTCTCCATACCGACGTTTGGTAAATCCGGCATCATGTGTGCGACGACTTTAAACCCAGCATCTTTAGCCTCGCGAAAACATCGATTGACAGCTTTCACTGTGTGCCCTCTGTTCGTATCTCTTGCAACGTCTTCGTATATCGATTGCAAACCAATCTCTAGCCTCGTACAACCGTACTTTAACATTTGCCTCAAGTGCGGTCCTAAACAATAATCCGGCCTAGTTTCGATAGTCATCCCAACGCACCTGTGTTTCCCGTGTTCCGAACTCCTCACGGCTTCATCTACCGACGAACTCGTTGCTCCGCTCAACGCATCGTGCAAATTTCTAATAAAATAGTCCCTATAATCCATTGGCAAACTCATAAACGTCCCTCCCATCAACACGTACTCGACTTTATCCGTCGAATGCCCTAACCTGGCCAATTGATCGACTCTCCCTCTCGCTTGCGCATACGGATCGTACCTCGCTCGAATGGCACGCATACTCGTCGGTTCATATCCTGTGTAGCTTTGCGTAGAATACTCAAAATCTGAATCTGGCCCGCCCGGGCAATACACGCACACGTTCCCGGTAGTCGCAATGTGAGGACACCTATGCGGCTTGGACATGACGGCCACCACTGCCACTCCACTCGCCGTTCGAACTGGTTTCGCTCTCAGCTGCGGCAACAAATTTTTTTTATGTTCTTCTGGTACGGCCGAGATGATCTCGGTCAATCGAACCGTTCCATCTACGCCGTACTTCTTCGACGCTTTATTCTTCGCGTTGTTCAAGTTTAACGTCTGGTTTGCTTTCACGGCCGCAATCATCTGTTCGACGACGTCTTTGACCGTCCGCAACCGCGCTTCATCTTGCGAATATATCACTCGTTTGTGTTTGCCTCGCGAGGAGGTGACGACTGCGCCGACCTCCGCGTCCTTCACGGAAGACGCGGACGTGGTGTTCTGCGTCTCGTTCGTGGTGTTTCGACGCATCGGCGGCGAATCCACCGTCGTCGTCATGGTCTCGCGTTCACTCTCTTTACGGAGCGTTCAAAACCGGCTCTTCGGTGCGAGTGCTCGCGCGGTCACAGAATGAATGCGGGATATCTTTTCTTCTTCTTCTTCTTCTTCTTCTTCTTCTTCTTCTTTCGAGTGGACGTCGTCGTCGCACTCCCCGCGTGCACACAAAGTGACGTCTCGCGTTTGTGTGGCGCCAAAAATGCGTTCGTTTTTTGATTCCATTTTGTTATACCTGTCAGAATTTCGGCGCGCATTCTCGCTCGCACAACACGAGCTCTCGCTTTGGTGCATCGAAAAGAAGACGTTCAAAAAGGCCGCACGCGAATAAAAGAACGAGATGTCGGGCGTGTACTCTTTGGAACCACCGACATCGGGCAAAGTCGTCCTCGAAACCACCTTCGGTGACATCGACATCGAGCTCTTTTCGAAAGAGTGCCCGCTCGCCTGTCGCGCATTCATTCGGTTATGTCTGGATGGTTATTACGAACAGAACCTGTTCCATCGAATACTGAAAGATTTTATGGTACAAACGGGAGATAAGAGCGGGAGTGGGAAAGGTTCGGGCGTCGAGAAGAAGTATAAGGACGAGCTACACAGTCGGATTAAGTTCAACAAGAGAGGCCAGGTGGCCATGGCGAACGAAGGGAGGAGAGATTCAAACGGTACGCATAGCGTGATTAAGCAAAGAGGATGGTTGCTTTGCTTGTTTGTTTTTTATGCTTTGATGATACGCGAGGGATTGATGTTTGGGCGTTTTCCTCGTCTATTTTGAGCTCGTTTCGTACACATTTACTAACCTTTCTTTGCAACATTATAAACAACGCAGGTTCTCAATTCTTCATCACTCTCAACGAATGCCGACACCTGGATCGGAAACATACCATTTTCGGGAAAGTTGTTGGACAAACGTTTTATAACGTGCAAAGAATCGGCGATTGCCAGTGCCAAGGCGAAACGCCAGTTGGGGAGCCGTTGCCGAGAATTTTGAAGGCGCAGGTGGTGTGGAACCCCTTCGACGATATTGTTCCCAAGGTGAAGAAAGAGAAGGAAGAAGTCAAAGCGCCCAAAGAGAAAAAGAAGAAACAGAAAGCAAACGTTGGTCTTTTATCGTTTGGTGACGACGAGGAGGTAGCTGAAGATCAAGACGAGCGCAAAGAGAAAAAAACGAAGAAACAAAAGATTGCATCCGCACACGACGTCGTCGATGAAGGGGCAAATAATACATTCGCCAAAGCCGACGACGACGAGTATAAAAATGTTTTGAAAAAGACAGAAGAGGAAACGATTGAAAATGAAAAGAAAGCCAAAGATTTAGAGGAGAAGATGAAAGCAAAAATGCGCGAAAAAAGAGAAAAAGTATCAGTCAACGGTGCAGAGAAATCTTCCTTGGCGATGTTGTCAGAGATGAACGTACACATTTCCGAGGTTGAGCGCAAACGCATCGAAAAGGTGAAGAAAGCGAGAGACAAGCAAGCAAAGGCGGAGAGAAAACTAGAGCGAGAAAGATACAAGAAAGATAAACTGAAGAAACTCGGGTTAGGAAAAGCATTAGTCACCGAAGACGATAAAGCACTCATGTCCAACCACGAAGTCAAACGTGCAGAGGCGAAACTGCGTAACAGAAGAGTCTTGGACCGCGAGAAAGAAACGCTGGCCAAATTGCAAAAGTTCAACGAAAAGTTACACGAAGGAGGAAGCGCCGCCAATAGCAACGGAATTAAAAGAAGCGAAAAGGAAGCTCGCGATGGTTTCGTCGGAGTCTCTAAGTTCGTCCCGGAAGGCTTGTACTACATGGAAGATATCGACGAAGATGGCAACGAAATACGCAAAGACGACGACGATAATGACGATTGGAGGGTGCACTCCCTAAAATTCGCCAAAAACGACGGTCAAAGCACGGCAGCCTCACAATATTTAGCCTCTGCGGATGATTACGAAGTTTTGGATCCTCGCGAACCGTTGACTGGCGAAATCGGTATGAATCAAGCCAAAAATGGCAATAGACAAAATAGACACTACGTACCTACTATGTAGGTAGAGAGCAAGATTTATAATGAAAACACTAACTAATCCTCATTCTAAACCGCTCTTTCATATGCATACCACCTCCGCCAATGGTCGAAAACAACAACGATGAACCTGCTAAGTCGTTACAGACTACTTCATTCGATGTCATCGTTCTCGGTACAGGTCTTACGGAATCCTTAATCGCCTCATACGCATCGAAAATTGGAAAGAAAACCGTTCTGGTTTTGGACGCTAACGACCACTACGGGAACAGTTTCGGCACTTTAGAAGCTCGCATCATCGCGGACAAGTTTAAAGGATGGACTGTGCCCCGATGTTTGTTACAAACTGAATCGATCTTGGAGATTCGCGATTTGACGACCATCGATGATGATTATGATTCCATACTCTCTTCTCTGTATCGTAAATTCAGTTTAGATATTGCCTTTAAGTTCTCCTTGGGCGACGACCAGTTGATTGAGGAAGTGTGCAACAGCGAAGCGTATAAATACATAGAGTTTAAGACGTTAGAGAAGAGTTTCGTGGCCGTTAAAAGTGATGGGACTAATGGTAACAGAGCGTTTGAGTTTATTCCTGTCCCGGCGTCTCGCTCAGAGATATTCGAAAGTACGCGCCTGTCTCCGGCAGAAAAGAGAGGGTTGATGCGGTTTTTGAAACGGGCCAGGGACGTGGCATTGGAAGGGACGGGTGTGAATTACGGGAGAGGGGACGATGCGAATACACCTATCGGTGCGCCAGGGACAGAGTATAAATTGGACGTGGAGGGAGACGAGAGTGAGAGTATGAAGGAAAAGAAGAACGGCGTGAACGGAGATGGTAACGACAAGGATAGTAGTTTCGCGTATGCTTTCGTGAACAACGATAAGAATAATAACGATAGTAGTAGCGGTGGTAGTGTTAGTAAAGATATGTCCATGAAATCATTCTTGATGGAGTCGCCAAACGAACTCTCCGAGATTACATCGGACGCGGTTGCATATTGCGTAAGTTTCTGCCCAAGTGCAAAAACCGCTCTGCGAGGAAGAGCAGCGGAGATGTTGAAAACGTACATTCGTTCGATGGGGAAGTATGGACCACAAGCTCCTCAAGCTGGTTTGATTCCGTTGTACGGGTGTGGAGAGTTTGCGCAGGCCTTCTGTCGCGTTGCTGCGGTGAGCGGTGCAATCACGGCGTTGCGCCAGTCGATTATGAAAATAGAGAGGAAGCATATACGTAGCGATGATGGAGATAAAGTAGGTGGTATCAACAAATATTGCAATGATGTTGCGTGTGGCAGTGAAAACAATATTGAAGTTATCACGAATGGTGGGCGAGTTTTGACGTGCAAAAAGCTTGTTTTGGGAGATGCGCAAGGCGATATAGAAATGGTTGGTTTCGCGAATGATGAGATGAGTTTGGATCGTAAAACTTCAAAGTTTTGCATCAACCGAGCAGTATTAGTAACGAACGGGTCTATGATTGGTAACGATGATGCGCAACAACGTGTATTTTTCGCGATACCGGCCGCCGCACGTCCCAGAAAACGGTACAATGACGAGGATGAATTCGTCTGCTTCGCGACGCAGCTAGACCACTCGTCAAGGTGTTGTCCGAAAGATACGTTGATTGTTCATCTGTGCCAAAAGTCTCGACAAACGGTACTACTCGAAGATGTGTTCGCAGATATAATCGATAATCTGTTTACTATTGCGAAGAATGGCAAAGAGAACGGAGAAGAAACGACGGAATCGAAAAAACCAACCATTTTATGGGGCACTTCCTACCGAATGCCCGACGTCGTCGACGACGACGTCAGTTTTTCGAACTCCAACGCCGAAGACTTTGTCAAATTTCCAGGACCAGATTGCAACGCAACTTTCGAACACACCGTTAGTGTCGCGCGAAGCGCTAGTTGTCGTCTTTTTGGCGACATGAACGCCTCTTCTCCTTCATTGGATACTCTTTCGCTCTTCCCGAAAGCGCAGAACTCAAAAGAAAAAGAAGAAGAGCGATCAATCGACGACGAGGGTGACAAAAGAGACGACGACTCCATCGACTTGAACGACGACGAATACGCTTTGCTCAGAGACTTGTAATACCACGAACATTAATAGCGTGAATTTCAATTAGCGTCGTGCGCGCTCTCGCTCGGTGAAAACTATCTCGCGTTCGCGTCTCGACTCATCAACTTTCGCTTTCAAAAAATCTCGCCACAAAAAAACGTCTCAACCGTGCGCACACACACACGCACACACCACACCACACGCACGCGGACGCGGACAACAACGAGCGAACGAAAACACAACGAGAAGCTATTATGTCTAACATTCTCGCCGGGTGTTGCGGTGGCGTTCGTCCCGGTCACGCCTCGCCCGCTCAGATCTCCAAAGATTTCATCAAGAGTTTATTCCACGCGCAGTCTTCGTTTCTCGATCAGTTCTTCCAAACGTTAGATTTCGAAGAGACGGCAAAGTTTTGCCAAAAGATTTTAGATTGCAAAGGAACGACGTTATTCACGGGAATCGGGAAATCCTCTTACATCGCGAAGAAAGTGTGCCAGACGTTGGTATCGACCGGAACGCGCGCGATACATTTAGCCCCAGTGGATGCATTACACGGAGATATTGGAAACGTGAACGAAGGCGACATCGTGGTGTTATTTTCCAAGAGCGGAACGACAGAGGAGCTGGTCAACTTGGTTCCGTACGCGAAAGCGAAAGGAGGTTTTTTGGTCGCGGCTACAGCGAATAAGGAGAGTCAGTTGGCGAAGTTGTGCGACATGCACGTGACGATTCCAGCACCCGGAGAGTTGCAGCCGTTTGAGAAAGGTTCGAGTTCGGTTGGGACGAGCGAGAGTCGAGTGTCACCGCCGGTGACGTACACGGCGCTGCAGATGATGTTTGGAGATACGTGTGCGGTGTATATTATGCAGGCGAGAGGGTTAACGCAGGATGAGTACGCAATGAATCATCCGGCTGGGAGAATTGGGAAGAGGTTAGTCTTGAGAGTGCAGGACGTGATGAGGAAGATCGAGAGTTTGCCGACGGTATCTCCCGAGGAGAAAGGTTTGGAGGTTTTAGTGAAAATGGCCGGAGATACGAAAGGGTGCGGATGTTTGTTGGTGGTTGATAAAGATATGACGTTATTGGGGACGTTTTCGGATGGAGATTTGAGACGAGCTACGGTGGCGAAAGGCGCCGAGGTGAGTAATTTGTTGGTGAAGGATTTGATGAACTATAACAAAGCGTTTCCGAGATGTTGCGAGGCAGAGCAGATGGCGTACGAGGCGCAAATGAACATGAACTTGAATGGGAAAATGGTGGATTATTTACCGGTTATCAGTGGAGACGGGAAGAAGACGTTGTTGGGTTTAATTACGATTGAATCGTTATCGGAAGCTGGGATGTAAAAAGAGTGAGAGAATAAATTTATAGCGTTGAACGATACGAGCATACCATGTACAATCAAATCTTTTATCAGTATTTAAAATAAACAACACGCTTCTGTTCAGCAAAGTTTTCTTATATTAACAACATTATTCATAACTTATGGCGAAGGTCGTTTGGAGCTTTAGACGATGACAAATTTATGCACCACCCTTCTTCGATCGATCGGCTCTCTTGCCCATCTTCGGGTTCTTCATGATGCGAATGTTCAATGGAGTAATCTCAACTAATTCGTCCGGACCGATGTACTCGACGCAGTCATCCAAGGACATATTTTTTGGTTCGTTCAAAACGACTGTGGCGTCCTTGTTACTTCGAACGTTCGTCGCTGCCTTCTTCTTGGCCACGTTGACTTTCAAGTCGCCCGTGCGTTGGTGAATGCCAACAACCATGCCTTCGTACACTTCCGTTTGTGGCTTGATGAACAAAATACCTCTTTCTTGCGCGGAAAACATGGCGTAAGACGTTGCAGCACCAGTTTCATGGGCAATCAAAGACCCGTTGTCTCTTTGTTGAATCTCACCGGCCCATTCTTTGTACGAATCAAAGTTCGTGTTGAGCACCGCGGTACCTCTCGTCGCAGTCAAAATCGCATTCCTCAAACCTAACAATCCTCTGGTCGGAATCAGATACTTTAACGTCGTTTGACCTTTGTCGTTAGTGACTAAATCGAGCATTTGACCTTTTCTTTGCGAAAGTAAATCGACGCACGACCCGGTGTATTCCTCGCCAACTTCAATTTGAGCCTCTTCGAATGGTTCGCATTTGCGCCCATCAATCTCTTGGTAGATGACTTCTGGCGGACCGATGCAAAACTCAAAGCCTTCTCTTCTCATGGTTTCAATCAAAATGGTAATGTGTAACGCGCCTCTGCCGCAAATGACAAAAGTATCCGCAGTTTCCCCCGGTTCAACTTTCAACGCCAAGTTTCTTTCCAACTCGCGGTCCAACCTGTCCTTGATGTTTCTCGAGGTAACAAATTTCCCTTCCTTCCCAGCAAAAGGTGACATATTTACACTCATAGACATTCGAACCGTCGGTTCTTCAACCGAGAGTTTCGGTAATGGTTCCGCGCCATCCACGAAGATGGTTTCGCCAATCATGACGTCCGGTAAACCGGCGATGGCGCAAATGTCACCCGCGCCAACTTTCTCGATGGATGATTTCGCGAAGTTTCTGTACACGAACAACTCGTTAATCTTACCGTTTCTCGTCGGTTCGTCCGGAGTGCCTATCGTAACCTGCTGGTTCTTCGAAATCGTCCCTTGGTTCACGCGACCAAGCGCAATGCGACCTTTAAAGTCGTCGTAATCCAAATTGGTCACCATCATTTGCAACGGCGCTTCCGTGTCAACCTTCGGCGGCGGCACTTCTCTCAGAATAGCCTCAAACAATGGCTCTAACGTATCGCTCATGTCTGTGTAGTCGTCCCCGGCGATACCTTGGAAACCAGACGCGTAAACGACTGGGAAATCGCAGGATTCGTCGTCGGCGCCCAATGAGCAGAACAAATCAAACGTAGTGTCGATGACCCAATCCGGTCTGGCCCCATCTCTGTCAATCTTGTTCACCACAACCAACACTTTTAACCCGAGCTCTAAAGCTTTCCTCAACACAAACCTCGTTTGTGGCATTGGTCCTTCTTGCGCGTCCACTAGCAACAAAACGCCGTCGACCATGTTCAAAACGCGTTCGACTTCGCCGCCAAAATCGGCGTGCCCCGGGGTATCCACGATGTTCAACTTCGTCCCTTTGTAATCCACCGAGGTATTCTTACTCAAAATAGTAATTCCTCTCTCTCTTTCCAAATCGTTCGAGTCCATGATTCTTTCCTCGACTTTTTCGTTGTCTCGAAACACCGACGATTGTTTCAACATGGAATCCACCAAAGTGGTCTTTCCGTGGTCGACGTGAGCGATTATGGCAATGTTGCGCAAATCATCTCTCGCCTTCTTCCCGGTACCAGCGGCCGCTTCCGGCTCGGCAACTGCCGCTTCCGGCTCGGCGATTGCAGATTGAATCGTCTTCCTCCTCGTCGTCTTCAAAGCTCTCCTCGCCGTCGTCGTCGCGACGCGCGTCTTTCTGAGTGCCGGCGTCTTTTGGAAAGATGGCGTTTGTGTGGCCGCCGTCGTCGTCATCAAAGCTCTCGCGGAAAACGAAAACGCGTGCGCGCTGCTGCTCATCGTATCAATGCCGCTCCTTCAAAAAGTCTCAAATACTACACGCGCGTTGTCCAGCGCAGTGTGTTTGTGTGTGTAGGTGTGTGTGTAGGTGTGCGTCGTGCGGATAAAGAGTGGAGAAGATTAGTACAGTCTGTCTTGGAAGAAGACCATTTTTTTTTTGTTCGCTTTTTGGCTGCTCTTTTTGTATTATCCCTTTAATTTTGGACCGAAAAGTCCACGTGGGAGAGCTCGCAGCCGCAGAATTTTTTTTGGTCGAAAAAGACCAATTTTTAATTCTTTGTCTTTTGAGCAAAACCAAACTGCCAAAAACAAACACCCAAAGCTTTTTGCTTAATTATTAAGGAGAAAGAAAGAAGAACATTTCATTTTAGGGAGACGATTTCGTTCAAAGTTTTGAGTGCGTACATATGTAGTACGTATGTATGTAACTACGAAAGACTAAGAAGAAGCTGCATAAAATAAAAACGCTCTCTCTCTCTAGTATGGTATCGTCGAAGAAGACGCGACGGCACATAAAAAAATCTCCGCCGAAAGAAGAAAACGTCGAGAGTCTTCGAGTTTCGTGAAGCGCGGCGTTACTCTCTCCAGGAGCGCGCGCCGTTGGTTTTTAAGTAGACGCTTTCTTGGTCGCTCGTTCTTTCGTCGAGCGCGTGCGGGGTTGGTTTCGTTTTGTTTTTCGTTCTCCATCTGCGTAAGAAGTAACTCTCGATGGATCTAGCCGCGGCTATGGCTTTGGATTCGTTCGAGACGTCAAACGGGGCGACGCGGATGGTAAACATGCCGGATTTGTTCCCGAAGACGACGTCGGTGAGGTACCTGTCGCCGACGAAAACGAACTTTTCGCACGGAGAATTCGTCTCGCCTCTGCTATTGCTACTTTCCTTCTTGCTATGACTATCGTTGTTTAAAAACTTGGCGAGCTCAGCACCACTTCCGCTCGGTTTCTTCTCCTTGTGTCTCGCCACTCGAATCCCTAACTCCTTCTCCAAATGTTTCGCCTCCATCCCGTTTGGGTCGTACTGTTCCAACCCGGCCGAATTGGAATACACGCACACGCGTTCGTTCCCAAACGCCTGCGTACACTCCTTCACGCTTTCTAGCAACGGCGGATACACGTCCGTCGCGTACGGAATAGTCAGCGTGTTATCTTTATCAAAAATAACTGCGGTAAATCCCGCTTGTTTCAACTTGAACCAATCGATATCTTGGATCGATTCGCAGTCGACGTGCGGCACGGCGAGCGAGGCGTCCGAGACGGCGAGTTTGAGGAATAAAGAGATGCCTGCAACATTCATGGACTGGCCAAGTTTCCCCAGAAGCGATGGTTTCGTCGAAAATACGGTGTTGGTCTCGTCGTCCTCGTCTCCTCCAGACGTCGTCGTCGTCGTCGTCGTCGTCGTCGTCGTCGTTGCCTCTGCCGACGATGCCTTCCTCATCGCGTCGTCCGCTTCTCTCGTCGTGCGTCCCGTTTCTTCTACACCACCACCACGAATCACCAATCGACTTTTTCGACGACGATGATATCGATTCTTCCCTGTTTTTGTTTCGGCGGCGGTGGGGGTGGCAGCGTCACGAAAAAACGACGAAAACGACGATGGTTGTCCCCGGGGCGAGAGAGAAGAAGAAGCCACACCACTTCGAGGACTCCTCATGCACCAAACGACACGGCACACAAAACGACGACTTTGATTACGTGGACTTTTTGAGAGGCCTTTTCGCGCAGTGGTGTTGAAAGTAGTAGTGTGTTCTTTTTTCTCGAGAGCGATTTTTTTGTTTTGTCTTTTTTTTTTCGGAGAAGAAAAGAGACCTTTGCAACTTGATGTGAGACCATAAACCCTAAAAAATGGGTAAACGTTTTTAGATACGGTCCACGTCAGAGAGAAAGTATAACACCCACCACAAAAACTTTCATCGGTGTTGTGGACGAACGGAGGGTCCTCCTCCGCCTCTTTTCTTTCTCTCATCTCGAGTGAGTAGTATCATTGGCGATTTGATTTTTTGAAGACGACGACGATGAGATCGGCGGCGTCAAACGTCGCGAAACGCGCCGGGGGTCGCTTTATGAATACTCCTCCCACCTTTTCTGGGGGGAGTGGTGGTACGCCTTTCTGTGGAGCGATTCCCGCCACGACATCATCGTGTGGATACGTTCCCGATGCGATGCCGTCCGGGGTCCGACCGCACGGGGCGAACTGCGGGTGCGGGTGCCGCGACGCCTCGACGAACGGGAGAGGGTTTTCGTCCTCTTCGAGCGCTGGAAGCGAGAACAGAGGCGTCGTGTTCATGGGCCCGAACGACGTTCAGGTGAAGGATATCCCGTTCCCAAAACTCGAGCTCGACTCGACCAACTCTCCGGTGGTGTCCGAACGGCAAAAGAGGAAGTGCGAACACGGGGTAATTTTAAAAGTCGTCACGACGAATATTTGCGGGAGCGATCAACACATGGTCCGAGGCCGAACGTCTTTACCCGGTGGACACATGGTTTTAGGCCACGAAATTACCGGTGAAGTCATCGAAGTCGGGCAAGGCGTCGAGTTTATCAAGAAAGGAGACGTGTGTTCGGTGCCGTTTAA
>Ga0310343_10001492_pt1 | contig 12023 bp, 14 predicted proteins | sample HC15DNA2025_MG_FD_203519 | JGI IMG/M metagenome (GOLD analysis project Ga0310343, IMG submission 203519) | Marine microbial communities from station ALOHA, North Pacific Subtropical Gyre - HC15-DNA-20-25_MG | ecosystem: Environmental > Aquatic > Marine > Oceanic | place: Pacific Ocean: North... | reverse complement strand
AGAAGAGCTAATGTAAAAGGAATCATGATGGCGAAAAGAGCTACTGTAGATTTGATTAGTGTTGCAGATGTGGAAGGAAATACTTCTATTGTCGGACAAGCGTCTCCGCCAGCTAAACCCCCAGGTAAGTCTTATGAAGGCTCAGAACATGTTACTACAGTTGTAAAGCTTCTTAGAGATGAAGCAAACGTAATTTGAGGTGAAAAAATGAGTGAAATAATAATATTAGCAGAAGTAATTAACAATACATTGAAAGAATCTACTGCAGAAGTAATTTCTGCAGCATCATCTTTAGGTGATAGCTTAACTGTAATCGTTCCAGGTACATCACCAGAATCAGCGGCAAGTATTGCAGCAACCTATGAAGGAATAGAAAGAGTAATTGCATTGCAAGATGATTGTTTTGCAAATTTTGATTCCGCAGCATGGTGTGAATCGATATCTTCAATTGCACCAGAAGGACATTTGTTAACCACCTCATCCTCGATTGGAAAAGAGTTAGCAGCTAGATTAGCAATTTCAAGAAATTCTACAATTATACAAGATGTAATAAAAATAGAGGGAAATAACGTTACACACCCTATTTATTCTGGAAAGGCACATCAAACGGTTGCATTGAATGGTCCATCAGTAATGACTATTCGTTCCAATGTCTTTAAATCATCTGGAAAAGGTGGAAATTCATCAATTTCAAATGTAAATACCTCCTCAAATTTAAGAGCTAATTTGAAAGAAATGGTAGCTAAAGCAAGTGAAAGACTGGACGTTTCTGAAGCAGATATAATAATTTCTGGTGGAAGAGGAATGGGTTCTCCAGCAAATTTTGACAAATTGTATAGTGTTGCAGATAAGTTGGGTGCTGCAGTTGGTGCAAGTCGGGCAGCTGTGGATACTTGGGACGAAATCCCTCATAGTATGCAAGTAGGTCAAACTGGTAAAACTGTAAATCCAAGTCTTTACATTGCAGTAGGAATTTCTGGAGCAATTCAACATTTAGCAGGTATGAGGACCAGTAAATATATTGTCGCAATTAATAAAGATGGAACAGCTCCAATTTTTAGGCATGCAGATTATGGAATTATCGCAACTTGGGAAGAAGCACTTCCAATATTAGAACAAGAATTAGGTGCATTACTTGGATAATGTGATTGTCAATGGCTGATGTCTTAACTTTTGTAGAAGTTGGATCAGATTCAGAATCCTGTGATGCTGTTGTAATTTGGTTACATGGTTTAGGGGCCGACGGACACGACTTTGTTCCGGTTGCAAAAATGTTATCTTCTCCAGGTAGGAGATATATTCTTCCTCATGCACCATCAATGCCAGTTACAATAAATGGAGGTATGTGGATGCCTGCTTGGTACGATATTCTTTCCATGGATCCAGGTGCTCGAGATGCTCCTAGAGAATCATCTGAAGATGTCATTCATTCAACTAAATTAGTTGAAAAATTAATTGAAAATGAAATTGAAAATGGAACACCAGAAGATAGGATTGTGATTGCAGGTTTTTCACAAGGTGGTGCTCTCGCTTTACACCTTTCTTTACGTTCAAAATATAATCTCGCAGGAGTAGTTGCATTATCCTGTTATTTACCCGTTCGTGAAAAGTTTGAATCCGAATTAAAAAATACTAAAATTCCTATTTTTCAAGCACATGGTAGGTTTGATATGGTAGTTCCTTATTATTCTGGACTTTACACTCATGAGCTATTAGAATCTAAATCTATTAAAATCACTTGGCATGAATACCAAATGGGTCATGAAGTTTGTAATCAAGAAATTTCTGATATCGGAACATGGTTGAATAGGATAATTCCACCTATTTTATGATGATACTCACACTGTCTGATGACATTGCTCCATCATCATCAGAAACTGTTAAGGTAAATCTATGATTTCCTATTGGTAATCTTAACTTCAATTTAGGTCCAGATGATAATGTTTTTCCGTCTTCACTGGTCCAATTCCAGGTTCGTATGTATCCATCAGGGTCATGTGATGAACTTCCATCCAAAATTACTGTACAACTTCCATCATCACCAGATTCGAGAACTTGATCATTTCCAGCATTACAAATTGGTGGTTGATTTATTTTTTCATCATCTGAGAGTAGATGCTCAATCAATGAATTCTCTTCATTAGTTTGGTCTATTGCCCGTTCTTGTGATATTTCTTCATCAAAAGCAGCCATTAAATCATCCATTGATGTTTTTTCTACTAATTTATTATTAGATTGATATTGTTGAAATTCATCACCCAGTAAATCCTTCAAATCATCATCAGAGTAATCATAGATTACTGTTTCTACCTCAACATTATTTTCTTTTTGGAATTCATCTTCACTTTCCTCTTCCCAAATAGGTGTAGCGTTGGGATTTAAAATTACTAATGGTGAAGGATTTGTATAATCATTTCTATCATTTCCACCTAGTGATAAAATTTTCTGATTCTGACTAATTTTCAAATAATCAATAATCCCGCTATGTTCATATTGCCAAAGAGAATCATTTGTATCTTTACAAATTTTATATAAATAAAACCATGATGAAACTAAAACATCATTATTAATCGCGATTAATGATGATATTGAATATTCAGAGTTCCAGATTGATTTTTTATTGTTGTCATCAATTACCAAAAGTTCTCCTGAAAATAAACCGGCCCAAATTAAATTCTTATTTATTGCTAGTGCGATGCATTTAGAATTAAAACCCACAGTTCTAATTTTTTGCCCCATAGGATTCCAAAATTCTAATTCATGTTGTTCTCCTTCATCTGGAAGATCTAATGATTCTTTACTAACTAATAAGATCCCATTTTCAGTATATTTTGCAGTGATTATTCGCTCACCTATTTCGGAATTAATGGGTCTTTTGAATAGAATAGCACCATTCCTGTTTAATACATATAAATTACCTTCATCATCCCAACAAGAAATTGCAGAACCATTCCCATTTATCACTAGACCTATGAGTTCATTATCTGAAAATTCACCTAATAATTCGCCTTGTGAATTAATTAATCTTAGTGTGTTAGTTCCATCGATTAAAGCAACTAAGTCTCCTTTTCTTGAACATTCAATAAATTCACAACCTCCCGGAATAGGAACTTCCCAGATTTTTTGAAGATTTTTTGAAAAACATATCAAATTCCCTTCTTCTTGACCAACTACAAATGAATCCATAGAAATGAAATCTAAATTCTTGGCGTAACTATTAAGTTTTAATTCCTTTTTTTCTTTATTTTCAATTTCTAAAATATATAAAAAACCGTTATACGTAGACCATGTGACAAGTTCACCCTCATCATTTATAGCAATATTTGTGATTTCAGAATCCACCGATTCTTTACCGAGGGGGTGGATAATCAATGGCATGGTTCTCAACACCCAATCTACTATTAAATCTAAGAGCCTATCGATTAAGCTTGGTTATGGAGTCCTATGGATTCGTCAGAATTAACTGAATGTTTTTTACTATCATTACGATTAATTTCCAGAGAATCTAAATATTCCGAAGAAACTTCTCCAGTCACATATTCACCATTAAAACAAGAATTGTCAAATTCTTGAGGACCATTTTCGGATTTAACCGCATCAATTAAATCATCTAATGTTTGATAAAATAATTTGTCTACACCAATACTTTCTGCAATTTCATCGATTGAATGACCCGTAGCAATAAATTCGCTAACAGCGGGCATGTCAATTCCATATACATTTTGAAATCTAACGGGAGGTGCTGCAGAGGCGAAATATACTTTTTTTGCGCCTGATTTCCTTGCCATTTCAACAATTTTTCTAGATGTATTGCCTCTTACAATGGAATCATCTACGAGCAGTACTTTTTTTCCTGAAAATTCATGATCTATTGAGTTTAATTTTTTCCTAACAGAGTCTCTTCTAATTGATTGGCCAGGCATAATAAATGTTCGACCGATATAACGATTTTTTACTAATCCTTCTCTGTAGTCTACACCTAATTCTTTTGCTAATTGTATGGCAGAGATTCTCCCACTATCTGGAACTGGAATAACAACATCAATATCATGATCAGGCCAAGAGTTTTTAATTTGCCTAGCTAACTTCTCTCCCATATTCAATCTTGATTGGTGTACCGAAATACCATCAATGATTGAATCAGGTCGTGCGAAATAAACATATTCAAAAATACACGGTGAAAATCTTGATTCTTCAGAACATTGTTTTTGGAATATATTCCCGCCATTATCAATAAATATTGCTTCACCAGGAGCAACATCAGATATTGCTTCAAAACCAAGAGAACTCAAAGCAACACTTTCCGATGAAATACCCCATGATCGACTATCATTATCCAAAGTTGAGCCGTAAACTAACGGCCTTATTCCATTTGGATCTCTAAATGCGAATAAACCATAACCTGCTATAATCCCTACGACAGAATATCCTCCTGAACATCTTTTATGGACTCCGCTTATTGCATGAAAAACATCATCTACATTAAGATATAAATCATCTCCAATCTTTAATTTACGTCTTTTTGCCAGTTCATTAGCGAAAATATTTAGTAAAATTTCGGAATCTGAATTCGTATTGATATGTCTTAAATCATTAGCATACAAATCTTTAGCCAATTCTTTTGCATTTGTTAAGTTTCCATTATGGGCAAGAGAAATTCCATATGGGTGATTTACATATAGTGGTTGAGCTTCTGCTGCAGAAGAGGTTCCTGCTGTTGGATATCTAACATGTCCAATTCCGATATTTCCTTTCAAACTATGGATATGTTCTTTTTGAAAAACGTCTTTTACTAGTCCGTTATCTTTCCTTAAGTGTAAACGTTCATTTTCACATACTACAATTCCTGCAGCATCTTGACCCCTGTGTTGTAAAACTAATAAACCATCATAAAGTAAATTACTAACTACACCTTTGTTCCTGAGGATGCCTAAAATACCACACATTTGACTGCCCCATTACGATACTATTGCATAGGGCATTTATTCTTTTCAGAACCCCTCTCAAAGTGAAAATTAATTTTTTGCACGGTGGGAACGCTTATTCCAACTATATTTTCTCATTTTTGAAGTAGCTCCATAACCACATGATGCACATACCCCTTTTGACTTATGATAGGAATGTTTTCCACACCTTCTACATCGTATATGGGTGCTTTTTTGACGCTTACCCATTGAAGGAGTACCCTTACTCATATGACCACCTTGGAATTGATGCGACTAACCTCCTGTATATGAGTATTTACAATTTCAAGATTTTAAATTTTTACAAATCTTTGCCCATCCAAGGACCTATTCTTTCATATCCTAGCGTTTTATACCATTTTCTTACGCCAATTCCGGCAGTAACTAGAACTTTCTCTGTATTCCAATATTCTTTGGCAGCATTTTCAGCGATTTTCATTAAATGACTCCCTAAACCCTTATGTTGTGTAGCGGCCTCATCACTTTGTTCACCTACTCCAACTGCTGTTCCAAATATTTTCACTTCACGAATTATTGCAGTATTTTCTGTTATTTCCTCTCTCCAGATATCTTTACTAGGTTTCCTAATTCTTAGAAATCCAGAAATGACTCCTCCCGAAGGGTCAGAAGAAGACCATTTGTGAATTTTATCTGTTTGTGGCACACCACCTAAGAAACCATCAGAATCAACTTCATTTTCGTGGAAAAGTGGTGCTTCTTGACTAATAAATAATTCTTCACCTTCAGCAGAAGAATAACTGCGTATTACTGTTTTGAATTCACTTTCTTTAGGTTTATTTTTGACCCTACCTATTTCTCGATCTCTAATGCATCCACTTCTACGACCTTCTTTTTCAATTAAGCGGGTGGCTAATTGTCTAAGATTACCTGCTGTTACTCCAGCAATAATCTCATGTGACGGTATATCCCTTTGAATTCTTTGAATTCTTAACCATGGAGGTGCTTTACACATTACATCTGCAATCAGGTTTATGGCGGTATCATTATCCATAGCTTCAAATTCACCATCCTGCCATTTTTGAACTAATTGTGCGCCTTTGACAACTAAACAAGGATAAATTTTCAGCATATCGGGTCTCCATTTTTCATCATGCATTAATTCAATTAACATGTTGTAGTCTTTTTTAGGATTTGAACCAGGTAATCCTGGCATCATGTGTAAATTTAATTTTAAACCAGCGTCCCTGCAGCGTTTACCTGCGCGAAAACCTGAAGAAACAGAATGTCCTCTATGTACGTCTTTTAATACATCATCATCTAATGATTGAATTCCTAATTCAACTCTAGTTGTACCATTTTCTAACATCCAATCAATCGCTACAGAAGAGCATTGATCGGGTCTAGTTTCGATTGTCAAACCAATTATTCTATTCGAAGCTGATTCATTAGATTTTAGCGATAATGGAAGTGTCTCACTGATTGTTCCATTAGCAGCATCAAATGCACCCTTAATGAATGCTTCTCGATATTCTAAATCTCTTCCTGTAAAAGTACCTCCCATAATTATCAAATCAATTTTTGATGCATCATGGCCAATCGCAGAATATTGACCTAGTCTGTCCAATACTTGGGCAGAAGCCTCAAAACCATGTCTAGAGGCCCTTCTTGCTGCTGGTTCGTGCCCAGTGTAAGATTGTGCGGTCCCAAATTCGGGACCACCTGGACAGTAAGTACAGGTTCCATGAGGACATCCGTAAGGTGATGTCATAATTGCCACAGGTGCAACTCCTGATAGAGTTCTTGTAGGTTTTCTTCGTAGGAATTTTCCTATTTTTAATTTCAAATCATCATCAATAATTGAAAATAATTGAGCATCGCCAGGAGGCATTTTCAATTTATGTGTTTTTGCGGTTTTTCTTCTAATTAATTCTAATTCTTTTGCAGTATTGGGGGGATTATCTAATATTGAACAACGTAAATCATCTAACCATTCGCTTAAATCTCCAGGTTCTAATCTTATTCCTGACATATTTATTCCTCCTCGCGATAAGGTTCCTTGGTAATTAAGATTCCAATAATCAATACGAAAACAAATGATAACAAAATAGTTAGCGATTGAAGTCCCGAATTTAGTAGAATTGCTATGGATGTATTTAGTCCCGAAGGTTGTAAGGTTTCAAATGAGAATAAATAGTAAATAAATAAAAATAATATCATAAATACTGCTGATAATGAAATTGAAACAATTATTTTTGAAGATCTAGTTAAACAAAACCACCATGAGCATAATGTGGCGATTCCTATTACGATTAATAAATTAGTTAAAGCAGAATTTATAATTTGAATTAACAAATTACTAAAACTTTCACCAATTATCAACCAAGAAAAATATAGAATTATGAACGGAAAGAGTATAAATCCAACTAATTTGTAAAATGAATTATTCATCATTATCAACTCCGTTTAATGATTCTAGCCATTCCAGATCTTTATTCAATTTTTTAATTAGAATTTTTCTTTCACTTTCATTTAAATTATCATCCATCATGAGTTCTTTTTCGAATGAATTTAATTTTTGAATAATGTAAAACCAAATTAAAATCCCAGAAAGTAAACCAATAATTGTTCCTAGAATAATACCACTAGTTTCAATAAATAATGTTCTTGATGCGTTTGGAATTCCTAAACTTTCTTCATTCAATATAATCATTAGAGAACCAAGAAGGTAGAATAAGAATTTTGCTTTTGTTTCCGTTTGAAAATATGAAAGAGTAAATAGAGATACAGCAGCGAAAATTTCAGCACTAATAATCCATTTTAACCAAAATCTATTATCAGAATAGTTAAACTGAGGATTAAAAATCCAAATTAAAAAAATCCAAGATAAGCCGCTGATTATTAATAATGTCCTTATTCTTAAATTATTTTTTGTATTTTTTAAGTTTATAGACATTAAAATAGCCAGAATGAATAATACCGATGGACCAACCAAAAAAAGAATCAATTGTCCAAATGCACTAGATGGAGATTTAGGTAAAGTAAACGGGGATATAGTTACAAATATCATCCCAATGATAGTTAAAATAATTCCCAATGTTTGTATTCTTTTGGGATTTCTTGTAAGTGATAATATGGCTCCGAATATAAATATTGACATTGGAAACCAGAACAAATCAAGTGCCCCAGGTTCCGATGCAAATGCGAACATGTACATAGGTCAAAGTTAAACATATTCAAATTGACGCATCATTCTTGTTGTTGGTATTTGCAAAAATATGTCCACGACATGCATATATACGTCTCGTCAGTGGGCAAGATGCTTGAGGTGTAATGATGGTTAAGATGCCAAGACAAATTAAACGGTATAGCCCTTCTTTAGGTAAGCATACATTACATACGGTTGAGAGAATTAAAAAACGTAGAGCTAGTGAACTTAAATGGGGTCAGAGAAGATTCAGGAGAGTTACCGCTGGTTATCGTGGTTTCCCTCGTCCTAAACCAGAAGGTAGAGAAAAACCTACTAAAAGAGTTAACATTATGTTTAGATGTACTGAATCTGGAAAAGCACATAATGCCCCTTGTCAAAGGGCTAAGAAATTTGAATTGACAGATAACTGAGGTGATTATAATTTCAAGTAATTTTGTAAGAGTGAAATGTACAAGTTGTGGTAATGAATCTACGATTTTTTTACGAGCATCTACAGTAATTCATTGTAGCGTTTGTGAGGAAATTTTAGCCCAACCTGCTGGAGGAAAGGCTCGTTTAGTTGGTTGTAGCATTTTAGAGGTTTTAGATTCAGCGTGAATATGATGACTATCGATAATGATGGAGCAAATTATGGCCCCGAAGAGGGAGAATTAGTTGTTTGTACAATTACAGAAGTCAAACAAAATGGGGCATATGTCTCAATTAATGGTTATGACAACATAAATGGATTTATTTTTATAGGTGAAATAGCATCAGGTTGGGTAAAAAATATTCGAGGATTTGTCAGGGACGGACAACGAGTAGTTTGTAAAGTTTTAAGGCGGGGTAAAAAAGATCAAGATACATATGAATTATCTCTAAAGAGTGTCTCTGAGGAGAGAAGAAGAGAGACATTACAAGCTTGGAAGAATGAACAGCGTGCAACTCAACTTCTGAAAGTAATTGGAGAAAAAGTTGGCTGGAGCAAAGAAGAAATTAGCGAATCTGAGTTTGAATTATCTTCAGCATTTGGAACATTATATTCTGCTTTTGAAAGTGCAGCACAAGATAACGACTCTTTAAACGAGGCAGGTTTTACAGGGGATTGGATTTCTGAATTTGTTGAAACGGCTATAGCGAATATTATTCCTCCGTTTGTAGAAATTCGTGGAATTTGTAGTATTGAAATCGGAGGCCCTAAAGGAGTTGAAGCAATAAAAGAGGCACTTTCTGAAGCAGAATCACATGCTGATTTAGAAAATGAAATCAGTGTTAATTGTTATTATGATGGTGCACCAAAGTATCGGATAGAGATCAAAGCGCCAGATTACAAATTAGCAGAATCGGCATGGTTAACTGCGACAAATACTTTAATTTCAAGCGTTAAGTCAAATCAAGGAACCGCAGAAATTGAACGCCAATGAGGGTTTTTAATGGCTAGACAATTAATTCAGAAGTGCAAACTTTGTGGTGCTTATTCATATAATTTAGATTGTAAAGAATGTGAAGGGACCTCTCAAGCAGCGGCTCCATTAAAATGGACGCCAGAAGATCCTCAAGCTCATAGAAGAAGAAAGTTAAATGAGGTGGAGTCAAACAAATGGAATGATACATTACCTTCGCTTTCCGAAGAAGAATAATATTTATCTAATTCGGGTTCCAATAGATTTTTTATGCAATTGCTTAAGTCCTTCCAAAATTAGTCTGCGTGTATGCATACGAATTTTGTATGGAATGGAGATTACAAAACTCTACCAAAACATCATCATGTTTTGTTCGCACTGCCTGGAGTTGGTAATGTCGGTAAATTATTAATTGATTCATTAAATAATGAATGTGATTCAGAGGAAATTTTGAAATTACAACACCCTGATTTACCTCCACATGCAACGATGAAAGATGGAATTTTGACACCCCCTCATTTGCATTTAAATAAATTAAAACTTCCAGATGGAAAAATATTATTGACATTAAGTGGCGATGTACAACCACTTGTTCCTAGAGGTCAGTATGAAATGGCCGAAGATATTTTAAATTTTTTAAGAGAAAATAATACTCAAAGATTAATTTTGTTGGCAGGATTATCTAGTGATGCAGGGTGCGACAAAATTCATGTTGTTGTTGCAGATAATGAGACAAGAAAAAAACTTAATGGTGATGGAATTAATGTATCTGAAAATCAACCTGAAGGAGGAGTAATTGGAATGTGTGGATTGCTTGGATCACTAGCACCCTCTAGAGGAGTATCTTCTGTCACAGTAATTGCGGAAACATTTGGAACTAGTGTCGATACTGTTGCGGCGGAAAGATTAAGAGTATCTTTGATGAATTTTTTTGGATTGGAACTGCCGATTACTTTGGACAGAACAGAGCAATTGGCAGGAGAAATTTTGAAAAATTATCCTGAGGGGCCAGGAGCTTTAATCTCGAAAGAATTAATGATGCCAGATGATAGTTTTTATCAATGATTTAACCACCTGATCCAACATCAATAATTTCCAATTCTACATCAGAATTAATTATTGCTGTTTGAGGAATTATCTGACCTTTGTTACAGACTAAGACCATAGAAGAATTTATCCCAGCTTTGACTAAGACTTCTTTGATGGTGATATTTTTATCTGAATCGATTTGCTGATTTATTCCTTGGTAGGTAATACTTATTCGCATTGGCTCATCCACTCCCAGTACGCTTATCTTCATTGTTTTTTTCGACTAATTACTGCAGAGGTCGCATAGCCCGGTATTGCGGTGGATTCGAAATCCACTGTCCCTTGGACTCGGGAGTTCAAATCTCTCCCTCTGCGCTTAAATCAAATGAATAATGTATTCAATCAGATTGATTTTGACTGTGTCCCTAAAGGGACACACCTATAGAGGTTAAGTTAAGTGGATGAACTGCGAAGGTATAGTGCCATTCAAGGAGTAGATTGACGATGAAAATATTATTTGCAGATAAAAAACCACAAAAAAGATTAATTTTAACTTTCTTTTTAATTTCACAAATGGTCTTAATGCCTGTTTCAGCGGGTATTTCTTCTTGGACTGGTCCTCCAACAATGGATGCTACAACAGGAAATGAAGAAACTGTAGATGGTTGGCAAGTTGCTTCCAACGCAACAATTCTAGATGGTTCGATAGATGTGAGTGAGAATGGAGGTTTTTCTGGAGGATATGGTGAAAGTTGGAATGCAGGTTCTCCGGGAAATAATTTTACTTCGTCGGGGATTCATGATGGAACTACTGGTTCTCATTTTGATGATTTACTGAGCCTTGCTCCAAATGGAAGTTTTGGAAATGTTGATACTTTGGATGACATTACATATAATTTTGAATTTGGTTATTCTCAATCAAGTCCTAATATTTGGGATGTAGGAGAGTTGACTAATGTAACTGGAGTAGTCAACGGTAATACTAGGGTAATGCCTTATGGAGAAATTCCAGCATCTCCATTTTCTGGTACTTTAGCGGCTGGGACACTAATTGGAGCACCATTGCCGGGTGGCATAGACTCTTGGTTAAAACCACCATCAATTAATGTGCCAAACCCTGTAAATCAATTTACTGTTGAAATTGTACATTGGGATCATTTTGCTGAAGGAGATGGAGCATGGTTAGAATTTAGATTAGATAATGGACCTTGGACTTGGATTGAACCCGATTCAGGATATCTGAATTACAGTAATTCTTCAGCTCCAGTTCCTAATGGAGCGAATATCAATCCAAGTGGTGAATTTGGTATTTTTGGGAATACTTCTGGACCTGGATGGCATAATTCATTATTCACATTAGATAACATAAGTGGAATTTCACAAGCATCAGTAATTGATTTTAGATTGAGAGTTTGGACAAGTGTTCATAGTGTTGGTAGGCCTGGAATTTTTATTGATGATTTAATAATCCAAAATATT
>Ga0310343_10001491_pt1 | contig 12024 bp, 7 predicted proteins | sample HC15DNA2025_MG_FD_203519 | JGI IMG/M metagenome (GOLD analysis project Ga0310343, IMG submission 203519) | Marine microbial communities from station ALOHA, North Pacific Subtropical Gyre - HC15-DNA-20-25_MG | ecosystem: Environmental > Aquatic > Marine > Oceanic | place: Pacific Ocean: North... | reverse complement strand
AAGTATCATCTGAAGGTATTATATACCCAAAACCATCTTTAACTATTGTTTTATCTGATGGAACAAAAGCGTAATGTGTCATTCTAATCTCCTATGAAAACAGATACCAGCCAGTGGCTATGTATTTAGTTGTTGTATAAACTGGATTACCCCGATGCGTATGTGTCCACGAAGCTGGAAAATAACAAAGTCTTCCTTTCTTTGGCTGTACTTTCAAACCAAACTCTAAAAACTCTGTTTCTCCTTCACCTTCTGGCACATCGTTTAAATACAATGTCCAAGTAAGAGTTCTATTCATGGCGTGTTGAGTACCAGCTTGTTCTGGATGCCATTGATGAAAACCCCCTTTAGGTTCTGTTCTCTGAACTTTGGTAACAAAAGAACAATGATTTAGCATATTAAAGCTTGGAAACTTTAAGCCATACTTTGGAGTATACTCCGATAAAATGTTATGTACTTTTTCATGGTAGTCTTGTGAACAACTATTAAAAAAAAGACTTTCATCTTTTCTAAATGCTTCACCGTCATTACTTACAGAACCATCCAAATAACTTACTGTTCCTTTTTGATTATCAATAATATTTTCAAATTCTTGAACAATTTCGTCACATAAATCTGTATAAGGTGTATCAAAATTAGCTATGAAATTTGCATCTAATACTTTTTGACTGTCAAACATTATTATACCTTAAACTTTAATCATAAATTTAACTGCAACGTATGGTTGAACTACAGAAGTTGCCGAACCAGAAAAGCTACCTGATGGTGTCACCGATGAACCAGAAAAGTTTCCAGTAGGTGTAACTGCGGTTCCAGAAAAACTTGCAGCCATGTTATGAGAGTGCGCGCCACTTCCACCAGAAGCAGTAGTATTTACATCTTGTTTTCCATCCCCAGCATTGATGTAATATTGAGTAATACCAGTGCTAGATGGATTGCCAGAAACTTGTCCATTTCTCATATACATATTATGGGTATGGGATGGCATGGTACCATTTACGATTGTTGTATTGCCTGTGTTACCACCAACATTTCCAGCTGGAGTAATAGAACTCATACTGAGATTCCCAGCCGGAGTGATAGCTCCGATACTAATGGAACCACTGGACGAAACAGTTTCAGCACCTCCAGTTGATGCTACTGCTTTCGAGCTACTCACTCCTAGTGGTACTTTATCTCTTAAATCTGGAAGATTAAATGTTGATGACCCATTACCAGCACCATAATCAGTAGATATGATTGCAAACAAAGCAGAATAAGTAGACCGAGAAACAGCGGCTCCATCACAGTTTAAGTATCCAGATGGTAATGTACTATTACTCCAAGGTAAAATAGTTCCAACTTCGATTGCAACAATTCCTGTTATCGCTGAACCTAAAAAGTTATATCTAACTGCTTCATATGTACTCATTTTATTTCTCCTGTAAAAGCCAACCTTGTGTATCCCCTGAGAATACTAAAGCAAATCCAGCACGTTCAGTTGCTACAGTAAGGTCGCTCGCATCGCCTTGTATTTTCTTCCCATTACGAGCTACTGTCAAATTATTTGAATCAAATGTCGCATTTAAATCAATGAATCTAACCATATCACCAGTAGCTGGACTTGCTGGTAAAGTTGCTGTAACAGCTCCCCCAGAAGTATTTACAAAATAACCTCTATTTATCCCTACATTAAAAGCTGATGTCTTTGTTTCCCACGTTATTCTTGTTAAAGGAAAGCCACCAGCCGTACTTCCATCATGCACAACTAATGTTTCTTTATCTGTATCTACTGTGACTTCTCTCTCAGCACCAGTAAAAGAGCCATGTTGGGAAGTTGTGCCACCCCTTAATTTTAAAAGTTTTGCCATTATGCTATACTCCCAAAGTCTATTGTTAAGTTGTCAGTATTGACAGTACCATTTAAATTTATTTCGCCAGCACCATTAGGTGCAATAGTTATATCTCCATTAGACACAGAGACAATCGAGTTTCCATTAACGTCCAGCGACCCTCCAAGCTGGGGAGAAGTGTCCACTAACAGAGATGTCATTGCACCAGCAACAACTGGTACAAATGTTGAACCATTATAATAATTCAGAGTATTAGCTGTAGTATTGAAGTATAAGTCACCAGCATCGAGAGAACTAGTTGGTGCAGAACTTGCCACACGATACCTTTCAGCAAAACTATTTAACCCAGAAATATTATTTGCAACAGTAGTTACATCAGATGCTATACCAGCTACTGTTGTAACATTAGATGCAACTCCAGCAACAGTTGTAACGTTTGCAGATATTCCAGCAACTGTGTTTACATTTGCAATAGCGGCACCGACTGTATTTATATTATTTCCAGAAGTTGTTGATACAGATGCAGTTATCGAGCCTAAATCTTCTTGTGCTACAATCTCTCCAGCAACAATGTTTATATTAGTTTGGTCAGAAGCAGAAGGAGAAGTCGCTTGAAATGAACTACCATTATATGCTCTTAGTTCATTTGTTGATGTATTAAAAAACAAATCGCCAGCATCAAGACTTGAAGTAGGTTCAGAAGAACCAACTCTATATCTTTCAGCAAAACTATTTACACCAGATACATTACTCGCAACAGTATTTACATTTGCTATTGCACCAGCAACTGTATTGATATTTGTTAAACCACCACCAGCTAAGTTAACATTTGCAATAGAACCAGCAACAAGAGATATATTACTATCTTTGACTGTGATTGTATTACCCATTCCATTGCCATGCACATAGCAGTAGTATCTTAATCCAGAAGATGGAGCAGAAGTAGCAACTTCTATCTGTATCTTTCTATCACCAGAGCTTCGACCAGCATTAAAATTTGTTACATTTACATAGTTTGATTGTGTGGTTGCAGAACCATTTAAGAAGTAAGTAACACCAACTTCATACGCAGAACTACCATTCTTAAATACCAATGGATGTCCATCATTTGTAGCATCATTCTGATTAAAGATATAAGTATTACCTCTAAACATCTCAATAGCTGGTGCATTAGAGCTATCGAGAACAAACACATTACCACTTCCAGGATTTGCAACAGTAACTGTATACGTTTTTTCAAGTGAATTAGCTAGTGATGTTATGTCAGAAGATATTGCCGCCAGAGTATTAAGATCAGATACTGCATCAGATGTACCAAGAAGAGCAACATTAGAAGCAACACCAGATACATTAGATAAATGCGTTGTATTTATACCAGCAACTGTAGTGACATTCGAAGCTATGCCAGCAACACTTGTTACGTTCGATGCTATCCCAGCAACAGTCGTGACATTGGAATTAATCCCAGCCACAGTATTTATGTTTGACGCATTGGAAACAGCGGCATTTATATTAGAAGCATTAGATACAGCTGAGTTTATATTTGATGCATTTGATACAGCAGAATTAATATTTGATGCATTGTTTGCTACAGAAGTAACATTAGCTTTTATATTTTCTACAGCAGAAACATCACCTGCAATATTGGCAACGGCAGTAACGTCACTTGATATTCCAGCAACCGTTGTAACATTGCTTGCTATACCAGCAACTGTAGTTACATTGGCAGAAATAGGTGCAACAGTAGAAACATTGCTTGAAATACCGGCTACAGTTGTCACATTTGCCGCTATACCAGCTACAGTAGTAACATTTGCACTTATACCAGCAACAGTATTTATGTTAGCTGACTGCGTTGCTACAGTCGTTACAGAACCAATACTTGGTCCAGCTTCAACAGCACCAGTAGTAGAATTAAAAGCCATAACTGTACCAACTCTTGATGCTTTGAGCGGTAACTCCATTGATGCTGAAGCATCAGAATCTTGTAATCTTATTGACCTACCTATTGTATCATCAACATCAGCATCTATTGCTACTAATTTGTCTAGCTCAGTATTCAGAGAAGAAATATTAAAAGCACCTTGAGTTGGAAAGTCAGTAGTTCTCTCAAGTGCAATATCTCTAGTTATAACAACAATAGAACCACCACTTGCACCAGTAACAGACATATTTATCGATCCAGTAGATCCGTTACCTCCTGATACTGTGTAATGCGTTGTTATTGTTTTGAGTGTGTTATCAACAAAGACTCTCAGATCTGCATCTGCAAAAAATTCAAAATTAACTGTAAAAGACGTTTGTGTTTGTCCTTCTGCTACAGTATAGGAAACTCTTGGTGTATTATTCGATACTGATATTGTCATTTATTAACCCCCATATCTATTTGCACCGAGTCCATCAGAAATTGATCTAGTCATATCATTTACCAAGTCTTTAAGAAACCATAACCTCATATAAGGTAAATTGCTAATAAAATCTTTAGAACCCTCGCCGTAGTCACCCATAACAAATGATCCAGCACTTCTTACCAAATCAGTTCCAATACCCACTCCAGCACCCATAGGCATCGTTACAGCATCAATATAATCTTTTTCTTGTCTATACTTTGGACTAATAACACCCATACCAATATCTGGGCCACCCAATGCAAGTGATGTATGTAATGAAGTATAAAATATATCACTATAGATTGCCGCCAAACCTGACATATCAAAAGATCGAGCAATCTTATCTTCAAGTGACATATTCTCTAATACATACGGATTATTCATATACTTTAACTGCATACCCATATAAGCTAATCCCATCATTGTAACCACACCAGTAAGTCTATTTGTAACTGCTCCTTGTGCATACAACCCAGTAATCTTGTTTGCCGCCGCAAACGCATAAGAATAAAACTGAAATGGTAATGCCATCAAGGGTTGTTCTATTCGAGCATATCCTGACACTCGAGGATCTTCTTTCATACCAGCCATTCTTGCAATACGCATTGGAATATAAAATACACCATCAGTTGCTAATGGTTTGTCTGCTGGTGTTCCCATTAATACGTTATTACTAACAGACATATTTAATGCTCTACGAAATACCATTAAAGCTTCATCATTTGTCCAAGTGCTAGAGTTTGCATACCAAAAGCCTTTCTCACTTTTCTGCATACCAGCTCCCTCTTCCATAAATCTTGGAGAGCCATCAAGACTAAAAGCATTTTTATATCGTTTTATTTCTTGATCGGATGGAACTCGTAAACCCTCTGCTACTGGATCAAAATCAGCTTCTTGACTTCTTTGTATAAAATTTTGCAACTCTACTTGATTAAAAATACTAGCTTGTCTATTAGACGTATCTAACATAAATGGAAATTTTCGTGTTACAAAATCCTCGAATCTTAAATCATCAGGCTCTAAATTAGTAATCAGTTCTCTATCTCTTGAGCTTAGATCCGATATATATGCTTCTTGTGTAGGTGTTCTTGATTCAGGAGTTGCATTGAGTGCTTCATTTAACTGTCTATGAACAGATTGTGTTTGTAAAAACTTTGCATCTTCGTAAGCAACTCTATCAATAATCTTAATATTTTCTTCTCTTTGAGAATCTATTAGCTTTGCTTCTCGTTCACCAATCCCATGACGTACAAGAAAATCTCTCTGCTTTTGTGTAATAGAACCATCAGCCCACTTTGTAGAATACTCAATAATATTATGACTATTAGCCATACTAGAAAACTGTTTAAATGTTCTGGTAAATGGGCCAAGTAAATTTAACTGAAAGAATACATGGCGTCCTTTTCTTCTTAATCTTTCAAAGTTTGAATTAGCAAAAGGGTTTGCAGTTTCTTCTGCAACTATTCTCATGTGAACATCAGCCAGTATAGTTTCTAATCCTTCACCAGCTTGCTGTGCTTCCATAGCGTTCATTCGCACTCTATTATCATTCAAGACACTAAACAACTGACGAAACAAAGGGCCCATCTCACTTTGCATTATTGTAACTGCCGCATCAGGTAATGCCGCAAAACCAGCACTTCCAAGATAATTTAATGTTGCAAGATCTTTCAAAGTATTAGCAACCTTCATACTCATGGTATCAGGATTCTGTATTGCTGTTGCCGCCACTCGATCATAAGACGCAAGAAAATCTCTACGCAATCTATTTACTTCTTTTATAGATCTACCAGCATCTAACTCTTTATCTATTATTTTACCAATAACAATCTCAGGATCATGATATCCAAATGTTTCGTGAAACTCATGTCTTGCCGCTGTTCTTCTAGTATATGTTTGCATAACCTGAATAGGATTTGTCATTATAAAATCAGCAACATCTCCATTTGGTATATCTAGTTGTCGATGTTTGAGGTGAGAAGATACACCAGATCCATAAGATAAAATGTTTTGCCCTAATGGATCACTTTCATTAACTATAGCATCTATTGCATTTTGTACTCTTGCTTCAATATCAGATTCTCGAGTAGATAATCGAGTTGTGGTATATACCATTTCATCTCGATCATAAACAACAGATTCTGGATTGTTGCGAAAATGTATTCTTAGTTTTTCTGCAAGAGCTTCTCTATTTTGTTTTACATATTCAACATTCCATATTCTTGGAAAAAAACTATCTCGCATCATTCTATTGGGTAAAAATCCTCTTTCAATAGAATCAAGATTAATACGAGCTTGTTTTCTATTTTGTTTTATTTTGTAAACTAATTTTTTAAGTGTAACTACTTTCTCACTTCTTGGATCATATCCAGCCTGATTCATCATACGTCTTAGCTTGCCGTTATATGTTCTATAATCAGCATCAAGTTTACGCACTTCATCTTGTAATGAAAGTTTATCAGGTAACTCACCTGACTTTCTCAATCGCTGTTCCCACTTCTTAAAAAATCTATTCCAAGTATCAACAAGTCTTTGTTCATATTGTGTAAGATTTTCAGGATCTGTTTGTGATTTTTTCCAAGTATCTTCAAGCCATTGGTCATATCGTTTCTTACCAAAATGCCAATCCATCTTTGTTTCTAAAGGAACACCTTGACCAGTATACTCACCCCATATCTTTAAATTTTCTTTATGAACTTGTAACCATTCACCTTGATATGTTGCCGCCTTTGTATGAATAGATTGCCTACCACCTTGTCCATACTTCATACCGACAAGAAAATGACCTCCGTCACCAATTAGGTTTAACATTGCTTCTTTTGTTTCGGCTGAAAACTTACTTTGTAATGTTCTTTTTAATGGTGTGGTTATAAACCTCCAAGCAAAAGAATCGGTAAACCAATTTTTCACAAGGTCATTTCTTGTTCTTTCCAATCCAGCAGTTGTTTCAAGTTGTCGGATTGCTTGTTCTGATCGAGCTTCTGTTGCAATACCATCGAGCAACTCACTCTGTTGTTGTGCAGATAAATCATTAAATTGTTGTCTATTATATGCAAACTGCGGATCAACAGCACCAGTTATATTTTCAAGTGTTTCACCATCAAGTTGTCGTGCATCTACCAAACTTGCAATTTGTTCATCATTCAATCTATTCATAGGAGTGCCAAGAGGTTGGAATATTCTACTTTCTCTTTGTCCTAAAAATTCCATGTGTTCTGCATTTACTTGTCGTGTAGCATTATAGAACGCTTCATTCTCTTGAGCTGTTCTTGTCATTGCATTTATTCTTTGTGTAATAGGAACTGCCATCAATCCACCCAAAGCATTACCTACAATAAATGCACCACCAACATTCATTGCTGATTCACCCATAGTTGTTACTGGATCAAACATCTGTCTGGGAACTTCGAGTCCAGCTTGTAATGCCGCTACACCAGTACCAACCCTAAGACCAGAACGAACAATACCATAAGTTGGGCCACCAAAAGGTAAAGCAACAAGATTAATAGGATCAAACAAACCAGCAGTAAATTGATTGAATAATGACGCATTAGCTAACTTTGACCTCACTTCTCTCATACCATCAATCTGAGCAATCAAATCATTCATGTGATCTTGATTCTTTGCATGAATCAAATCATCTCTAAACTCCATATACTCGTCAGGTATATTCTCCATAGGAATATAATCACCTTGCTCTGTATCATTATATGTTTGTCTGTTGTAATAAGCATTAATCATTGGCTGGTAGTTGTATTGTAGAGTTGCCGCCAAAGTATCTGTCCAACTTGTAGACGTTGGAATGTCGCTATATAGTTTCTGATTGTATTGAGGTGCAGAAGAAGAAAGTATCGTGTTCTTAGTATAAATCATTAATTATACCTACGCATCTGATCTGATCGTGAGAATTGTAAGAAGTCACTTACTTTTATTTCAGGATAAATTATTTCTTTACCTTTTTCTGCTTTAGCATCAAAGAATAATGCTGGTACTAATTCACCAAGATCATTTATATAATGTGGTCTAAATATAGTTGTAGTTAAATCAGGCTCACCAGTTGGCATCATTGATGTATAAGGATCAGGAACTAACCATACCTTTGTATGTTTATCTCCAGCTTTCATTGGTGTAAATCCACCAAAAACACTATGCAATAAACCTTTGCTTTGTGTAAAACCACCTCTATCACCTTCAGTAAGAGCAAAAATATTGTCGGTTTGATCTCGTATTAAAGTATCAGCCCAAAGTGTAAAGGCATCTGCTTTATCACCAAATAGTCTTTGGGGTGAATAAGCTGTTCTTATATCTTTTGGATTGTTGGTTGATATTACACCATTTATATCAAGAACAATATCGTTGCTTGGACCAAAAGAAGTTTCCTTTATATTCTCAACCCAATCTTCGAATGATGCTCCTTTATTATTAAAATTTATAACAGCCCATTCATCAATAGAATCTTTGAGCATATTATAGAGAGGAGTATTTGGTCCTCCAGCAATCTTAGATAATATTCTTCGACCATGTGCATAAGGATCTTGATTTGGTTGTAAATCAAATTTACTCCTTAAATCATTTGCAACATCTTCTTTTCTACTAGAATCATTACGCAACTCAACAGCTTTAGCAAACAATGCTGGCAAAGCATCAGTTCCAAATGCTTGAGATGATCGTATAAACTCAGCAAAGAAATTTGCTTGACCATCAAGACCATGACCTCTTTTAAATAAATTTAGTCGAGTTGTTGTAGTACTTAAAGCACCAGTATCAGGTGCAAGAATCTTTCTACCATTTGGTAATGTTTTTTCTATCATCTGATCTGCAACAATGTTTCTTTGATCTATCGGTCTAAGAATATTTGCCCTTATAAAGTTCAACATATATCGACCTTCACCAGCAGATATAGATCCATTCTCCATACCTTGCATAAACATAACTGCTGATTGTGGTAGAATGTTTTTATTTACTAAGTTTGCGTTCATATCTTCATAAAATTTATAGAACTCACCCCCAGGTGTCATAAACCTAGCATCTCTTAATGCACCCATTACACCAATCTGAGCAAGTTCAGCACCATAAGTAGGATCACTTAGTAATGAATCTTCTAAAATTTCTCTTTGATCTTTTGTTGTAGACGTAAAACCAGTTAACATACCTTCATTAAAATCAATTAGCTTTCTACGTTTTGCTTCTGATATTGCTGATGGTGTTTCAATAAAACCTTGTCGTTCTGCAATCTCTTTATTGATTTCAGCTCGTAATGAATTTGTTAATCGTACTCTATTATCTCCACCCCAGTTCTCATACATTGATGCTCGAGGATCAGCCGACTCATTAAACTGACCAAACTGTTGTAATGCTTTTCTTTCTGTTTGCGAAAGATTAATACCTCTTTCTGTAAAAGGTGCCATATTAAGTTTACCATCTGGTAAATTAGTCATGTTTATAAATTCACCAACAGCTTCTAATTTAATTTTATCTCTACCAAAAACAGATACAATCTGATCTCCAACATGATTTCTGAAAACATCTGTTAATTCATTCTTTATATTATTTGCTTCAGTAGGATTAAGTATTGCTTTTGGTGTTACTGATCCAGCAATCTCTTGTAAGGTTGTTGCTTCATTTATTTTTTCTATCTCATTTAAATACAAATCTACTGAGCTTTTAAGATCCATCGGTGCAATATTTGAAACAAACTGATTGTAAGCATTACCCTCAATAGTAGGATCATAATTATCTATTATTTGTTCTTTTTCAAAAAGAATTTGTGAAAGTTGTGCATCAGCTTTATTTCTATTCTCTTCAATTTTTATTGCTTCTTGAGATCTGCGAACTCTATTATTATCTTCTTGTAATCCTATTAACTTAGTTCTTAACGCACTTTTCTGACCACCTTTGACAACATGATTATACAATAATTTTGTTTCTTCTTTTGAAACATCAAACTGTTCAGGGAAATCAAATCTACCAACTAAAACAGCATCTATAAACTTTGCACCATTTAACCCTTTTGGATCTGTTCGTGTGGTTCTTTCAAAAATGTGCATAATTCTATTTACTGCAAATTCTGCCTTGAGAGCATCTGCAACTTGCTTTGGTGTTTGTCGGAAGTTGCCCATATTACGCATACTAGCAATGGCTTCACTATTTGAGCTTACATATTCATCAATCATTGCAAGCGTTACTTTAGAATCAGTACCACCACTAATACCAATAGAAGCCATATCTTTTGAAAAATCATTAAGTGAATTAGTTAAGTCAAGACCAGCTAATCGTCTTTGATTCTTAATAGCATTTTCAAGAATAACTGCTTGTGTTCTACCAATCCATTCTGTTGCACCAATCTCGATAAGATTTGAATATTTACCGCTATAAGGTTTCTTCATCTCAGAAACAAAGCGTGACATTTCCTCTTTGTACTTTGTTGGACTGAATGGATATTTAGATGCAAACTCAGCAGACTTTTCTTTATATTCGTTTGTTGCTAATCGAGTAAATCTTTCATCAATACCTTTCTTAATAAGATCTTGTGCATACGTTCCATATCCTTTTGATGGTAAAGATTCCTGAAGATCAATTACTTTTGGTCTGCCAGTTTTTGGATCAACACCATATATTGCATTGTTTGGCACTTCATCAATAAACTGTTTTGCAGACTTTGCCGCATTATCTGCGGCTTCTCTAAACATTCGATTAGTTACTTGATCTGCAAGTTGAGCCACTCGACCAAGATCATTTGCGACAGACATATCTGCTCGATTTATTCCTATCTGTGTATTTTGAAATTGGCGTCTTTGTTTTACAACACTAACCATTATACTCTCCTAGTTGTACCTGAACTTGGACTTCTATATTTATAAGCATCTTGTACCCCACCAAGTAATGTAACTGCACCATTAAGATAACCCATCTTCTCAGCAGATCTACCAGCTCTTCTTGCACTTGCCGCTTGCAATCGTAACTGCTCTCCTCGATATAAACCTTGCGTATCAATACGTCTTGCATCATCTGATGCTATAAGTTTTTCATTTTCTCGAAATGCTCTTAATGATCTGTCATCATCTCTATTCATAAAAGCAAACAATGATTCATTTATATCCATCGCATTATCAAACTCTTGCAATCTATCATTATGTTTTTGCATAGTATTAATGATTGTTTGTTGTCGTTCTTGTTCTATCTGACGAGCTTCAGCTTCTTTTTGTGCTTTTATTTCTTTACCTTGAGCAATAGATGCACTTGCACTCAATACTGAACCTAAAACTCCAAGAACTGTAAATGGATCCATTAGAATGTTACCTCTGCTATTAATGAATTTACTTGTAAAGAAAGAGGTGCAGACTGGCTTATAGTGACTTGTGGATCTTTACTATATCCCAGTAATCTAAACTCTCTCTTTCCTGTAACTGGTGTTCGAGCTTGACTCAAATCGTCAGTAACTTGTCGTATAATTAAATTTTTAGTGTTTACAGAAACTGATAAAGTAGCATTTAAATCAACAATAACTTTATTCAAACTTCTTGGCTCTCCAGTTATAGCACCACTTTGTCCAACTGTGTCTATTGGATTGGTTGTGAGTGTAACATCAAACTTAAAACCTATCTCTGCTGATGAAAGAGAATTGTCCACAGACGATACATCGATGTTACCACCAGACACAGTAAACTGACCAAGATAATGAGTACCGCTGACCACATCAAGGACTGCACCATTTGTGAAGTCGGAACTAACGTTGAATACTCCGTTACTACCAGAATATGTTTCAGCCATATCAGTATTAAAAGTATTATCAAACTCACAGA
>Ga0310343_10001490_pt1 | contig 12026 bp, 8 predicted proteins | sample HC15DNA2025_MG_FD_203519 | JGI IMG/M metagenome (GOLD analysis project Ga0310343, IMG submission 203519) | Marine microbial communities from station ALOHA, North Pacific Subtropical Gyre - HC15-DNA-20-25_MG | ecosystem: Environmental > Aquatic > Marine > Oceanic | place: Pacific Ocean: North... | reverse complement strand
GGTTAGTCTGGGAGGCGTCTAATGAGTCGATGACCATAACAGCCCCTAGTGTTCCGACTGGCGTAGTTACGACAATGTATTGGTCTTTGGATGGGGTCCCGTTAAATCAGTATGAGACAGAAGAGCCGGGTTCGATTGAAATCAGCCCTCTTAGATGTGCTGAGGAGAGAATTCTGATTAGCCTCTGTGAAACATCTGGACCAAATATGCTTGAGCTCCGCATAGTTGACTCGGGGGTTCAAACAATACTCGTTTGGACACTCGATGTTCGGACTTGGTCGGAACCCCCCTCTCTGTCTGATCAATTATCGAATATGATTAGCGGGCCTCTTGGAATCGCGATTGTCGGTTCCATCCTACTTTTCCTGATAATATCCATCTCGATTTCAACGGTGGTCGCTAGAAGAAGGTCCATCCTGAAAGAGGCGCTTAAGTCCTATGGATTCTCAGAACAACACATTCACGAGGTATCAGCCCCGCAGAACATACCTCGAGCACCAGACTTCAACCGCGATTGAAATTATCCTTTCAATCATCTTCTTCTTCGAGCATAGGATCATCAACGCTCGTCCATCCGTCGGGAGAAGGTTCGTCCAAAGACTCTAGATCTATGTCTTCCGTGTCTTCTTCTCGCCAGATTGGATCTTCAAGAACTCCGCTGAGCATTAGTACATCTTCTTCGTCCAACCTACTTCTTATCGTTGATAAGCCTCTCTTCAGCGGTAGAAGATGTCCAATGGGTGTTCCGGATGTAACGAACGGGTGAGTGGCCATTCCAATTAACAGGCCTCTTCCCGGAGATCGTATTTCTACAGATTCTCTGGCATGCTCTGGGTCGGTCACCGTAGCAACAACCTCATCTGCCTCTATGACAGAACCCACAGGAGCCAACACGTCGAGGAGTCCTCCGTGATCTGATCTTATCCATACAGATCCAGATGCTAGGAGTCTGAATCTTGGACTACTTGAATATCCTGGGATCATGCGAAGATAACGTAATACGTTCAGAATGCCATAAGTTGCAACCTGAACCGCATCCGAATCTATTGAATTAGCACCGCCTCCTTCAAATGTTATACATCCAAGATCTTGCTCATTGGAAACTCTTCGCAGGGAACCTCGAGGACCGTGTCCATCAAGCAGCACTTCCGTTCCGAAGGCTCTTGCAAGCATGCTACTGGGCGGATGAGCAAGATTCGCCCTTATGTGAGGCAAATTCGTTCTACCGCTTGCCGCAGAATGTAAATCGATTATGAAGTCGCTTGTTTTGACGATGTGTTCCCACAATCTCAAAGCTATTCTCTGTGTGGTGTTTCCCCCATCCCTACCAGGGAAAAATCGATTCAAATCCCTCCCATCTGGGATATATCGCGTTCTTCTCCTGTAACCAGGGAGGTTTACTATTGGCACTATCCTCAACGTTCCTGCCATCACTCCAGCATCAATCGCTTTACCTTCGCCGAGTATTTGGCTCGATTGTAGGAATGTGAGAGCCTGCGGGCCTACCAACTCATTTCCATGGACTGCCCCAAGAAGGGTTACTGTTGGGCCCGGTCTAGTTCCATGAACGACGGTTATGGGTATTGACCAAGACTCTCCAATCTCAGTATCTATCAAATCGAATGGTATGGTCCGCACGATGCCCGGTTTGGTCATTCTACGTTCGATCTTGTGATTCTTGTGTCCAGATTTACGAGACCACGCCTCGGGGCTGGAAGATTTTTCTTCACTCGCATCTTCAATTTCCCTTCGCCTCCTCTTAGGTATCTGGTTTACAACCTTCAAGGGTGATCTGCGCCTCTTCGAGGCGCGTTTGACTCCATTTTTGGAATCCTCTGTTCCAGAACCGTCGCTCAACGTCCTTGGGAGGAGGGGGGGCGAGATAAGTGGCACTGAGAGTTATTTATTTCCGCAATGATTGAATTCGTATCCCTCCAGTCGTCGGACATGAGTAATGTAGGCGATATGTCAGTTCAAGAAAAGTATGCTAGTAGCAGCATCTGCTTTGGGTGCGGTCCTGCCAATCTGAAGGGCCTAAGAATCCGGTCTTTTCGCTCGGAAGATGGGCTGATAATGGAATTCGACACTCTACCCGAGCATCAAGCATTTCCGGGCATGGTTAATGGTGGAATAATTGGAACTCTTCTTGATTGCCATGGTAATTGGGCCGCTGCTATTGCAATCATGGACAGAGATGGTTTGGATGAGCCGCCATGCACAGTAACTGCAAGTTATACTGTGAATCTAAGAAGACCCACTCCTTCAGACTCAAAATTGGTTATCAGGGCAAGGGCGGTAGATAAATCAAAATGGGATGATCGAATAAAGATTGAGATGACTCTCGAGGCAGATGGAATACTATGTGCAGAAGGCAAGGGACTTTTTGTTGCAGTGAAAGAAGGTCATCCGGCATTTCATAGATGGTCTTGATTGGAAAAGGATGTCTCCACCATTCGGCATCCTTTAGCGCCCTGACTTCAGAGGAATCACAATGGAGGTTGGCACGCGGGCCGAGGTCCGCTCTCTCGACATTGGTCGAAGACTTGCTGAATCAGTTGAGAATGTTCTCGGAATAGATTCACTTTATCCTCCCCAAGAAGAGGCACTCAGGCATGGCCTCACAGGCAGGAATCTGATGTTGTCGATTCCCACGGCAAGTGGGAAATCCTTGGTTGCTCATATATGCATGCTTCATAGGGTAATTTCCAGCGAAGGTGGCAGGGGGATATATGTAGTCCCGCTCAAGGCACTGGCAAGCGAAAAACACGAAGAAATACAGGCACTATGCGAGAATATCGGCCTAAGAACGAGTCTGGCTCTTGGGGATAGAGGAGAGGAGATGGGCTCCCTGCATGACTGGGACGTCCTTGTTTGTACAAGTGAGCGTCTTGATTCCCTAATCCGAACTCGTCAAAATTTTTTAGATAATGTTGAAGTCATTGTGATTGACGAATTTCATCTCCTTGATGACCCTGGTAGAGGCCCCACGCTTGAGATAATTATCGCCAGGATAAGGCATGAGAGGCCAAATTGTCAGATCATTGCCTTGTCTGCGACTGTTGGGAACTCGGATTCAGTGGCAAATTGGCTCAAGGCTGATTTGGTAAAATCTGAATGGCGTCCTGTGGAGTTGCAAACAGGCACAGTGAATGGACTAGACCTAAAGATTCACAGAATAGATGGAATGGCTGAGAGGGATCTTCCCCCGCCAAGAGAAATATCTGGCAATCCCAATCAGAATCTTAGAGCCTTGGTGCTCGATACCATAAATACAGGCGGACAGACGCTCATATTCGTGAATTCGAGGGCTTCAGCGCAAAAGGAAGCTAGAGAATTATCCAAGCATATCAGACGCATATCCCAAAGGCAAGAAAATGAAAATATAAAATCTAAATTGGATAATTGGGAGGATATTTCGAAGTCGATCGGTAGTGTTAGCGAAGGGACTACTATGGGCAAGGCGTTAGCTGAATCTGTCTCGAAAGGAGTTGGATTTCATCACGCAGGGCTTTCCTCTAGACAGAGGAAGATTGTGGAAGATTCATTCAGAAATGGGGATTTGGCAGCACTTGTGGCCACTCCAACTCTGGCCCAAGGAGTCAATCTTCCTTCCAGAAGGGTGGTAATAAGGGACTACAGGAGATGGAATTCCTCCGCGGGAGGATCTATGCCAATAAGGACAATCGAGGTCCGCCAGATGCTAGGCCGTGCTGGTAGACCTGGTTATGACCCTCATGGCGAAGGTGTGATATTAGCCAAGAGTTTGGACGAAGAGCAATTTATTGTGGACCGATATTTACTTGGTGATATTGAGCCAATAACCTCCAAGCTCGCAAATCCAAATTCATCCATTGCGGAGGAGGACCCGGCCCTTTTGACCCATCTTTTGGCATTGATAGCAACAGGAGGTTTGAATGACAGATTCGCATTGGGCTTGTTCTTGTCTCAGACGTTTCTTTCAAATTCCCTGGACAAAGAGGAAATGGAATCTAGGATTGACCGCTCAATCGTATGGTTGGCAGATAACGGCATGATAGAAAGAACTGGGGAAGATCAGAACGTCGCTGAAAGAATCGCAGAGATTGAATTTTCAGAGGTGGCAGAGGAGGACTGGGGAGATGATCTACCTGATTGGGCAAAGGTTGCAGGGGGCTTAGTAACAATCGAAAATATTCAGAGAGAAACGCTGGGAAGACGCGTGATGAGTCCCAGAAATGGGCCTGCTGTCTTCGGATTCAGTCGTGCAAGTGAAGTTGAAAGGGTGGTGCAAGAATCACCTGAATCTCTGTCAATGACGTATAGGGCGACAGGTCTTGGAAGAACTGTATCAAGGTTGTATCTTAATCCGATTTCAGGCCGAATAATATCTGATGGCCTGTCTAGAGCCGGGAGCATCCTGTCAGGGGTCGATGATGTCGGTCAAATTACTCCATTCTCATTAATCCACCTAGCGATTTCGACCCCTGATTTTCAGAAACTATGGGTCAAGCGCAGTGAGCTTGAAGATATGGAGATCAAATCGAATATCCACGAGCGGGAAAGGCTCACTGCGCTCGATGTAACTGAGGAACTCGAACGAGTCAAATCCACATCAATGCTGTTGGATTGGATTGAGGAATGCTCAATGGGTGAACTTGAGTCCTCTTGGGGAGTTCAACCTGGAGATATCAGGTCGCGAGTAGAAAGTGTGGAGTGGTTACTGAGGGCGTCAATCAGAATTCTTGAGGATTCATCTGAGAACATAGTAAGCAATGGTAAAATTGCTAATTCCCTTAGCGAACTTCTTGGAGAGGTGCAAATCAGAATCAGACATGGTTGCAAATCTGACATAATTCAACTGGTTTCGATTTCTGGGGTCGGCAGGAAGAGAGCCAGGGATATGATAGAGAAACTATCTGTTGAGTCCGTCAGGGATGTTGCATCGATGACTGATTCGGACATAAGTAAGCTGTCGACGCTCCAAGGTTGGAGTGTCAGATTGGCAACAAACATCAAGAATGAGGCGGCTTTGAAAATTAAACAATTTAGTAGCAAGGCTTGATTTTGTAGTGCGCTCTGGCTGTATCATGAGTGCCATGGTTCCATGGTTTCCAATGTGGGGAATTCGATTCCATGAACCCATTGTGATTCATGACGTCCTTGCATCTCTGCATGAGTGGAGGCCCAGTGAAAGATGGGGCTTAATTGGAGATGGAGTCGTTGCCAGTGAAAACCACGCGTGGTCAGCCTGGACAGCACTAAGGAGACTAGAAACCCGTGGGAGTAATTTAGCCCGTACTCCAGAAACGGAATTTATGAGAATTATTGGAGGTACAAGACAGATTACTGAAGGGATCAGGCGTACAGGTTTAGGATCGGGAGATTCACGGGCATGGCTGTTCTTTTTACCTGAAGAATCGGATGGTTCGCCACTTTATGAGATGAATATTACTAGGGAGTACTACAATGATTTCAGCCAGGATGCAGAACTGTTAATCGGGCATCTGGGAGGTGTTTTAATTCCTGAGCGTCCAATTCCCACGGTTAATGGCCTGAAGAAGATCAAGGGTTCTGTTGATACGAATGACTTTACTTCTCTTGAGGATGCATTCATGGTACATCTTTCCAATTCAGTCATTAATTGAATCAGTCAATCTGATAGGTGAGCCTGTTCTGCGATGTACGATGTCAAGATTCCTCGGCTACGGAAAGTGCTCCGTGTGCGGTGTCGGTTGTACTCCGGGCAACTACGTTGATCACGCCGGAGTGCGCTACTGCACCGCTTGCTGGATTGAGAAGGAGAATCCTGACCATCCTGATTTGGAAAAAATAAGACAAGCAGTTCAGGATGCTGCAAAGAAATGGAAGCGTCAAAAGGATTCCAGAGAAGACGGGCCACTTCCGATAGGGCCCTACTCTCATCGTAATTGAGGAATGGAAATGTTTCCCCTCGCAGATGATTTTAACGCAACCTCATGGGAGGATTTAGAACCCGTGACAAAGAGTTTGCTTGAACGCTCTGTTGAAAATGCAGATGATTTGGAATCTCTTTTCAAAGACATATCCGACATGGCGGAACACGTTTCGGAAGCGGGTGCAAAATTGTATATCGGGATGACTTGTGATACAGAAAATGAAGATAAGCAAGCTGCTTTCATGTCATTCGTGGAAAATATACGTCCAAAAATGTCAGAGGTCTCAAACCAAATTGATTTGAAAATAGCCAATCTTGACTTTCTGGATAGCCTTCCAGAACGATATGATTTGATTCTAAGAAGTATGAATAATTCGATTCAAATATTCAGAGAAGAAAATATCCCACTATCCGTGGAATGTACGAGACTATCTACGGAATACCAGAAGATTAGTGGTGCGATGACCGTAGAATTTGAAGGCAAGGAGCGTACTATGCCTCAAATGAGAAAATTTTTGGAATCTAATAATCGAGATATCCGACGCTCAGCATGGATAAAGATCAGAGAAAGAAGAATGGTAGATTCAGAGAGAATCTCTGAAATAATGGATGATTTGGTAAGGATAAGACATGCTATAGCCATCAATTCAGGATTCGAAAACTACGTCGAATACGCATTCCGCTCTATGGAACGGTTTGATTACTCTCCGAAAGATTGTCTAGCTTTCCACCAGGCCGTAGAGATCCACTGCATGCCTGTGATTCATAGCATAAATGAGGAACGTCGGAGTGGCTTTGGCTATGATGAATTGATGCCTTGGGACGTGAATGAGAAATCCGGTGACTCTCCTGATATTTTTGGACGTCCGCCTCTAAGGCCATTCGAAAAAGTGGAAGATCTAGTTTCAATAACTTCGAAAGTCTTCCATTCACTTTCACCTGAATTGGGAGGTATGTTCGATAGGCTGGTTGACGGTGAGGTTCTAGATCTTGACAGCAGGAAAGGGAAGGCCCCGGGTGGATACCAGTATAATTTGGAGAAAACAGGGCTTCCGTTCATTTTCATGAATGCCTCTGGTCAACAGGGGGATGTGGAGACCATGATTCATGAAGCAGGTCATGCTTTTCATACAATGTACTGTAGTCACCACGAACTCATACAAGAACGTAATTATCCAATCGAATTTGCCGAGGTTGCATCGATGTCGATGGAACTTCTTACACAGCCATACTGGGATGAATTCTATCACTCGAAAGAGACCACAGATCGTGCCAGGAAGATGCATCTAGAAGCCATTATCGGGCTATTAGCGTGGATATGCAGAATCGATGCCTTTCAACATTGGATGTACTCAAACCCGAGCCACACTCGTGAGGAACGCTCAACAGCATGGCTAAATTTGAGGGAGAAGTATGGACCAAAGACGAACTGGAATGGATTTGAAGATGATGAGTCTCTTTTTTGGCAGACTCAAGGCCACTTATTTGGAGCACCTTTCTACTATATCGAATACGGCATAGCTCAACTTGGCGCCTTGCAATTATGGATGACTCAACTTGATGATCCAGACAAAGCCCTGGAAGATTATGCAAACGCTATGAAACTCGGGAATACACGTACGCTTCCCCATCTTTTTGAATCAGCGGATATCAAGTTAAGTTTCGATAAGGAGCATGTTGGAAATCTCATAAGTTCTGTCAAGAAGTCTCTTTCTGAACTTTCTGTTTAGTTCATTATTCCCTAATTCCCTCTGCTGTGACTGTGAAGACGGCCTCGCCTTCTGGAAGATTGGGGCTGTCAATTAGTCTGGCTATTCTCCTGCCGCCCTTTGATTTGCGCAGATAGAGCCTGAATGTGCTTGCATGACCTACAATATGTCCACCAATCGCTTTGGTCGGATCTCCCCACATTGCTCCTGGATTCGACATTACCTGATTTGTAACCAGTACTAGCGCGTTATTCACATCAGAAAGCTGCTTTAGCTCCTTGAGGTGCTTGTTTAATTTCTGTTGCCTGGGTGCAAGCATGCCTCGGCCGACGTATTCAGCTCGGAAATGACTGGTCAGAGAATCAACGATGACCATCTTAACATCAATAGTTTTTGACATTCTCTTAATCTCGTCTACTAGGAGCATCTGATGGGCCGAATTGTAGGCTCTTGCAACATGTATTCTGTCCAATACGGCACTAGGATCTAGACCGGCTCCTTCGGCCATTTGAGCAATCCTTTCAGGCCTGAATGTGTCTTCTGTGTCGATGTAAAATACCTCGCCATCAAATCCCCCCTGAGCGATTGGAAGAATCGTATTTACGGCTAGTTGGTGTCCTATCTGTGTCTTTCCACTACCAAACTCCCCAAAGACCTCCACAATCGCCTGAGTTTCGAAGCCTCCTCCAAGGAGTTCGTCGAGAGCGGCGGCCCCGGATGTCAATTTTTGAACTTCTGAACGGCGTTCGAGAAGGGATACGCCACTAACGAAACCTCCAACATTTGCCATCTTCTTGGCTCCTGCGATTATTTTAGATGCAACAGCTTCGCCCAATTCAGCTTGATCGCCAAGCTCCTTCGGACTCATGACTGCGATTGTCATGAGTTCCTCGAATCCAGCTTCTCTGAGTTTCTCTGCAGTCGCTGGTCCGACCCCCGGTAAGTCTTCGATGCCGGGCTCTTCGTCATCAGCGTCAATGACTATCTCTTCATCTTCGATTTTCTGTGTGGTCTTTTTTGATGCCATGCCTCTCTCTAAACACCGAAGGTATATGAAACACGCATTGACCCTTGTTTGTTTTATTTCTATTTTACAGCATCTATATGGCTTGGAGTCTATCGAATTTTCACTTTCAACTCACGTTCACCCAAAAATGGATGTGGTAGCGGATGGTGGATTTGAACCACCGGTCTCCGGGTTATGAGCCCGACGAGATAACCTGACTACTCCAACCCGCTGATAATACCCTGAACCATCGATTATTTGAAGCGAGCGGGGACGTAAAATCTTACTCTGATGATGAAAACAGTATTGTGATGGCTTCATTACGGTAAGATCGGAACCACACATGACCGGTCATATGCTGATTCAAAATGCATCGTTAGTTCTGCCTGACGGAGTTACAATGGGGGATCTTCGGATTACCAATGGTATAATTGCCAATATTGCTCCCGGGGGTGGTTTGGAACCAAAATATGGCGAGTACAGCATCGATGCTACGGGATTGCATCTACTCCCGGGGGTTATTGACCCGCATGTGCACTTTCGAGATCCTGGTCAGCCGGAAAAAGAAGATCTCCGTAGTGGGAGTCGCGCTGCTGCAGCAGGAGGCGTAACTTCGTTCTTGGACATGCCAAACAACATACCCAATGCAACTAATCGATCATCTCTGGAGGCAAAAATAGCCCTTGCATCGAAGAAAACAGTGACGCATCATGGTTTCTTTGTTGGTGCAACTAAGGACAATCTGAATGATTTGCAGAATGTAGAAGGGATGGATGGTGTATGTGGAATCAAGGTCTTCATGGGAAGTAGTACAGGAGACCTGCTCGTTCATGAACAGAATCATCTAGAGAATATCTTCTCGAATACCGGGGGCATCATCGCAACCCATGCAGAAGATGAGTCTAGACTTCAAGCTCGAATAAAGGAGTATGCGAACCGCACGGATATTGCGGCTCATGCAGAATGCAGAGATGTGGATTGTGCTTTCCTAGCGACTAAGCGTGCCGCTGATCTAGCGCGTGATCATGATCATCGTTTGCACATCGTGCATCTAACCAGTGCCAAGGAAGCAGATTGGTTGGTGGCAAACAAAGGTGATTTGATAACAACCGAAGTTTGTACTCAACACCTAACCTTTGATCAAGATGACGTCGAAGAGTTGGGCGTTAGAGCCCTTATGAATCCTCCAATAAGATATACAGAGGACAAGGAGACGTTGTGGAAGCGCCTCAAAGACGGTACGATAGATTGCGTTGTCACAGATCATGCACCACATACCTTGGAAGCTAAATCAGTTGGTTTCCCGAGGGCTCCGGCTGGAATGCCTGGCGTAGAAACATCGCTACCAGTGATGCTCACTCACGCAGTGGAAGGAAAATGTAGTGTTACAGACGTAGTAAGTTGGATGTGTGCAGGCCCAGCCAAGGTCTACGGGATTGAGAGGAAGGGCTCTATCATTGAGGGTTATGATGCTGATTTGACACTGGTTGATTTAGAGACACATCGAACTGCTACAGATGAAGATACATGGACAAAGGTGAGTTGGACACCTTACGCTGGGAGGGATCTTACAGGATGGCCGATATACACAATTGTAGACGGAGAAATAGTTCACAGACGGGAGGTCGGTGGATCTTTGAAGGGAATATCTGTGGCTGAACCCGGTTCCACTGGCAGGTTACTGAAATTCAATCAATCCTAGTCTCGGCAGGAATCTCCTTCAGGGCCATCTGGACAGGGTTCATCTTCTCCCGAGGGTCCGCTTGTCTCCTGTTCAGATTCTCCTTCTACAACATCTTCAATACTGTGAGATCCGGGTATTAGCATGTCTTGGATGTGAATTAGGTCGGAGGTATTGTGGATAGTTACGCCTAGAGTAGAAAATGCATAGATGTAGTCCCCCATGAATATTGACCTTCGGATACTGGTGCTGTAGAGCCACCAATTAGGTCCATCTTCGTCGTTGTAAAAGGATGAGTGGTCAATTTCTCCATGTTCTGATAAACTCAGATTTTCTGCGTCTACATCAATCAGCTTCAGCAATGAAATATGTTCGTAACCACCGTCGTAGTAGTTTTCATCGTACACGTAACGATATGTCGATAGCGGTACTGCGAGCATTTTTTCTGGTGCCCAGTATGTGAAAGCCTTGTGTTCGTAAGTTGCTTCCGACCATGACCACGCCCATCCGCAGGTACGGATATTTTGACATTCATCGTCCGCATAGGCTGGCGATATCGGGAGAGAGTCGGCTAATGTCGGATTCGTCGGGTCAGTGATGTCGAAGAGTGATATTTGAGTCATAGACCAATCAAGTCCAAGACCGTCATCACCCGGTCCGATCCCGATTGTAAGAAGAGTATTCTCATCAATAGGGTGAATGTATGTTGAGACTCCGGGAACCTCCAACTCGCCCAGTATGATGGGATTAACAGGATCTGACAGGTCTAGAACCCAAAGAGGGTCTATGTTTTCGAACGTGACGAGATATGCTCTGTCCCCCATAAATCGGGCACTCCAGATCCTCTCTCCATCGGCAATACCTTCCACTAAGCCCATCTGATCTAGAGTTCCAGAAGAGGTGGGCTGCAAGATGGTGACCCTGTTGGATGGGCCACTGAATACAGGTTCGTCAGTTTCCGGATTCAAAGAATCAGATATCCACCAACGTCCCCACGCATCGGTAGTTGAGGCGACTCGGATGGCCCCTCGGAACTCGGATATCGAAAACTGATCCTGAACGGTCCCAGATACTCTGCCTGAAGCTACATAGGATGTAGTTCCTGGTTGGGAGATATCGAATACATGGATATTAGTTGCGTCTTCATATTCATCATTGCCCCAAAACCACCACCAATCATTTGCAGGTTCAGCAAAAACCAGTGCATCAGGTGAAGCGTATACATGGGCCCATGATGATGCTATATGATCGACCTCCATTGACACATAATCATCAGATATGTCGAAGCTTACAATTGACAAGAAACCCCTAGCAACGCTATCAGAAGATGCTGCATACTCGCCGCATTCGCTAACGGAATATGGAAGAATTATCACTTCATTTCCATCTAATGCATACCTCTGAGGGAGAAGGTCCTCGAGGGTGAGCGCTAGAATCCTGTCACGATTATTGGACAGTGTCTGAAGAAGAGAGGAATTCCAGACATCCATTCGTTCATCCACATCTTGAATCAGCCAATATTCATCAGGGAGGGTAACATAATTCTCCAAGCCCCAGACATCCATTTGTGCGTGAGTAATGCTTCGAACGGTACCATCTACTAAGCGAGCAGTGTTGTAATAACCTTCCAGATATAATTCGTGCTGGATGGAGGGGGAGTTTCTATCAGTGATGTCAATGATGGAATATTTTACCAGATCAGACCGATAATGTGTGTATGTCTGATCAGAATTTGGA
>Ga0310343_10001489_pt1 | contig 12026 bp, 12 predicted proteins | sample HC15DNA2025_MG_FD_203519 | JGI IMG/M metagenome (GOLD analysis project Ga0310343, IMG submission 203519) | Marine microbial communities from station ALOHA, North Pacific Subtropical Gyre - HC15-DNA-20-25_MG | ecosystem: Environmental > Aquatic > Marine > Oceanic | place: Pacific Ocean: North... | reverse complement strand
GTACTCATTTTTCTATATCTTTGATTTATATCCAGGATATACTTTCTAGCTTTCTTATCACTTTCAATTTTCTTTTTTCGAAGACGTAAAGCCCTTAAATCTTCTATGGACATGAGGCCATCATCTTCATTGAAATTTAAATGATCAAATTGCATCAGTTTAAGAAATTAAGTTTCTTCTTTAAGTGCAAGATTAACAACCTTATCTTTATTTGCAATAGAGATAATTAACCAACTTAACTCAAATTAGTTATTCAATTTTCAGAAAGCTATGAATTTAAGTATTAAAAACTTTCTAAAATCAAGAAAAACTTTTGATTGAATTAGATGGAACTTCTACAGATACAAATGATTCTCCATAATGAGATTCGGCTGATCTTATCAGTAACCAGTAAAAGAAATTTACTAAAGCTTTCTCCACGAGGATTTAGTAACTAATTTAAATAAACTCATCATTTTTGTAATAGCAATATACAAAATAAATTTATTACGCAATCAAGATATTTACCTCATAAAGCATACTTGCATATTAATTAAGAAAAATTTGCACTCTCAGGCTTTAGGCAGCGGACTAAATCCTCGTGGAGTATTGGACTTTAGTCCGCTCTATTTTTTTAGCAAAAGAAAAATAGCACTGCAAGGTAACTAGATCACCAATTTAATATTTGACTCTGAATAAGCTAATTGAGCAAGAGTATCTGAGCATATGTTGGTGTTGTTTATTGTATAAATTTGCTACGAAACTTTTGTTATATCAATGGCTTCAGTATTTTTGCTCATTGATATATTCATTCTTAAATAATATTATTATTGATGCCTAAAGAAGGTTTAATTTTGAAAAAAATAATTAAATTTTTTAAACTGCTCAAGAGAAGAATCGATATTCTTAATGCAGAGACTGAATTGAAATTTATATTGGAAAATAAATAATGGGATTCCCACATTGCCCTATTTGTGTAGTTCTAGCATTTGTTTCAGTTTTTATGGGAGTTACTCGTAGTTATATGTTCTATATTCTTGTTCGGGAGTTTATGAGAGCCGAATCTACTTTTAAATTGAAGTTTAGTTTCTATTAATTGTTGACATCTAAGTATAAATACTTTATAAATAGATTGTAGTGAATACTACAAAATCGTCCGATCTACCATCTGATAGACCGCAGTACGACTCAAGCCATAGGACGGGGACTTGAGCAAGTTCAGGAGCTGCATCATGGTAAACATGTATTTCAATGGAAAATCATTCGTATATTGTAGAAAACTAGAAGAAAAGACTATAAAGCTTACTTATAGAGGAACTCGTTACTTGAAATAAGAGTTTTAATTTGTTTTTTAAAAAGTTTTGCTATTTATTGAAGTTTTTAACTCAGTATTAATTAATACCTTATAAGAAAAACTTATTGTGAATATATTTTTTCCCTATTTAAAAATTCATATATTCGTATATTTCGTAACGAGAAATTAATTCAGAAAAAATTAGTTTGTATTCAGATTTTTAAAAGGTTATGAAACCTATTTCTGAAGAACTCTATAAAAAAATAATTGAGAGTTCCAAAAAATGAGTAAGTTACTAATTTCTTTATTAGCTTTAGATATAGGCATTAGTCTTTCTAAAGTTTATATTTTTACCTGAAAATCAAATTACTTAGCAAAAAAGAAGTAATTGTTCTAAACAAAGAAATAGTTACTAGGTATTCTTTATTTGATGTATTTATTTTATAAAATAAAAAATTAAACCAATAAAAGAACTACCTATAAGTATTAAGACCATTAATAATGTTATTAACTTTGCTAATCCCAAAGAGATAAATCTGAATTTCCTGTTGATCTTTGCATCCAATGAATTTTCCAAAGATTATCTACTTTCATAAAAATAGAAGTAATTGTAGGTAAGTCATCATTTGGCTCCCCCTTGTAAGTAAATTTTGAACTTAGAGTAAAAATGCATAGCACTATATTTTCACTTAAAAATTCTAATCTGTGAATTTTGGTTATTTCTGCTTTTTCTTGAACTACATCACCAGAGATCATTTGTTTAAAACCTTCTGCATCTATAGGATTACCACTTGGCCTTATGAATAAAAAATCTGGAGTTGCATTGTCAACAAAAAATGAAGCCATCTTTTTTGGATCAGCAAATTCATTTAATAATGAAAGTATTATTTCTCTATCATTCATAAAAAAAGGGAATTATTCGTTAATCATAAACTACTATTGCAAATTTTATTAATCATAACTGGGAAATTAAAAAAAATTAGTTAGGATCAATAAAATTAAAATTTTGGAATGCCAAATATAGTGAAAGCATTAAATAAATTCTTACCTATTGGGAAAAAGTTTAAAAATTATTTACCTTTCTTTATTGGATTTAAGTTACTTACATTTACTGGTTTTCTTACTTACATAATGAATCGCTAAATGATAATACTGTCAGATTATAATTTAATTTTATGAAGATTTAATGCGGAAAGAAGAAAGAAAAAAAAGATTTTAGTCTATGTCTAGTATTGAAAGACAAAAACTGATATTAAAGAAGATGAAAGCGTTAGGAATAGAAGTAGGGAGTGGAATTCCTAATAAAAAATATGATAGTCAAGAGGTTTATGAATTAATTCATATTGCAAATTGTTTCCCAGAGTTAAGAGATAAGAAATAAAAAATATTTAGGTTTTTATTTAAGATATTTATTTTAGTTCTCTTAATGCAGTGATAATTAATTCACATATCAATCCTAGATTCATAAAAAAGCCTCCTTGATGGGAAGGGAATACATGAAAAATTATTTTTGTTGAAATAAGAAAAGGGACAAAAAACTTAACCAATTTTTTGATTTACTTCAAATATAAAAAATCAAGTTTATATGAATTAAAAATTTTACTCTTTAAATGCAATTTATCGGGCTAAAAAAATTCACAATTTTTTTATTATCAGGAACTTTTTTAGCGAAATTTTAAATAAATACTTTTTTGACTTTGTAAAATTCACGAATAGTTTTTTTTCATGAAATTATTAATAAGTACTCCACATTATCTGAAGCAAAGCAGTGGTCATGTTGAGTGCAGAAATTTTAATTTATTAATAATATTTTTTTAATTTAAAGTATTTAAATTTTTTGTATTTATACAATTTTTTTTATATATGTTTAACTTCTTTATTTATATTTAATTAAAAAAAGGTCAATTATACATTTAAATTAGAACTTTAAAAAGAAACTCGCAAATAATATTTAATCGACTTTAATATGAGTCAAACATTATTGAGTATTATGAACATCTACTTATTCTGGATTCTATTTTTCGCTCTTTGGGGAACGGTTCCTCTAATGATTATTAAGGGAAGAGTGGACGAATCACCTAAAATCAAAACATCACCGGAAGTGAAAGCAAAGAAAAAAGGTTGGTTCAATTGATTGGTGAGTAAATTTATTAATACTTAGCAGCTAACTATCTTTTTGAGATTCAACTATAAACCTTTTTTCCCAATTATATTAGTGTATTTTCGTCCTTGATATCTTCCTATGAATTTATGATCTTCATGAGGTTTAAGATTAACTAAAGATCCATTTTTTTTTAATTCAAATAATTCGAATTCCATTTTTCTCAACATTATCAAAAATTCCTTTGGATTTTCACCTGCTTGTAAGATACCTTTTGGCCAAAACTCAGATAGTAGTATTAGTGTTTTAGAAGAGTTCACAATATCTCTCATTCCTTTCAAGACCTTAGGTTCGTAGCCTTGTACATCAATTTTTATTAAATCTAAATTTTTTATTTCATTTGTTATTAGTAATTCATCAACTGTCAAGCAATTAACCATGATTGAATTACGTTCTTGATCAATTGAATAAAGGCGATTATCTCCTCTATTTTCTTTTGATATATATAGGGGTAGTTTCTGCTTAGTATCAGAAGCCGCAACTTTAAAAGATAAAACATTTTTGTAAGTAAAAGAATTTATGCTTTGCGATAAGTATTTATAGCTTTCTTCATCAGGTTCAATAGCAACAACAACTCCCTTTTCTTTTGCAAATTGTGAAAATATTGCTGTATAAAATCCTATGTTTGCACCAATATCTAAGACATTCATGCCTTCAAAACAAATAGTTTTTAAAAACTTACTTTCGCTCTTTTCATAAACATTAAAGAAAATAGCTCCACTCACTACAGGATCATTAGGATTCAAATATAAAAAGTATTTACCAATTTTTACTTTAATAGGTAATAATTTCTTAATTATCCAATTAGTAATATCTCTCAAAGGCCAAGGTTTCAGAATATAGCAATAAATAAATTCAGGAATCATTTTTTTAGGATTGAAAAAGCCATACCAAAAAAACAAAAATTAAAATAAATCAAATGATTATATGATTTAGTAATTGTTTATGTTTTTTGGACAAATCATGGAATAATTAATTTTAGGGTTGTTTATGTCTGGGAAATATTAATGTCTGATTATATTACATTCGTATTGCCAACACATAACGAGGAAAATAATATAATTCCTTTAATAAAAGAGATTTTATCTTTAAATAACAATTATTTAATTGAAATAATCGTTGTTGATGATAATTCTAGTGATAAAACACAAACCTTGGTAAGAAAATTCTCTAAAAATGATTTTAGAGTGAGACTAATTAACAGATTAAATCGGTTTGGTCTTTCAAGTGCAATATGTGAAGGTTGTTTGAATTCTGCCGGGGAGATAATAGCCATTATGGATTCTGATGGTCAACATGAGGTGAGATCGGTTTACCAATCTATTTCGTATTTATTAAATAGTGATAATGATCTTATTATTGGAAGTCGTTTCAAAACAGGATCTTCAATAAGTGGTTTAAGTAAGAAAAGAAAAAAGGGATCAAGTATGGCAAATTATTTGGCAAGGTTAACTCTACCCAATAATTATGGTCATTTATCAGATTATATGAGTGGATGCTGTACTTTTAAGAGGAATTCTTGCATATCCTATATAAGATTAATTAATGTGAATGGATTTAAGTTTTTATATGAATTGTTAGCTATTAGCAGAGGAAAATTGAAAGTTAATGAAATACCCTTAGATTTCAAGGAAAGAAAATATGGTTCTTCCAAATTAGATTATGCTGTAATTTGGGACTTTTTTATTTCTGCATCACATACACTAACAAGAAGAATAATTCCAAGAAAAGCAATTAGTTTTGGATTCGTAGGAGCGACTGGAATTCTAGTGCATCTATTTGTTGTATATCTATTATTAGGAATAACAAATTTGACATTTTTTCAGGTTCTTCCTGTTGCCGGAGTTAGTGCTGCAAGTTCAAACTTTTTAATAAATAATTTATTAACTTTCCGTAACGCAAGGTTAAAAGGTTTTGAACTTATCTTTGGACTATTTAAATTTTTGCTTGTATCATCTATACCTCTTCTTGCAAATGTTGGTTTAGCTAGCTCTTTCTATCAATATGTAACTCCAAATAAATTTTTATCTCAAATGGCTGGAATTATTATAGTTTTTATTTGGAATTATGCAGCATCATCTAAATTTGTATGGAAAGATTAGTTCTTCTTACTCTTTTAGAAAGAAATTTTTCTAAGATTACTTTTTTACAATTGCTAAACAAATAATACTTTAAAATAAAAAATCAAGTTCTTTATAGAAAATCCTACTGGATTAGAAACTAAAAATCTTCCCACTGACCAGCAACAATGCGGTAATCCAAAAAATAATAAGAACATATTATAGTTTTTTATTGAACTGAATCCAGGTATTATTTTAGACAAAATTCTTGATCCTTTTAGTTTTAAAGAGGTTTGAATAATCACATTAACTCCGAAGATATTTTCTAAAAAACTAAACAGTAAAGCAGAAGAAGATAACCACATAAATATCCATCTTCCGATATCAACAAATAAAAACATTGGCAAAAATGCTATTAATTGAAAACAGAGTACAATTCTCTTAGATTCTTGGTTTAGATTTTTATATGGACCTATAAAAAATCTCATTGCCAAAAAGATAGTTAAAAGCCACATCCCCGGGTGCCAGAAAATTGAAAGATTAAATTTAGAAATTAATGAACTTGAATATACTCTTGATGACTCGTAGCCTATAGCGGCTATTGCTCCACTTGGCTCAAGTTCTTTAAGTGATCCTAATGATGGGATTAAATGACTTAAACTTTGCCAACTTTGATGGATCTTTAATGATTGATCAATATCTCCCCGAAATATCCAACATAATAAGAAAGATATCAATGCAGGTATTAAGTAGGATAAAGCTAAAAACAATGATTTTATTGGATTTTTCTTTTTAGATCTCTCAAACAAATAGATAATAAATATTAAGCTAGGCAATCCCCATATTCCATAACTTTCATGAGATAATATCGCAATAATTGAGAAAAAATTAATAAAAAAAATAGAGGTAATTTTGTTAATATTTCTTCTATATAGAAATTTAAGTACTAATAATGAAAGCCCATATAAAAGAACTATTAAGGTATCTTTTCTAACAAAATAATCTTCAGATATTGGAGCAAGAATTATTAATTGGGATAATAAAAAATATTTATCAAATGAATTTTTGCAGAAATATAGTAAAAGTAAGGCTAAAGATAATAAGGCAAAAGTACTTAAAAACCAAATTAATAGTATTGGGGATATTGAGAAGTTCTTTGAAATAAAATGAATTAACTCACCAGGCAAGCCTCTGCGAACAAATCCACCAGCATAAGATATAAGCCATTCCCCAACGGTCCAAGAATTATCATAAAATCTATTTTTGTATAAATTTAAAGGAATTCCAAAAATTATTAAAATAGTGAAAAAGAACTCAAATGAAAATTTTCGATTTACAAAGATGTTTATAGAGGATTGCATTCTTAATCTTTTAATATTAATTTTTTTTATGTTTACTATTGGTATAGTAGATTAATTTACTTATTTTATGAATATCTTTACAAGTGATTTAAATAAAAATAATGTATAAAAAAAATACTAAATATTTGTCAAAACTTTTAACTAATATTCCAATTATAGATAGGTGGCTATTTGGCCAACTTATACCGCCTTTATTATTCGCAATTTCTGCTTTTACAGTTGTTTCTCTTTCTGTAGGAGTAATGTTTGACTTGATAAGGAAAATTGTTGAATTCGGTTTACCCATTACACTTGCCATTCAAGTAATGTTTCTGAAACTTCCAGGTTTTTTGGTTCTTTCATTTCCAATGTCCGTTTTATTATCTACTTTATTGGCATATGGGAAGATGTCTTCCAATTCCGAAATATTAGCAGCAAGAAGTTTGGGAGTTAAAACTTACAGATTAGTTTTGCCCGCAATAATACTTGCAATATTCATGACTGGATTAACTTTTTACTTTAACAACAGTTTGGTTCCTTCAACAAATAAATATTCCGAAACGTTATTAAGAGATGGTTTAGGAAAATCTGTTTCTATCGAAAGGGGACATGATATTTTTTTCAAAGGGTATGGTTCTTTTACTAATCCAAAAACTAATGAATCAACTGAGAGGAATACTTTTTTAAATCAAATATTTTTTTCTAGGGTAGTGGAAGATAACGTTATGAAAAATGTTACTGTTATCGACTTTTCTGTATATGGCTATAAACAAATCCTTTCAGCTTCTCAAGCAACTTTTGATAGGGAAAAATCAGCATGGATATTTACTGATGGAAAGCTCATTAAATTAGGAAATGGTGGCCAAACAACAACTATCGATTTCCAAGAATATTTGTATCCCTTGGGAGATGGACCTTTAAGAGTTTCCAAAATTCCTGATGATGCAAATAAAATGACTTTGTCTCAGGCTTTAGAAGCAAAAAAACTCTATGAAGAAACAGGTGATGTAAAAGAAGCAAGAAAAATGTCTGTAAGAATTCAAGAAAAATTCACCTTGCCATGCGCATGCTTAGTATTTGGATTAATAGGAAGTAGTTTAGGTTCTAAGCAAAACCTTAGGACATCAAAAAGCCAAGGATTTGGGTTGAGTGTTATATTGATTTTGTTCTATTATGTAATTTCTTTTTTATCAAGTTCGCTTGGCGTGAAAGGGTTACTGACTCCATTTATTTCAGCATGGCTTCCAGTTTTAATATCTTTTTCTGGCGGACTTTATTTGTTAAAAAAAGCCTCTTAAATTTAAGTATCGGATTAATTACAAATTAAATTATCTAACTTTAGAATTATTGCATTTTTAATATTACAAAAGTTGATTTAGATTTTATTTAATAATATAGATTTTTAATTTATAAATAATTTATAATTTTTTTTTAGGATTTCTGGTGGGCTTACTAAAGTAGCTATCGAAGATTTTATGACTAAATAAATATTGTAAGTACTTGCATTTGATCAAGATATTTGGTTGTTTTATATATGTATATGCATAACAAAAAATGGATTCAAGAATTTTGTTAAGGGATTGCAAGTGTATTCACTGTAAAGAAAAATTAGAACAGATAGATCGCTCAAGAGTGTATTGGCATAAAAAAATTTTAGGTAAAAATTGATGCTAGTTTCTTTTTTAAGCTTGCTTAAAATTAGAGGTATAAACAAAATGATCAGTTAATGAGATATATAGATATAAATTACTTTAATTTTTTTAAACTTTTAAATTTATCTAGCTTTTTTTTTGTGGATTTTATTTTCTCTATTTAAAAGAAAAAGGATAATAAAAATACAAGATGGAATAAGAATAAAGTCTAAAGACATGAAATTTTTTAATCTTATTTTTATTTAGCAATTTAATAAGTTTTTGACAAATTTTAAATTTTGTAATCTATTAAGAAAGAAAAAAGTCTTATTTTATTTTAAAAATTGTTTTTGCTATAAAAATTAAAAGAGCTTGCACGTATCCCATCGGCAAGCTCTCATGACGAATAAGTTAAACTCAGATTTTCTGACTTTAACCAGCTATGCATTTCCTAAATGCTAAATACATATTAATAAGTAAAATTACTTACTGTGAGTATAAATGCTTATCTTGAGTTTTCATTTAAACGGACAATAGGAAATTATCCGATCATAAATTACTTAAGAGAATGCTAATAGTCAATTTTTCAACAAAAGTGCCACAAATTAATCCATAGTTGATTCCCATAAGATTTAATTCTCACTTTGGTTTACATAAATTAATAATTATGTTACTTTAGTTAACAATTATATTGTAATTAATGTCAAATTCAGGAGTTACTACAGAATCAGGTGGAAGACAAAATATGTTTCCATCAGAAACTAGACCATATATTGATGAGTCTGTATCTTATGATGGATACCCTCAGAATGCCGAAAAAGTAAATGGAAGATGGGCTATGATTGGTTTTGTTGCACTAATTGGCGCTTACGTTACGACGGGTCAGATAATACCAGGAATTTTTTAAAAAAAAAAATTCCATCTTTTTTGAAACCATTCAAAATACAAAGCTTTTTAAAGTTCTAGTTTTATCTAATTTCAAAAAAATTAATTATTTTTTATTTTCTTGTTAATTGTTTAAGCAGCTCTAATTTAGTTTTGAGAATAAAAAAAACCAAGTAAATGTTAATGCGTTAAGAATAAATATTATTGTTAAAAATATATATGCAAACTTTTTGCCAATAAATGCAGTTTCTGGTTCAAGCTTTACTCTCACAAATTCCTTGAAACGTTTTTATAAAAATAGCATAATTATTAATTGAAATTAATTATTTCTGGAGAAAGTGTATCAAATAAATGCTCCTAACATTCTTAATTTGAATTAGTCAAATGCTAAATTAATTAAAAAATAGAACGAAATAATATTCTTAAGAATAAGATAAAGATTGATTATCTTAAAATAAATTAATTTAATTCTAATTTTATAAACGCAGTATTATTTCGTACTGAAATTAGTAATTTAGTCATATTTTTTATATAGATTTTAACTTTAATTTGTTTTGAGAATTTAATATTTAATACTTAATAAAAATTAAGCAAAAAAATGAACCTAACTCTGTAAAGAACTAGGTTCCTAAAAACAATTTTAGAATTAATTTAGATAAAACCAGGAATTATTTGTCCTGTTGTGAGATATGCCCCAACAAGTGCAATGAAGCCTATCATGGCAAATCTACCATTGAGCTTTTCAGCTACAATTTTTTCTTTCTCTACATTTTTCATTAGAACCAACCTGGGATAATTTGGCCGGTGGTTACATATGCACCAACTGCTGCAACGAAACCTAACATTGCTGCCCAACCATTAAAACGTTCTGCTTCTGGAGTCATTTTTTTAGATAATTTGTAAACAAATATAACATATTTATTTACTTATGTAAAGAAAATTATAGGCAATTTAAAAATAGTCTCAAATTTTATCAGTTCTGTGACAAAAATGTATCTAAATCTACATCAAGAATGATGTGATTCCTATTGTGATACTTTAAGTTAAAATATAAAAGAATCAGGTAGGAATTCTTAGTTTTTTGGTGTAAATCCTCATTTAGGAGGAAATTAAATTAAGATAAAAACCAAGGGTCAGCTAGTAGGGATACAGGCTGATCCTTATTCATTAAAAACTTTAGTTTTATAATAAACAGCTTTTTAAAAGCTAAATAATTGCTATTAATTAATTAGAAAAATATAAGTTAATGTCATTTTCGACCTATTACATGCATTTAATTTTTTCAAGAATTCCTCCATTAGTAAATTATGATTTAATACTTTACATTTTGCCTGCTCTAACTGTTTCAATATTATTTTTCAGTTTTAAAATAATGTTTTTTAAAACTCCGAAATTGAGAAAAGTCAAATAAATAATACAATAGAAAAATTATTTTTTTATGTTTTTCTAAAAATGCATAATTATTTCTACTATTTTAAATCTCGCAGAAATTGGTGTTGGATTAAGAAAAATGTTTTTTTCAGAAAGTAGTATTAAAATACTGGCAAACAATTAATTGTTTTATAGTTTAAAGAAACATTTGCTTAGTAAATGTAATTAAGATGGGCAAAAGTTGAGAAGAATTTTATAGTAATTTATACTCCAAAGAGCTTTCTGCTCCATTCTTTATGTTTTTTATCTAAATCTAAAACTTTTTCTCCTAAACTCAATTGTCTTTCTAATAATTCCACTTTTGTAAGTGTTATTTTTTCTGAATAAAATTTAATAGGTTGTTTGCCATGCAAGTTGTCACCACTCATAGAAATCCCTAAGTTCCAGTAATGTTTTTTAATATGAAATTTAGGATATTGCTAATTCTTTTATATTTTTTTCAGGTTTGTGTAAATTAATGTGATAAATTTATAATTTTTTTAATCCTCTTTATTGTAGATAGCCAAATATATCTTTCTTTATTGATATCTGGCTAAACACCAACACAATTGCAAGAAACATTCCAGAGGGCTTTATGGATTGAATCAGGATTAAATAGATATGCTTTTTTAAAGTCTTTTATAATTAAGACAGTAGCTTTCTTTGCGTGATAATGATTTATAGTTGTTCAGATTATTGGCTCAAAATTTATAAGTGGAGGAATGCCTCAAGGTTTTGAATTGATGATCGCTGGATTCGGAACAGTTTTGTTTGTAGGAATTTCTTTATCCTCTATTAAAAGCGCTTGGACTTTAAGACCTGATTATTTTATATTACTCAAATTTTTGTTGGTAAGGATTTAGTTAAATAAAATTAATCTATAGATTATACTATCCATCACAGGGTCTCATTATAAAAAAAAGGGATAGTTTGTTTTTCGAATAAAATTTTTAAAGCTGTATTTTAAGTACAAATAAATAAATATGAGCCGGATGTTTTTCGTTTTATTCTTTTATCAATGTCCCCTTATTTATTCATTTAATTGTTTTTACGATGCTTGTCTTCCCTCTTTTTTCAAGCTCATTTAATTTAAAGACCGCGCATGTACCTTTTGGAAAGACTAGATTGTTTACGAGGTTTTACTAAAATAGGTAAAATAACAACTCCCACCGTAAAAAGACAGATTGGAGCTACAATCATCAATATAGATTCTAAAGACATAAAAAAAATTACGAATATATTAATAAATAGCAGGATTTTTTTTGA
>Ga0310343_10001487_pt1 | contig 12030 bp, 3 predicted proteins | sample HC15DNA2025_MG_FD_203519 | JGI IMG/M metagenome (GOLD analysis project Ga0310343, IMG submission 203519) | Marine microbial communities from station ALOHA, North Pacific Subtropical Gyre - HC15-DNA-20-25_MG | ecosystem: Environmental > Aquatic > Marine > Oceanic | place: Pacific Ocean: North... | reverse complement strand
TCTTGCTTGTAGTTTTCAAATGCAGAATTCAGATATTTATAGAAATGTGCAGATGTTCCCATGTCAATATCATCATACATCATACTAACATCATGACGTGCTAGTTTCTTCTGTGGCATTTGTTCCTTGCCATATTGCAATACGTAATCTGGATTTATTTTTATTTGATTCTCAAAATTAGATATAATAGTATTACATATCTCATGATGCACAAGTCTTTTATATACACCAATAAAATCTTCAAACTTTCCTTCTAATCTATCAGGATCAATGATCAATCCACTTTGACTTGCTTCTAGCATTAATACGCTCTGATCATATACTTAACTAAATGATACCTTGTTAATAGCGGAATGTCAATATCTGGTTGTAATGAAGAGTCAACATTTAATTTTACAGCAGATGACAAAGTAAATGTACCTTCATTTACCTCAAGACCAGCAGAGTTGATTGGATCTCCTTGTGGTGCAATACGTTCGGTAACAAATTCAATTCCTAAATCAGTTCCACCAGATGGATATGTTGTGATAGTAGTTTCTACTTCATCATGAATAAATGAGACATAATCAATACCAAAGTTATCATTATTTGGGTTTCCAGCAACAGCTCTTGTTTGTCTGACTTCTAAAATCATATTACTTACTTGATATGATGCTGGAATGGGAATATCAACAAAAGTCCAAGTTGTAGGACCAGAAGCAGAAGAAATTGTACCAATTTTATTAAAACTAGTGGCATTATCATTACTAGCAAATAGTTCTAATGGTTCATTTGGTGTTTCTCCACCATTAGAACCGTTACCACGAATAACTCTAAACCTAACTGTATTCATTATTGAATTTTTTGCATTAGTTGCGGAAGAGTTGATTTGAATTGTTCTTGCATACCTAGTAGCTTCATTTCCAAAAAATCTAAGATATTTTTGAGCGTCAGAAGAAGAAAATCCACCGTTTACACCAGATCCAGTTCCAGATTGAGCATAATCAACAGAGGGACTTGCACTATCAAATAATCCAGAAGTACTTGAAGTTCCTGTACCACCAGAAAGTTGTTCTGTTGTTTGATAACCTATACTACCTTGACCAGGATTTCCACCATCAACACCACTATCACCAACGACTAATGTTCCAGCATTTATACTGGTATTTGCAAATTGGAATTGGAAATAGTTTCCTGATCCACCGCCACCACCACCAGAACCATAAAATGTTTGGTTTTCAACAGCAGTCATTTCAACAGAACCACCACCACCAGCAAGTTGTTGTCCTATTCCAACAACAGCACCATTATTAGCATCACCAGCAGTGATGAGTGATGCTGTAGCACCAGCACCAGAACCTCTAAATCCACTTTGTCCTCTTTGTGCACCATAACCGTCTCTACGTGCGTTAGAACCGTTTCCAGCACCTCCACCACCACCAATACCAGCACCGAAACCGACGCCACCACCGCCAGCTCCTCCTCCTCCACCAGAACAGACAGAGTTACCACCTTGTCCACCACTTCCAGAGAATATACTATTCAAATTTTGAGCACCGTCATTACCAGAAGGACCACCATTTTGATCAGCACCTTGAACTGAATCACCAGCAGCACCTCCACCGCCACCTCCACCAGCTCCACCAATCATTGAAGTTGTTGTACCAATAGCAGACGCAGCACCACCGCCTCCGCCTCCGCCACCACCAGTTCCATTACCTCCATTACCACCAAAAGCAAAACCAGTTTGAGATCCAGTACCACCAGTTCTGTTGATACCTGATCCTCCACCACCACCAACGAAGACTCTCAATGATTGTCCTGCAAGAACACCAGCTACATTTATGGAGATACTTTTACCATCACCACCATTTCCTGCCCACCATCCTGCACCACCATCACCAGTACCACCTGAACCACCGCCACCACCTTTAATGACTGCTCTTAAATTATCAAGTGGCCAGTTGTTTGGAATAGTATAAGTATAGAAATTAGCAGAGGGTGTAGGGAATGACTGATTTATTTCATTTGTTCCAGTGTATAAAGTTCTAGACCCATCTCCACCAGCACCACCAATATAAGATGCAGTTCCACCAGCACCACCTTGATTAGGACCTCCATCTTGTCCATCATTACCTGCGTAATACGTTGATATACTGATATCTAATCCATTTACAGTATATGTTCCTGATGCAGTAATATTTGTGGCACCAGCTGATCCAGTAACAATTCTTGCTTGACCTCCAGTTCCTTTTCCTCCACCTGATGCACCCTGTGTACCACCTGAACCACCTTCTGAAACGATTCTAATATTGTCTCCATTATAGTTAAATTCGTAATAACTATCACCACCATTAGTACCATTAACATCACTAGTAGCACCTCCACCACCAGCACCACCAAGATATCCAGAGACACCTACAGCATCTTGTTCAATAGTTGGAGCTGGAACTGTGTAAGATCCAGGTGTTGTCTGTTGTACAATAGTTTCTACAGTAGTAATACTTGCGCCAGGTAATTGAATTGTTTTACCACCGATAGTATATGAATCATCAATATCATATACACTATCAGTTGGTTGTTGAATAACTGTTACTTGATCTGCTGGTAAATCTCCTGAGATTTTATATCCTATCTCTAATACTATACTTTGACCAGCACTACCATTAGTTGTTGCAAGTAATGCTTGACCTGTTCTAGCTTTATATTTTGTTTGTGCTACGTAGAAATTATCATCATCAAGTACAATAGCATACCATTCTGTATTTTGTGCAAACGGTACAACAATACCATCTATATCAAATACCATTTGAGTTGACTGATCATTTGATTTAACTCTAATTTTATATCCAGTAGCTAGTTTATGATCAGGAATATTAAATTTTGTTCCTGTAGTTTCACCAATGACATCTGATGCAGTAATAGTTACATCTATTGTTTCACCAACACCACTAAGGTTACCAAATGTAGAGAGACTGGGATCAGTAATAACATAATCTACAATACCATGACTATGAAATAGTGGTGTACCATCGTTAGGTAAGAAGAACTGAACATCTCCTTCACCATCTTTGTAACTAGCAAGATGATTATCAACAAGTTGACCAGTTCCTTCATATGCTAATGCCTGAGCTGCAGTTGATGTCATAATTGCATGTTCATGTTCAGGAACTGATGTTAATATTTTGTCTTGTAAAGGACCTATTTGAATTGTTATTTCACCAGTTAAACTTCCACCAACAAACTCCTGAACATTTTGATATCCACTAATTACGATATTTCCAATATCAAATAGTGCTTCTTGTTGTGTTTTTGAGAAAAACCATCTACCACCAGTTTGTCCAACAGCAGAAATAACATTACCTGATACAGGAGATCCACCGCCACTGACACCACCACCAGCACCAACTAATTTTCTAGCTTTGTAATCTGGAACATTAAATGAAATAGATGAAGTTTGTCCAAAATCCTCTGGGTCGTATGTCCCACCAAGTCCACCATATTTGTCCTCAAGAACCTCATATAATAATGGATAATCTTGTGCGTCATATTCAGATCCATCACAATATAACCAACCTTCATACTGCATGTCTGGTTCATCAGCAGTTGTAGAGGATGTACTAACAATTTCAACTCTTGCTGTTCCACTGCTACCTGGCTGTAAAATATAAACTACATCACCATTTTGATAACCATAACCTTGTTTTTTTACAGTAGCAAAATTTACAGTACCATCTAGATTTGCCAAGATACCAACAGTTAATCCAAATCCAGTTGTTGATGCTACACTAATTGTTCCATTAGAACCGATGCTAGTAATATTATAATATTTTCCTGCAACAATATCTCCATTACTTCTAGTAAATTTAATGTTATTTGAATCAATGACATCAACATAAAATGTAAATCCTTTATCAAGAGCAACACCACCAACACCACCTGTTGCTAATGTCGCTGTTGCTGTTGCACCTGTGCCACCTCCACCAATTAGTGTAACTTGGGGGAATTGATATCCTGATCCACCATTGACCACATTAATAGCAGTTACTTGTCCTGTGTTGGTATCAATTTCTGCAGCAAATGAACCCTCAGTAAGAGGACCACTTCCATTATCAGTTACTTGTACAAGTGGTGGTGTTGTATAATTACTACCACCGCCACCACCAATAGTAAACGATTGAATAGCTGCTCCTAACTTACATTTATTTGGAGCTTGATCATTTAAAGTTATTGTTAGTTTATCACCTTCAACGAAAGGATGATTAGGTATATTAACATTGTCTGTTCCTTCTTGAAATGCTGTTGCTGGAATATCAAAAGTTACAGGACCTGTGGGGTATCCAGATACAGTTCCCAAATCAGTTATATATCCACTTCCAGCACTAACTCCACTAGCAACTTGTCCTAAACCATTTGTGTTTACTACACCATTGTCTGTAACTTTATCATCCGTTGCTTTAAAAATAGGCACAATAGCACCGATTGGCATTGTAGAGTTGCCAAACGTTGCTTTGTCTGTAAGAAAATTAGTACGTGGGTTTCTTGACATCTTAGGTCTTGATTAAGTAATCTACCATAACAAAAGGAGAAATTAAGTTATCAATTTTTGTATCTGATTCTGGTTGAATAGAAATAGAAGCACTCATTCCATCAACAGAAATAAATGTCTCTGGTATATTTAACTGATAATTAGTTAGTCCAGTTGTATAGTTTATGGTATGTGTATGTTGTGTAGGATCACTATCATAATCAAATGCTTGTGTATTCTCAATAATATTTGCTATCTGAGGATATGCAGCATTTTCACTTTGACTGACTAGAGTATCTACTGGTAACATTTGATGTAAGGATTGATTATGAGGATATGCTGCAGCATCAGCTGCATCTCCAAAAGTTGTAGTAACAACTCTAAAACCAATTCCTCCAGCACCAGTGGAAGGTGCACCACTTATATTTTTTCCTTGAACATCAGGAAAAGTTAGAACATCACCTGCCGAATATCCACTACCAGCATCTACAAAAGCAACAACTTTATATCTTGTATTGTCTGGATTACCGCCAGTGCCTGGCCATGCTTCAAATTTACACGAAACTCTAAATCCAGTTCCAGTTCCACCAACTAAATCAACCTCTTGTGAAGCTTCATCACCTAAACCATTCCATACACCAGATCCACCATAAGATGTATACGCCCATTGTCCAAAACCTTTACCATAATATGCTGGAGTTACATCAAGACTTTCATATAGCTCAAATGATTGTACACTACCACCAGGACTTGATGCAGTGGTAGGAATGTTATCATCACCAACTCCAGTAGCACCTTCAATATAGTTAGCACCAACAGTATAACTACTACTACTACAATTCATGGGAAATGTAAATATTAAAGTTTGAAAGCATTGACCCTCTGGAGTAGTGTCAACAGGAACAGCTTTGCCAGTAGGAACTAGACAATGAGCAAGGAAAAAACCACAACTTCCTTTACAAATACCAAAATATTGAAATGATGCTGAACCAAAACCACCACCTTCAATGTAAGTACCACTATTCCATACTTCAGACTGTGCATAGTGTTTACATGCAGGTTGTCTTCCATCACCAGAGTCAGTGGCATCAAACCAGTTTTCAACACCAATTGTAGACGCATTTGTAAAATAATTTAATTCAAATATCTCATTTCCTTGACGTCTCACAGTTCTAGATCTAAACGTTGTGGTGTAATGCATGTGTGGTAAAAAAGCATTAATAGGAACAATTTCCTCATCTGGTCTTCTAGGTCTAGTAAAACCAACATTACCTGTAAGAGTAACAGTTCTAGGAGGGACTCTATATTGTCCAATTAAATCAACAGTTGCAACAGTTCCTACATTAGATGAAACAGTGACACCAACACCAGATCTTTCAGTAACTTGACCCGTAGGACTGATCACTGTATTATCATTAATAACACCTTGATCAGAAGCAGAACTAGCTCTGATAAATTTAGATCTTAAATCTGGTAGTTGAAATTGTGTATCTGATAAAGTTTGTCCATCTTGTTTGAATGCACACCCATCACCTGTTCCAAGAATTTCTGCTAATGCTGGATATACTGTTGAGCTAAGAACTGAACCATCACATCTTAAATAACCAGCAGGAAGAAGTTGTGCACTATTTCCAACTGCTGGATCATTTACTTCTAACTCTTGAGGAAAAGCAATAAGAGTTCCTGTTGTTGTTCCGATTTTGGTTCTTTCTTGGTTTAAAAAGACTGCCATTTTAGTAAGCTCTGATAATCATCACCACAGTTTGTGACGGTGTTTGATTGTCCATAAGAATATTTAACGCATCTGGTATGTCAGAAACGTTAACAGTATAAGATTGTACGTTATTTACAGCAATATTTGGAGGAATTCTAAGACCACCAATGTTCATAGAAATATCAAAACTGAAATGGTTATGTGATGCTACAGTTGCATCAGAAAAGTCTTGTCCAAGAGAACTAAGGTTTGTAGGATATGTTTGAGAAACATTTCCATTATAATAGTTTGGTCTACCAAAAATTTCAGTTGGAGGAGGAAATACACCAGTAACCTGTCTTAGAGAGTGATCATAGGAACCAGAGGCTGCAACGTTGTATGTATCATTAAATGATTCTGTATATGCACCATGATCAGGGATAAGTCTTGATGAATTTGCTACTGGAATTCTATCTTGCGTAAATTGTTTTGGTTCATTAGTCAATGGCAAAGAGTTTTCATCGTAATATGTCATAGGACCAAAACCACCTCCCCATTGGTCTGCAGTGTCAGTGTTTAAAACACCAATTAAGTTTGCAGATTCATAATTACTAGTAGCAATGTCTACTCTTGGTGCTTGGAATACTTCTACGTATCTACCATCAGTCTGTGCTGTTGTATATCTTCCTTTATGTTTATGACCTGGCGTATGGTCAATACCTAATTTTCTACCGATAGTATAATATGTCTTAGACCATGTAGGATCATTCAATGTAATATTTTGAATTTTTCCTGCCATTGTGTCAATTGGATCTAATTGAAATTTTAAATCTGTATCAGCACTGTAGATAGTTGGAGGAGTAACACCTGTACCATCTTCAGAAATTAAACTTCCAATTACAGCTTCAGCATCTGGTTGTCCAAATTGATATTTACTATCCTGCAAATATGATAACTCAATGTCAACCATTGATCTACCGTTCATGTTAGGAACTCTAAAAGTATCTCCCTCATCATAGTCAGGAAAGTTTCCAACAATTGATGTATCAGTAGGACCATATGTATTTCCAATCATAGATGCTAATAATGGAAAATCATTAGCTGCAAATGTTCTACCATCACAAACAATCCATCCTGTAGGTATGTTATTAGGAAGATTACCAGTACTAGACTGTCCACTCCAAGGCATGATAGTGCCCACTGGAGCAGACTTCATAGTTTTTAATCTGTTATAGAATGCCATTATAGTTCAGTTAACCACCAACCTTGATAGACAGCAGGAATAAAGTTATCACCATCTGTTTGTCCAACATAGACGAGTCCGAATGATGCATTTCTATTTTGAACAACTAGTTCACCAGAACCATATGGAGTAGATAGACCACCCAACTTGGTTCCTGAGGTATCTCCTTGAACCGCAACTGGTTCACCTCCAATGATTGGTGCACGAATTACAAGTGAGTTATTGTAAGTTAATGCTCCCGCGACTTCAGTAATTCTGATAACATCACCTGTCTCAGGATTACTTGGAAGTGTAAGAATAAGTGAACCTGTAGCAGGAGCTACCGCTACAATATAATTTATATTACAAGATAGAGTGGCAGTTGCATTGATAAACTTAGTAATGTGTCCACCGTTCTTATTCTTATATCCTTTGTAACCAAATGCATCAATAGATCCATCTTGCATAATGGTGAAGCTATTGACACCATTAACACCTAGATTTTTAACATCTAAAATTGCTTGAGAGTTTGTTGGATTGGTTCCAGAAATACCAGCAACTTCAAGTAAACGACCAACAAATGTGTCACCAAACTCAGATTCAACTCTAAATGTTGGAGTAAATGACTTGTTACTAAATTGGATAGCATCAGGATCCTCAACACACTTAGATGGGAATATTCTAAGGTTACCACTGATATCAGTAGCAGCGTTGATGTCAAGTGCACCACCCTCAAAGTGATGTTCCTCGTTATTAATTAATTTAAGGATAGGTACATTGTTATCTGTACCAGTGATCTCAAAGTTAGAACCAATAAACTTAACATCATCATATACATCTAATTTACCATGGAAGTAGTCTTTCTTAACCAATGTAGTTCCACCATCATTAGTGATGCTGCTAGTTACGAAGAATATTTCATCATCAACTATTGTCCAATATTCACGATCAAGGAAGAATGGAACAACATCACTATTCTCTAATCCAATCTCAACAGCATTAGATCCAGATCCAGCAATATCATTTGTTAGAAGTGTAACCTCTCTGAATAGAATTCTGAATACAGTTTCACCATCAGTGTGGGTGTAACTAGATCCTGGAACAGTAGGAGGTGCGAATCCAAGTTCAGAGTTAAATGCAGGATTACCAGCACGAATAACAGATAATGTACCAGCAGGTGCAACTCCACTAGATTGAGGAGTTCCATTGATTTTCATTATCTCTTCATTTCCACCAGATCCAAAACCAACAAAGATGTAATCTCCATCTTCAAAGTTAGTAATGTCATCAACAGGAATTGTTGTAGCACTAGTGCTAATTGTGGTAATTGTATTAACAAATGTTGTAGCAATACCGTTGTCTACCTTAGGATCTTTGAGAGCTGTGTAAACTATCGCACCAGCTGTGTGTGCAGCAACTGAAGTTCCATACTGAGACCTATTTGCCAATATAGTACCACTTGGATTACCAATTACTGTATCACCAGAACATCCATCAACAGTGAAGATATCGCGAACTCTATCAGTAATTCTAAACTTCTCATCTTTAGTTGCGTTGAATGTAATACCAGTTGCACTACCAGATCCTGAGAACGGAACATTTAACACAACTGAATCAGTACCAATAAAGATAATCTGAGGATCAGTAAGTCTTACAGTTCCAGAATCTGATGGGAATTGATTTTGTTCAAGTGTGACTGTGCCACCGTTACCAGTAAGTTCAACATAATCACCAATTTCAAGTCCTTCAACTGAAGGAATGGAAGTGATTGTACTAGTTGTTGCTACTGCATTTCCAATAAATGCTTGAGCTGATGCAGTCTTACATCCACCTTTAAATTCAAACGAACCATTAACAGTTAACTTACCATTCTCACCAGCAACGCCATCATTACCAATGATTGTGTCACCAGTTACACTGTCAACAGAGAAGAGAGTATCACCGTTAGGACATCCATTAGTAATCTCAAACTTCTTATTGACTATCGCTAGTGGTGTAGCAAGTTTAAATATTTCACCCTGATTGAAGTCTCCATCACCATTGGTATCTTCACGAGAAATAATTACATAATCTCTACCAGTTTGTAATGTACCACCAAAGGTTGAGAGATAAACATTTTCTTGATTAGTTGCATCTCTAGTTCCATCAATTGCCTGTTCAATCCATGTTGAATCAAATGCGATGTTACACTTGTAAACAGGAGTTCTATTGCCAGGATTTTCAGGATGATTGTCAATTTGAGGTGCGAATGAACCAAGAGGTTCTCTTTCAACTGTCAAGTAGTATGGAGAACTTTCTGCACCTGTTAGACCACCAACTGCAATACGAACAATTTCAGGTCTAGTGCCAGTTCCTGAGTCAACAGGAGCATCAAGTAAAATATAATCACCTTCAGCAAAATAGGTGCCAGGATTATTCAATAGTGGTAAGTAGTATTGCTTACCAGTTAGTGCTGGTAGGTCAGCTCCTTCAGGACCTGCACCAGTCTTGATGTCTTGGAATGTAGAATCACCCCAAGATGCAGAACCAGCAGTGTCAATTCTATTGTAGTTTGGATCAGAAGCTACAACTTCTAAAACATTAACAATATCAACATTTTGATTGAAGCTAGAAGGTCCTAAAATACCAGATAAATGAGCAATTGGTGTTGTTCCTAATGATGCACCAACACCAACAAAGGAGTAAGAAGCAGTACCACCACAGAGTTTAACACTACTGTTAAATGTGGTTTCACCATCAATCTCAAGACTGTTTCTAATAGTGGTTGTACCACCTTGACCAGCAATGTTAATTTCAGAAGCATTTAACGCAAAGTCAACTGTCTGAGTATTACCAGAGAAGAAACTAACAATACCAGCTTCAGTTGATAGAGTTACAGTTTGCTCAGGATTAGTTCTATCTCCACCAAGTTGCTTAAACGAACCAAACGTTACATCACCAGCAAACTTAGCTCTCTTAACTTCAAAGTCAACGAATGATAGAGACTCAAGACGATTATATGCACCACCAATCTTTGTCTTAGAAATTGCTGCGTCTTGAGCAATATTACCAATAAAGATGTTATTATGATTAGCATTGTTAGCGATGTATACAAACTGATCGCCTGTAGACTTGTCACCAACATAGATCCATTGAGTAGAACTGGTGTTGTAATCACCAATTCTTATAGTCTTAGCATAACCACCGATATGTAAACCAGCAGTATTATCACCACCAACAAATGTGCTGTCATTGAACAAGTTAACTTGTCCAGTTGTCTGAGAAGTTCTTACCTCAGCAAGAGCACCATCATCGCCATTGACTTCAATGTCATGCTCAAACTTAGCATCATCAGTAAATCTAGATGTACCATCTACAACAAAAGCTCTGTCTAATTGTGAGTTATCAACGTTGATACCAACACGACCATTATTAGTAGTCGCAATACGGAATACTGCCTCGTCATTAGGGAATGAACTATCACCACCAACTAAGAATGCATTGTCAACAGCAGTCTTTGTTCTATTGGCAAATGATTCCTTACCAGTGCCTAAGAAGTCACTAATTGTTGTACCACTAATAAATGCTGTACCAACAACATCTAAGTTTGCTTTTGGATCAGCATCTAAACCAACCCATGCATTTGTATATGCACTATGTGGTAATCTTGCAACTGTGTTGATACCTAACTTGTAATTACCAATAGTCTCAGTCTCAGTTCTAAGTGCTTCTGCACCAAGTACACCAACTTCCTTCCAGTTAGCGTTAGAAAACTCAATTGTAGGAGTAGGTGAACCAACTGGTACGTTGTTTGCATCTATAATGTTTGCCCATGACTGTACTGACTGTGGGATCTGATCAATAACTTGGAAATGAACGTAGTTATTTGTTGGTGAGAATGCGTCGCCAGGTGGAGAATATACAGTCCAAGTTAAATTAAGTCTAGGATCAAAGTAGAAATTCTTAATCCTAATTTGAGAACCAGATGTAATTCCAATGTCATTACCAACAGAGAGATTTTGCCCTTGAGCATTTTTGAATGTTAATTTAACAACATTACTTCCATCAAATTCAATTGTAAAGATGCTTGTCTGAGCTATCTGTGAGAAGTAGTTAGAAAGAATCCATGCAATAGATCCATTCTTACCAACTTCTTCACCCTTGAATAAAACATCGCCAGATGAAGGAATTACATTACCATAAGTGATAATTTGTGCAGCATTAATTGAAGTTCCACCATTTGTAAAGATGTCAGTTTGGTTAGGAGTAATATTAGACGCGATACCAGCAACAGTATGTGTCTGGAACATATACTTCTGACCATTTCCTCTGGAATTAAATCCAAAAATAGCAGATTGTATTCTGTTTTTACTAATTCTAATATCACCTTCAGTTCTAGGAGTGAAAGAAGTAGCGTCAAGACCTTCATCCTGTTCCTCTAGGGTTACAGGATCAACAGAAGATACGTTGGAACGAATAATAAGAGAATGACGGGACTGTAATAAATCCTCATCTTGAACTGAAATAACTACGGGAGATTCAAAGTTACTTACTAACTGTCCATCACCACCAACGACTGTAATATTTTCGTTGAATGTTACAGGAGTGTCAAATGTAGTAACTAGACCT
>Ga0310343_10001485_pt1 | contig 12037 bp, 7 predicted proteins | sample HC15DNA2025_MG_FD_203519 | JGI IMG/M metagenome (GOLD analysis project Ga0310343, IMG submission 203519) | Marine microbial communities from station ALOHA, North Pacific Subtropical Gyre - HC15-DNA-20-25_MG | ecosystem: Environmental > Aquatic > Marine > Oceanic | place: Pacific Ocean: North... | reverse complement strand
GATGGTTTTTTGCCTAAATCTTCGATACGCCCAAAAACCCTTCATAAATCGATGCGCTACAGTCTATTTGCAGGAGGAAAAAGGTTGCGGCCTATATTATGTCTAGCTGCGGCAGAAGCTTGTGAAGAAAACCCCTCACAAGCCATACCGGCAGCATGCGCTGTTGAATGTATTCATACTTATTCATTAATACATGACGATCTTCCATGCATGGATGATGATGACATGAGGAGAGGAAAACCCACCAATCATAAAGTCTATGGAGAACCAGTCGCCGTATTGGCTGGTGATGCTCTATTAACATTGGCGTTTGAAATAATTAGCACGGCAAAATCAAACAAAAGGTACAACAATGGAGATATGGTCAGAGAATTAGCCATAACTTCAGGAAGCAAGCACCTTGTTGGAGGGCAAGTTTTAGATTTAGAGGGCGAAAATAAGGATATAAGTGCAAGGACTCTAAAATTTATTCACCAAAGTAAAACTGCTGCTCTATTAACTAGCTCTTTAAAACTTGGTGCTATGTCAGCGGGAGCGACAGACAAAAAAGTTCAGCATCTTGAGGAATTTGGACAATGTACGGGATTAGCATTTCAAGTTATTGATGACATTCTTGACGTAACTCAATCAAGTAAGACCCTCGGAAAAAGTGCAGGTAAAGACGAGGCGGTTAATAAAGCCACCTATCCAGCCATTCATGGTTTAGATAAATCTAGAAGGCTTGCAGAAAAACTCACTAAACAGGCAATCAACGCACTTAAACCATTTAAAAGCAAAGGTAAAAGATTAGAGGAATTAGCCAACTATTTGTTGGATAGAGAATATTAAATTTAATTGGCTTGAGCACATACGTCCCCCATAAGTGCGTAGAGCTCTATTCCATTCTTGCTTTGCTCTAGGAGATCATCTGAAAAAGTCACCACTCCCGGCTCTATAAAAATCATGGTCATTGATCCTCCGAATCTAAAGTATCCCTTTTCTTCTCCCTTTCGAACATTGCCCTGATCATATGTTTGTATAATACCTCCAACACAAGTTGCTCCAACTTCGAGAAGGCAAAGCTTACCAAAGTTATCTGAATTTAATTCTGTAATAGAGCGCTTGTTTTGCCAGAGATAAGAAATATTTCTCATCAGAGCTATAGGGTTCACCGAATATAAATACCCATTCATAAGCTCTGACTCTGAAATAATACCGCTACAAGGAAAATGAAACCTATGATAATCAGTGGGGCATAGTCTTGAGATTAATACGGAACCATGTTTATATCGTTCAGCTCTTTCAGCAGAACCTAAAAGTTTTTTTAAATTGAATGATTGTCCTTTGGCCCAGATGGCTTGTTCCCGAGATAAGTCGTTAACTACAATGTGCCTACCATCAGCTGGAAAAATTAACTGATTGTCAGTGCCATGTATCGGTCGGGATGAACTCTTTAGTTTTCTTGAGAAAAAATCGTTAAAGCTTTTGAAATTTTCCAGAGAATCAACAAATTGTGAAGCATCTAAGTTATAATCTGAAATAAAAGGACTGATTTTTTTGGCAGAACTTTGAGCTGACATTCTAGAACCGTACCACTTAGAAAAAAAAGATCTCTTAACTGCCGCCCATAACGCTAATTTGCCGAGTGGATTACCATAGATAAACTTAAGATATGACTCTCCATAAATGGCTTCAGTTTCCATTTTTTGAGAATATCGATTAAAAAAAGTAACCAACTGCTTTTCTGCCATTAATCCACTATTGCCTATAATAATATAGATTCAATAGAGTTAGTTCTTGAAAAAAAACTCCGCCAGGGCAGAAATTCTATTTACCTAATGAAACCTCAAAAAGTTAGGTAGAGCGCATATGCGAAATTCTGCCCTGACGGATATACTCTCACTCTATGACAACATTTAAAGCATGCCTCGTGCCAACTTTGGCTAATTATTCAAAGTTAAAGAAAAATTTTCTAACTTATCACTTATCTAAATAAGAAATATTGTTCATATTGGAAAATAAGTGATGAAAATATTACTAATTGTTGTCTTTTGCCTTCTGAGTTATGGCCGTAACTGTTACTCCATTCCACAAAATTTTGGAGGCAACCTATTTGGGGCAACTTTTCTACCACAGAAGATTGCTAATGATTTTACTGAAAAATTAATAGCTACTTCAATATGGGAAGATAATGACTTACCAGGCCAATGGAAACGAATTCCATCAATTGATAAGGATACAATTTTAATGCTCTCGGTTCGGCCGTTAATTTGGGGTTATCATCCTTCATCAGTGTATGCAAACTATGAGGGTAAAAAAATAAAATCCATTTCGATAATGTATTTAGACTCAGGAGATTTTGGAAAACAAAGTGCGAACACAATCAAGAAAGAAAATTTAACTGCATTAAAAAGATTATTCAGGAAAAAATATAGCGAAATTGAAACAGGCATCAAAAAACAGCTCTCCAAATACGCACAAAAATCTCCAAATGATTCATATGTAGGAATTACGAAATATCTCCGCAATCATTACATTGACTATGAGATTGAAAATTTGACTGTTAGGTTAGCGGCAAAAGAAGATAACAGTATCAGCCTTATTATTATGAGAACTAAGGATTTAAGCGAAAATTACTTGGATCCAAAGGTTAGGGAATTAAGCACACGAGAGCGAAGACAAATTCTCGAAGAAAAAATTTCTATCCATTCGAACGGTGACTTAAATATAACCGACATACCAATTTTTCAACAGGGACTAAAGCCATATTGCGCCGTTAACACTTTAGGAATGGCTACTTATCATATCGGATTAAGAATGAGTACAGATGCTCTCGCAGCAGGAGCGAGATTTAGATATAGTGACTCTGCAAAAGGTTCTAAAATGTTGGACTTGTACCGAGCAGCCGCTGAGGAATGTAAAGCCACTTTACAAAGAGGAAGGAGTTTTGATTTCGATAGGGCTCAGAAGTATTTGGAAAAAGGATATCCTATAATTGTATGGAGACGTTTTAGCTTACATCGCGATCAAATTCATACCGCTGCTTCAAAAGGAATAAAACTACCTGATCCATCAAAAGAGGACCAAAGCAAATGGCCAACTTCTAAAAGTGATCCTGGTCATGCTTCTGTTATTACTGGTTTCAATAAAAAAACAGGGGAAGTGATATTCATGGAAAGTTGGGGGAAAAATGCTAGAGACAAAAGGATGACTGCGAGTGAATTAGAAGCCACTAGCTATGCTACTTTTTATTTTAAGATATAAAATAAATTTTCAATTAAGGCTTTTTAAAGAAATTCTATCAATTCTGAGTCTTTCGCGATCATCAAATAATTTAGTCGATACCATTTTAACTGCAATCATGCTGCCAAAACCGCATCCAACAGCAATCAATAACCAAATCACAATTTGATATCTAACAGCATCATTCGGTGAATTTCCAGCAAGTATCTGTCCAGTCATCATACCAGGTAAACTTACTATTCCTGCAATAGCCATTGAATTAATTACCGGCATTAGGCCAGATCTGAGAGAATCTCTTACAATATCTTTGATCGCCACCCTTGAAGTTTCTCCAATTATAAGTCGAGCTTCAATCATTTCGCGATCATTCCAAACATTTGCTGTGAATCTATCAATGCTAAGGGCAACAGCAGTCATCGTGTTTCCAAGCAACATCCCGAGGACAGGTATGGCATACCGTGGGTCCCACCAATTTTCAGCTCTAATTATTGCCAAGAGTCCAAAAATAGAAACTGCAAAAGAGGAAACAAACATAGAACAAGTTCCTATACCGTAGGACCATAAGCCTTTTATAGAATACTTCTGTCTAGCCGATACTTCCCTCCCCGCCACAAGGAGCATTATTAAACCAATAAGTAATACCAAAAGTGGGTGATTGATACTAAAGATATAAACAAGTATCAAACCGATAAGGAATAGTTGGATAACCATTCTTAAAGAGGAAACTAATAGAGGTTTTGCCACATCAAGATCAGATCTCCATGTGAAAAATCCAAGAACCAAAATAAGCAATCCCGCCAAAATAATTCTGTCATTCGAGAGTGTAATTATCTCCTCAGAATTAATTTTCATAACTTAGTAGAGATTTGTTTTTCATTAATAATCTGGTTTGAGACACCCGTACTAATTGGGATTCATTATGAGCAACCCAAATCACAGCTGCTCCATGCTTATTGCGATAGTCATTAACAAGTCCCTCAACTAAGTTGGTATTATGAGGGTCTAAATTGGCTGTCGGCTCATCTAATAGCAGAACCTCAGGTAAACCTGATAAGAGTCGAGCAAGAGCTAATCTCTGTTTTTCACCAGATGATAACTTATCAACTTCACTTTCAATAATTGACGCATTAGAAAATCCAAAATCTTCAGGAGAAAAATTTTCAGTATTATCAAAATGTTGACCCACCAATGAGTGCCACCATTTAGACTCGGCTGGCAAATATCCAATTTTTTTTCGCCAATTGGGTCCTGAAAAACTGGATCTTTTTTTATCCCTAATTGAAACCTCTCCATGATTTAGATCTAGATCCGCAATCGCTCTTAAGAGAAGTGTTTTACCAGAACCAGATTGACCTGATAAACCCAAGCATTGACCAGAATCCACGGTGAAACTCATTGAATTCCAGTCTAAAAATCTCAACTCTCGAACTTGTAACACAAAAAAAAATAGAATGCTGTTATAACAAGCACAAGAAAACTCGCGCAGATTCATAATTATTCTTTGAGATTACAACAAAATCACTTTTATCAAGCTTGCTGATCTCTCATTAATAACTAATATATAGACTGTCTTTAAATCCTATAATTCGCTACAAATTGACAATTCACAACATAGCCATCTCGAAACGATACATATCAGTACCATTTAAATTATCGTTTAACACTAATCTATTATTCTAAGATGAGTCACTATACAGAATACATTAAAGAGATTGAGGAAAGAAAGACTCAAGGTTTAAATCCAAAGCCTATTGATGGCAGTGAACTTCTTGCAGAAATCATTTCCCAAATAAAAGATCCTGATAATGAACACAGGGAACAATCTCTTAATTTTTTAATCTACAATACTCTGCCTGGAACAACTGATGCAGCCAAGGAGAAAGCTAATTTCTTGGAAGAAATAATTCTTGAAAAGGTATCAGTCGAGGAAATTTCACCAAAATTTGCATTCGAATTATTATCCCACATGAAAGGCGGCCCCTCGGTAAAGGTGCTGCTAAATCTGGCTCTAGGGGATCAGATTTCAATAGCGAAAGCAGCCGCTGAAGTACTTAAGACACAAGTTTTCTTATATGAAGCAGACATGGAAAAACTGAAGGATGCTTATGATGAGAACAACGAAATCGCCAAAGAAATTTTAGAAAGTTATGCAGAAGCTGAGTTTTTCACAAAACTTCCTGAGGTAGAGGAAAAAATTGAAATTGTGACTTTCATTGCAGGAGAGGGCGACATTTCTACAGACTTACTTTCCCCAGGCAACCAAGCACACTCAAGGTCCGACCGTGAACTACACGGAAAATGTATGATCTCTGAGAGTGCTCAGAATGAAATTAAGGCACTCCAAAAATTACACCCTGACAAGAGTGTAATGTTAATTGCAGAAAAAGGGACAATGGGCGTTGGCTCATCAAGAATGTCGGGCGTAAATAATGTTGCCTTATGGACAGGCAAACAAGCGAGCCCTTACGTTCCCTTTATAAACATTTTCCCAATCGTCGCTGGAACTAATGGCATATCACCAATATTTCTAACAACGGTCAGTGTCACTGGTGGCATAGGTATTGATTTAAAGAACTGGATTAAAAAACTTGATGAGGAGGGAAATGCAATCCTTGACGATGACGGTGAGCCCATTCTTGAACAAACCTACTCCGTGGATACAGGAACCACTCTTACGATCAATACAAAAGATAAAAAATTGTATAATGGGGATACTGAACTTGTAGATATTTCATCCTCCCTGACTCCTCAAAAAGTCGAATTCATTAAAGCTGGAGGTTCTTATGCCATTGTCTTTGGAAAAAAATTACAAAGTTTTGCAACTAAAGTACTGGGTAAAAAATTAAAACCTGTATTTGCTCCATCAAAGGAAATTTCTCACGAAAACCAAGGTCTTACTGCTGTAGAAAAAATCTTCAACAGAAATGCGGTTGGAGCAACAGATGGGGTCATTCTCCATGCCGGTTCTGATGTAAGAGTAGAAGTAAATATTGTTGGGTCACAAGACACCACTGGACTAATGACGTCTCAGGAATTGGAATCTATGGCAGCAACAACCATTTCTCCTATTGTTGATGCCGCCTATCAATCTGGTTGCCATACTGCCTCAGTTTGGGACAAGAAAGCCCAAACGAATATTCCTAAACTCATGAAGTTTATGAATGAATTTGGACTCATTACCGCTAGAGATCCTGAGGGTGAATACCACTCCATGACTGATGTCATACACAAAGTTCTGAATGATCTTACCGTTGACGAATGGGCTATTATAATCGGCGGAGATTCGCATACGAGAATGTCTAAAGGGGTGGCTTTTGGAGCCGACTCGGGAACTGTCGCTCTTGCTCTCGCTACTGGAGAAGCGTCTATGCCTATCCCTGAATCAGTAAAAGTGACATTTAAAGGGAACCTAAAACCATACATGGATTTTCGTGATGTTGTCCACGCGACTCAAGATCAAATGCTCACAGAATTTGGTGATAATGTGTTTCAAGGAAGAATTATTGAAGTTCATATTGGAACTTTACCTGCCGACAAAGCTTTCACTTTTACTGACTGGACTGCAGAGATGAAGGCCAAAGCTTCAATATGTATTTCTCAGGATGAAACTCTCATTGAATCATTAGAAATTGCCAAAAGTCGAATTCAAATAATGGTCGACAAGGGGATGGATAACGATGAAAAGGTTCTTCAAGGTTTAATCGATAGTGCAAATCGAAGAATATCAGAAATAAGGTCTGGGGAAAAACCGGCATTAATGCCAGATTCTGATGCAAAGTACTTTGCCGAATTTGTCGTGGATCTGGACCAAATTGTCGAACCGATGATTGCTGATCCTGATGTCCATAACGAGGACATTTCTAAAAGATATACACATGATACCATCAGAGCGCTTTCATATTATGAAGGGCTAAAAAAAGTTGATCTTGGCTTTGTTGGGTCCTGCATGGTTCATAAGGGCGATTTAAAAATCGTCGCTCAAATGCTAAAAAATCTAGAAGCACAGAACGGCAAAGTTGAATTTAATGCACCTCTTGTGGTCGCCGCGCCGACCTATAACATTATCGAGGAACTAAAAGAAGAGGGTGATTGGGATATTTTACAAAAATACTCAGGTTTCGAATTTGATGATACGAATCCAAAGAGTTCTGCTCGCACCGAATACGAAAATATGATGTATCTTGAACGACCTGGCTGTAATTTATGCATGGGAAATCAAGAAAAGGCTGCTAAAGGGGATACTGTAATGGCAACTTCAACTCGATTATTCCAGGGAAGAGTTGTTGAAGACTCCGAACGAAAAAAAGGCGAATCTCTTTTATCCTCCACACCAGTTGTTGTTCTCTCAGCTATTCTAGGCAGAATTCCGACTTTCGAAGAATATCAGGTAGCAGTGGTCGGGGTAGACCTTACCAAATTTGCCCCTCCTCAAAGGGAATTAATGATCGCATCCTAAGTCTCTCGAAACTTTCAAGACTTAGATCAACTTTTAGAAAAGTTCAGATAGTTTAGAGAAGCGATATTCCTTTGTCTTGAATATTGATCTTTTTTTCTTTGTACAACTTTCCCACAGCTTGCTTAAAAACCTTTTTACTCATTCCTGTAATTTTTCTTACGTCTTCTGGAGAGCTTTTGTCATGAATCGGCAAAAAACCACCGTCTGTTAAACTCAAACAATTAAGTAGCTTTTCAGCGGCACCAGAAACTTTTTTATAACCTGGGGGCTGCAAACTTAAATCAAGAAAATTTTCCTCAGTAATTCTACTAACATAACCTTTTGTCTTTTTACCAAATTCAAAAGTCTTTTCAATTATTTCTCCTTTTAAAAAACCCCAAAATTTATCATTAACTATGGATCGAATACCAATATCCGTTTTCTCAACAGCCATAATATCAACTTCCATTCCTGCTTTATAATTTGACGGTGCTTTTTCAGATATAAATTTCTTCAATTTCGCCGATGCTACTAGCCGGTTGCTGATTTCATCTAAATATATATAAACAACAACATAATCTCCGACTCTTGATCTTTTTGGCTGTTCACCAAAAGGTAAAAGCAAATCCTTTGGTAATCCCCAGTCAAGAAATGAACCAGCTCTGGTTGAATCGATGACTTTCAAATAAGCAAATTCACCCGCAATGGCTTTAGGTGACTCGGTTGTAGCTATAGGCCTATCATCTGAATCTAAATATAGAAAAATTTTGATCCTTTCACCAATTTCATAAGTTTCTGGAATGTATCTTTTTGGAAGAAGAATATTTCCTAAATCTTCTCCTCCATCCAGAATTAAGCCAACCTCACTATCTCTTAAGATTAGCAAGTCATTAAAATGGCCTATTTGCGGAGTAAACATACAATCATAGAACTTATGAGCACAATCGTGCCATATTTCTAACTAAATTGAAACAATCAGCTAGATTCATGATAAACAACAATTATTTTTAATGATGGTTAAAATAAGAAACCTAGCTTTTATCCTTTTACTTTTAATTAATGCAAACACATCCAATGGATCACCTGAGTGGGCAAAAGATGCAATATGGTATCAAATTTTCCCGGAACGCTTTAGAAATGGTGATAAATCGAATGATCCGACCATTGAGACACTGGACGGAACGTGGCCTTTTGAACCAGTAAAAGAATGGCAAATAAGCCCTTGGGGCTCCGACTGGTACAAGTTACAAAAGTGGGAACTAAAAACCGGAAAGGATTTTTATTATATCGCTCAAAGGAGAAGATACGGAGGAGATATCCAAGGAATCATAGATAAGCTAGATTATTTAGAAGAGTTAGGGGTAAATGCATTATATCTTAATCCTGTTTTTGAGTCCCCTTCTCTTCATAAATACGGAGCCACACTACTACATCATATTGACAATAATTTCGGTCCAAATCCTGAACAGGATTTATCAATATTGAAAAATGAAAACCCCGCTTCTCCTAAAGAATGGAAATGGTCATCCTCAGATAAGTTATTTTTAAAGTTAATTAACGAATGTCATTCAAGAAACATGAAAATAATTATTGATGGGGTTTTTAATCATGTTGGACTTAATTTTTGGGCATTAAAAGATGTCCGTAAAAATGGAAAGGCAAGTCCCTATGCAGATTGGTTTACAGTAAAAAAATGGGACGACCCATCCACTAAAGAAAATGAGTTTGAGTGCGAAGGTTGGTCAGGTTTTATGGGGCTACCAGAGTTTAAAAAGACTAATAATGATTACCCAAAAGATTTAAAATCTTATTTTCATGCCGTAGTTAAACGCTGGATGGATCCTAATAATGATGGGAATCCAGAAGATGGAATTGACGGATGGAGGTTAGACGTTGCCGCAGAAGTTCCAATTGAATTTTGGAAAGAATTTAGAGAATGGGTCAAAAGAATAAATCCGGAAGCATTCATAACAGGAGAAATTTGGTGGGAAGATTATAAAACTAATAAGCTTAAAAATGCCGCAAAATGGATAACGGGTGGCGATATTTTCGACAGTGTCATGAATTACAGATTCTCCGACAGTTGTTATCAATATTTCATTCAACCAATAAATCCATTAAACGCATCGGAGTTCTCAAAAGAAATTAGAACAATTCATAATGATTATGGATATGATATTTCACTTAGTTTACAAAATTTGCTAAATAGTCATGACACTCAAAGGTTAGCCTCAATGGTTCAAAATCCTCGCCATCGACTCGACCACGGAGCAAATTTAAAATCGAATAAAAATTATTCCGTTGCTCCTTTGGCGAGAGAAAAATATTCACAATTAGAACAAATATTAGCTTTTCAATTCTTATCTCCGGGTGCTCCATACGTTTATTATGGTGATGAGGTAGGTATGTGGGGAGCAGATGATCCGGATTGTAGAAAACCAATGATTTGGGATGACATTATTTACGATTCTGAATATGCACTGCCTTTTGGCCCTAAAAGACATAAAGGGTTCAAAGTTTCTCAGGATAAGAAACGTTTTAATTTTATAAAAAAATTATGTTTAATTAGAAAAAACAACCCTTCACTCAGAAGAGGTAATTTCGAAATACTGGTAACTGACAACGACAACCAAATATTTGCATTCACCAGAAAATACGAAGAGAACGAATGTTTAGCCGTTTTTAATTCCTCACCTAAATCTCAAAAGATGCCAACTATTTCTTCTGATATGCGCTTTAAAATTGGGTCATTAGGAACTACAAAAGAAATAATAAAAGCCGATGGATTTGCACTTTTCATAAAATAAAATTCAAAAAAATAGTTTTAGAATGCGTATTCTAATAAGCCTATAATTAGACCCAATGAATATTCATAAAGTGACAATTTTTTTACATTACATAATTTTGTGTGGTTTTTTACAAATCACATTACAGGCCACTAATAATTGGAATCAATTTAGGGGACCTAATGGCTCAGGTAACGCCAACGAAAAATTCATACCTCCAATCAATATTTCCAAAAAACATATCGCTTGGTCATCAAATATACCAGAGGGTTTGTCGTCCCCTGTTATCTATAGCAACAAAATTTTTTTAACTGCAATTGAAAAAGATAGATTAGTAACAATTTGTATTAATTCCACAAATGGCAATTTAGAATGGAAGACAGCTGCCCCTAAATGCGAGATCGAAAAAGTACATAAAACAAGCAGCCCAGCCTCATCGACTCCGTATGTAGATAAAGATCACGTATACGTATATTTTGGCTCATATGGTCTCATTTGTTATAATCATGATGGAATGGAAAAATGGTCTAAATCCATTTCAACCCCGAAAAGCTTGTATGGGATGTCTACTTCTCCTTTGGTGTACAAAAACAAAGTCATTCTAGTAGTCGACAATGATGCCAATATTGAAAAAAGTCGTTTAAGCCAATCAAAAATTATCGCACTCAATAAGTTTAATGGTGAAATCGTTTGGTCGGCAGAAAGACCGCATCATCGAAGTGGATGGTCTAGCCCAATTATATGGAAACATGATAAGGGTTCAGAGCTCATAGTATTAGGAAATGAGAAAGTTCGAAGCTATAATCCTGAAACTGGTTCTGAAAATTGGTATGCAGGAGGATTCTCTAGAGAAACTATCGCTGTCCCTGTTGTAGGCAACAATCACGTTTTCGTATCCTCAGCACAATTAGGTGGCGTTCCTGACAAGCAAATTGACCCGGCTCCATTTTGGAAAGCCTTAATTAAATTTGATAAAAACAATGATGGTAAAATAAGTAGAGATGAGATGACTGATAATTTCACCTACCCATTGCGCCCCGAATTACCGCTCGGTCATCCTGGTTTTGGTATTCCAATGCCAGATAATCCACAAAGGAAAGAGGAAAGAATTAACGGAATTTTGAGATGGGTTGATAAAAATGGGGATAAGGCATGGACTAAAGAAGAATTTATTAATCATATGTCTTTTCGCCGTGGAAGACCTATTCTCTTGGCCATTAAACCCGGGGGGGAGGGAAATATAGAAAAAACCCATGTAAGCTGGGAGTTAAATAAAAGTATTCCTGAAATTCCATCCCCTCTATTTTACAGGGACATTGTTTATTTAGTGAGGAATGGGGGCATATTAGCAGCAATTGATTCTGAGACCGGAGAACAACTTTATCGCGAAAGAGTCACTGGATCAGGTCAGTACAGCGCCTCACCAATTTCAGCCAATGGTCACATCTTTCTAGTCTCTAATAGAGGGCAAGTATCGACAATAAAACCAGGTAGAAAATTTGAACAAATTCATAGTTACGAAATTGGAGAATCCGTATTTGTCACTCCAGCAATAGACTCCAACACTATCTATTTTAGAGGGCAAAAAAAATTA
>Ga0310343_10001484_pt1 | contig 12038 bp, 12 predicted proteins | sample HC15DNA2025_MG_FD_203519 | JGI IMG/M metagenome (GOLD analysis project Ga0310343, IMG submission 203519) | Marine microbial communities from station ALOHA, North Pacific Subtropical Gyre - HC15-DNA-20-25_MG | ecosystem: Environmental > Aquatic > Marine > Oceanic | place: Pacific Ocean: North... | reverse complement strand
CCCCTCTTCCAAATAGGTTTGAACCAGCCATAATATTCGCCAACGCTTTCGGAGACTTCGCGTCCATCACTTTTTTGCGGATGCTCCCGTACAATTTATCTGCTGTTTTTTGTTTAAAACCATCAACGGTTAAGTAATCATCTGGTTCCATCGCCAAAATTTTGGGAACTGAATCAAATCCCGCGTCATAAAGACGTGTTACGTTTCCTGGTCCAAGCCCAACCACATCCATTTTTTTAAAGAAAGCTCCGATAATCTTTTCACGAACTGTGCGGTCTTCTTCAGCACCAGTAAGAGTAATATTTACGCGGGTTTCATCCCATTCGTACGGAACATCAGGCATCTTTGCTTGCGGAGCTGGTTGAATAACTTCCATGATGTGCGGGATTACGTCTCCACTTCGCACCAATTTCACAATCGAACCGATTCCTAGCTTGTTTTCCTGCACATATTTCGCATTAAAAGCGGTTGCGTATTCAATCATCGCTCCGCCAATATTTACGGGTTCAATCTTAATTCTCGGTTTAAGATGTCCGTGTTTGCTAGCAGTCCAAAGAACATCAACCACTTTTGCTTCCACAACTTGCTCGGAAAGAACCATCTTAAATGCGAAAGATTGGGGCGGATTTTTATCTGTGCGTTCATAAACTTTATCATCTGTAACAATCACACCGTCTGTTTCGTACTTGTAACTTTCACGCCATTCCACAAGTGTATTGGACAGCAATTCGTTTGTGATATCGTCTTCGCTCCTGTTAATCACTGTTTCAATATCAAGCTTCTCAAGAGTTGAGAACTGCTCGCTTGGTTTCATTTCAGGCTGAATAATCTCGTACGCTACAAATGAAATGTCCCGATATTGCTGTGGATCAACAGTTTTCGCATTCACAACTCCAGCTACAAAGTTACGCGCGTTCGCTTTTGTATCCGCGTATTTATCCGCAAAAGTTTTCTTTGAAATAATAATCTCTCCACGAATCGCCATTCCTTCATCTTTAGGTAGACGTAAATACGGAATCAAGTAACTAATGTCTTGGCCTACACGACCATTACCTCTTGTGTACAAACGCGGCTCTCCTTCATCTGTTGTGTACAAGCCACTAATTCCGTCTAGTTTACCGGAAAGAACGTACGGTCCAGAATATTTCCTTTTCCAGTTTCCGAGAGCCTTTGTATCCGGTTTAATTTTGTCCATAGAACCCATAAAATACGGGAGTTCTACTTTATTCTTCTCAACAGGTGCTCCTATCTCCTTAAGGATTTTGTTTTGTGGAAACTTGCGTTCTGTAAACTCCTTTACAATATCGTATTGATTGTCTTCCATTAACGGAGTTTCATTATAGTAGGCGGCGTTTGCAGTTTCCACCATTTTAGAAAGCTCTTTTTCTGTTAGGGTTTTCAAGAACGCTTCGCCTTTTTTTGTAAATGTAGCTATATTATCTCTAGCAGTTTTACCTTTGCGCCTCTTAAGGGTTCGTACTTTAGACTTAGGGATCTTGACTTTAGTCGGTTTGGGAGGAGGAGATTTCGGTGTTGATTCTGTAGGCGACTTCTCCATTTCTGTTACAAATTTTGGAGAAACTTTGAACGGTCCGTCGGCTTCTCCATCACCCTCTCCTTCACCTTCTCCTTCCTCAGGAACAGGAGACGGTTTCTGTGATTTTTCAATCACTGTAACATCGCGTCCATCAACTCTTTTCTCCGGTTGACGATACTCCATCTTTAGAAAGTCGAATATGGACTGCTCATCAGGAAACTGCATATCGATCTTATCGCCTTTTTTTCCTTTAGACATTTTGTAAAAGCCGTGCTCATTAAGAGAGTATCCGAGTTCCAACGCGCGACGACGCATAAAGGTGTTGAACGTCTTGCTGCCTGTGAAATACAACACGGAAAATGCGTATTCAGTTGGCGGACTGTATAAGAAATCAAGACGACGTGCTGGTTTGTCTCCAATCTTTCCAATCGTCAAGCTTTTCGTTTTCCCCCTAGAGAGAATTTCAAGCAGAATCCCTTGCTTTATCAATGCGTCCATAAACTTCACAAAAACTTCGCGGTCGTTATCTTCGTCCGTAATAATGATGTCGATATCTCCTGAGTTAGATTTTCCACGGCGATAACTTCCTACGATTTCAAATTTTGAACCGGGATTCTTCACTTCGCTAAAAATCTTCTCCAAAATATCTGCGTATTCTTCTATCTCATCTCTCGGGATACGCTTCATAATATCGTCGTAAAACCGCAATCCCTTTTTTTGCACATCGTTAAGAACGTCTTCTTGCTGTTCCTTAAGCTGCGAAATAGTGGTGATACCTTTATCCACCAGTTTTTTCGCTCCTTTGTATCCAACACCGTATACGTTCGTGAGCAAAATCGCGGGATTTTTGCGTTCCCGTTCAAGAAACTTCACTGTTCCGGTTTTCTCAAACTCTTCCATCTTGGAAAGAATAGTCGGTCCAACACCTTTCTTTCCTTTCAGCTGGGAAACACTCGTGATATCGTCTGGCGTCATCATCACAGTTTCCATCGCTTGTTTATAACGACCAGAACGAAAATGTTCTCCTTGTTTAGTAAGGATTTCAGTCATCTCTTCCAACATTCCGATAAGCTCTTCGTTGAGTCTTTTTGATTTCTCTCCAATTTTGGATTTCGTAATAGACATTTTTGGGGATTTAGATAAAGATTCTGATGTTCTACTAGATAAACTTGTTGTTGTTTGTTTAATCGGTTTTTCGGTGGATAATTTCGGGCTCAATTTTTTTTTCAATCTTAATTTTATTTTTTTACCGAGTTCAGCACGTTGTCGCTTCGTTAATTTGGCGGTTTTACGTGAAGGAGACCTCGATTTTTTTACGGTTTTTGAATGCGATTCCATTTTATAATTTTTTGCTCCTAAAATTTGATTACTATAAACTTATATTAATCAAATTTTTTATTTTAAAATTTATAATTAAATAAAAAAATCCAATTTTAAAAAATATTTTAATGTAAGAAAATATATTTACTTAAAATATATAATATTGTATAATTAATGGCCGTTTCCAGAACAGTTAAAACAACAGAAGTTGTTTTTTCAAAACTTTTTCCCGCTGGATGCGGATGGCAGGCTGCATCAATATTAGCAGAAAGTGCTAATTATTTGCCCACAACTCTCCCATTTTTTTTAACAGTTGGACTTGGTGAAGGTTTAGCTGTTGGTATTGGTCACCTCACTTATTATAAAATCAAAAAAAACATCATTGATAACGATATTGATATGTCCGAACAAATTGGTTCAGCGCTTCAATTAGGTACAGCTGCAACAATGTCTGGTACTATATGGCAACCAACTGTTAATATATTTTCTGATTACGGATTTTTAGCAAGTTCTTTTGGAGTTGTAGGCATTTGTGGACTTACTTTCTATAGTGGACTACGTTTTTCGCGCACTTTATACGGAAATTTACTCGGTTTACAATTAGAAAAGAAAAACAAAGAAAATAACAGAAATGACGCACTTCTCTCCGTTTCGGTAGCTGGTGCAGCTGGATTATTTGTAGCAACCGATGTTTCTTTAGCAAACAATTTTCTTGAACCTTATTTTGGAATAACCGAAAACATGAGTAATTTATCTGGTGTTGGTACAGCAGGGTTATCAACTGCATGTGGATTTACAACGATACAACTTTTTCAGAACGCGTTTATGAAAAAGAATTGGATCGATTAATCTAACCTATCTTGAAAAAATTGGATAAAATATTGAGCAATCGTAAAACTAAATGTTAATTTAGGACCTACAGTAAGAAGTTTGGGTCCTATTCCTTTAAAAAAAGCACCGAATCCCTCTTTGCGAATAATATCAAAAACTATTTTTCTACCACTTATTTTTGTAGAAAAATCTTTGTTCTGTATACGTGTTTTTATAACATCCATAGGTGATGAAACTGCTATACAAGCAGTAGATGCGCCACTTGAACAAATAAAATGCTGTCCCAATGTTGCTTTATCATTAATGTCTAAATTAAAAAGTTTTGATTTTAACAATGTTGACGCACCAAAAAGAGTGAATGATCCAACTGCATTTCTACTTGCTGTCCATAAAGAACCCGAATAAAGTTTCATCTTCTCTTCTCGTAAAATCTTAATAAAACCCCGTCCTTTAAGTGCATCTGGATTTGTTTGGCTTTTAATTTTAAGCACGTCTAGTGGTAACAGTGCTATTTCACCAACACCGATCATACTACCAGATACCGCACTAATCATCGTATTTCCGTATTTCTCTCCAAAAGTGTTATCGAACTTTGTTTTGTGATTATTTAATAAATAATTTTTTACAAATTGTTGTCCAGAATATTTATAAATTCGTTGAGACATTTTGTAACTTGTTGCGAAACCAAGACCTGGATAAAGTGTTGGTATACCTCTTATCCACCCTTTGTTTGCGTGATTACGTAACACTGTGTTTTTCAAATTTTGATTTGTTTCTCTCGCGTTTCCTGTACGTATTTTTGTTTCATTGCTAATAAGCCGTTTTGTTGCAGTATCAAAAGGATGAAATAGAGAGATTTCTAAAATCCCTGATATTGAAGAACCGTATAAACTAGCTAAATTATTTGTTTTTTCTTTTTTCATTTTTTATTAATATTAATAAAACTTTCAATAATATTAGTATTAGTTTTTAAATTTTTTTTATTTTAATTTTTTAAATTAAATATCTGCTTTTCTTTTCTAAAGCTAATTTTGATAATTCGCTAAAAATTTCTGGTCATACAGCTGATCAATGTGTTTCACTTTTTTTACGCGTTTTTTTGGTGTTGATTTTGTGCCTTGTTTTGCGCCATGTTTTGCGCCATATTTCGCATCACTTTTTGGTTTAATAACCGGTTTAGGTAATTTATTAATTGGAGTATCCATCACTATATTACTATATATACACAATTTTTTAAAAGTTATTTTTCCCAAATGTTGTTCGATTTATATTGTAAAGTTCCGCTACAATTATCTCCTCTCCATCAGTATAAATCTTCTGTCCGCGAATTTTCTTATAATCCCGAATAGATTCCTTACGCATCATCGTCTGATAATGTTTTGAAGCGAATAAAATTTTAACAGGCCCTCCTTCAGAATAGACGCATTCTACCACAATTCCAACTGTTTCTCGCATTGTTCGTAAAAATGCGGCACAATCTTCTGCGCGGTCGTGAGCAAATTCCGTTGTAATAATGCAATAATTTTTTTGTTCTGAATACGCTTTTCCTTCTAACTCATAATTGTCGTACACAAAATCACAGTTTTTTTTACGTGATTGATTGAACACAAAATTTTTTAATTTAGAGAAATTACTGCATTTATGGAGGGCTATCGAACTTTCTACAATATACACCATTGTATAACTAAATGTCGGATTATTAATTTCACCAATTTTTTTACGCCGAGGATTTTCTACCTACATGATGTAGGTGGTTTCGACTTAAATTGAAAAGAATTAATATAAAATAATACTTATATAATACAAGCAATAATGGAAACTAACAAATCAGAGAATACGGAAAAAACGGTGCCGTCGGTAGCGGCGGCAGCGGCGGCTCCAGACATCGAATATTTAGCAAGAAAAAATCCTCATCCTAGAGATTCGCACATCACTTTTGATGAAGGGCCACATATTTACACGATAGATGGTGATTCAGGATTCACATCTGTGACCACTTGGAATCACAGTCATTTTGAGGAATTTGACGCAGATAAAATTATTACAAACATGATGCGTGGACGAAACTGGCCAAAAAGCAAATATTTCGGACAGACGCGTGAGGAAATTAAGGCGGGTTGGGAAGCGAATCGAGATGAAGCTGCAAGTGCTGGAACAAAGATGCATTTCGATATCGAATGTTACTACAATGAATGTCCACAAGAGAACGATAGCGTGGAATACGAATATTTTAATCGATTTAAAGAACGATACGGCGATTTGAAACCGTATCGAACAGAATGGATGGTTTTTCACGAAGAACTGCGTTTAGCTGGATCGATCGATATGATTTATGAAAACGAAGATGGAACCCTTTTGATTTATGATTGGAAAAGAAGTAAAGGTATTGAGAAAACAAGCCGATACAATAAATTCGCAAAAACAGAATGTATTGATCATTTGCCTGATACAAATTACTGGCACTACTGTTTGCAACTCAATGTTTATAAAGCAATTTTAGAAGAGAAATACGGAAAAACAGTTGTGGGAATGTTTCTTGTTTGTCTTCACCCAAACAATGTGAATAAATCTTTTCAGCGAATTGAAGTGGCTAATTTAGGAGATGAGGTGAAAACGTTGTTTGAATATCGTAAACAACAACTTTCTGAAAATACTTAAAAAAAAATCTGTACTTGTATATACATATATAAGTTGTACAAAACAACAATGAGCTTAAACCACGAATATCCGATTGAAACTGAAGAAAGTTTTTTTGCTGGTGTTTTAAAGATAATTTTTATTTTTGGAACCGGGTTTTTACTTTCATCATTTTTTGTTGCTGACCAAGTTTGGAAACCAATGAAAATGACTAAAAAACAGGTAGAAGATTTTATAAAGGAACATCAAGAAGAAGAAAATAAAGAGATCCCTTACGAAAACAGGTATGAATTTAGTGATGATTCTGATATAGAGATTGTTGATGATGAATCAGAAAGTGAAAGCGAATCCGAAAGTCAAGTTGAATGTGAAAATGAATGTGAAAATGAATGTGAAGAAGACGATAAAGAAGTAGAAGGAGAAGTCACAGATAATACTTCACAAGAAAAAGAAAGTGAAAAATCAAACAGTTCAAACGAAACTACAGATGAAGACATTTCAAGTGGTGAACTTGTAGAACGACCAAGTGGTGATGAAAACGAAGTGGATGAAGAAGATGAACAAGAAAGTTCAGGTAGCGAAGAAGAAAAAGATTGCGATGAGAAACATCTATCTGAAGGAGAAGAAAATAGTTTATCAAAAAATATTGGTATGGATAAAGTTACCGAAAAAATTATTGATTCTATTATTGAAAAAGCGGTTACCGAAATCAAAAAAACTCATGAAGAGTGTGCGAATGAGAATATTAAAAATCTTATTAAAAAACCTAGACGTAAAATAACGCGCGAACAGTGGAACAAACGCATTGAAGGTCTTGTTACCAAAAAAATTATTGAAGAAACTCCATCGGGAAAAGTTCTTATGTATTACGACTCAAAAAATGAAACGTTTTGCTATCACGGCAAAAAGAATATTCCGTACAATTATTTGGAAACAGTTGCACGTAAATATGTACAAAAGTACGATTGTCGTCCACTCTATGTTAACTCTAAAAAAGAGCTTGAAAAAGCAAGAGAACAAGAAAGAAAAGAGCTTGAAAAACAGCAAGAAAAAGAACAAGAAAAAGCCGAAGCGAAAAAAATGGAAGCGGAAGATCAAGATCCGGCTATTTCAAAATCTTCATCAGACAATGATGTCTTTGCGAATTTTAAAAACTACAAAAAACAGACCGAAACCCCGACAAACTCGCAAATGAAATCGGCAAAACTTTCTTGCTCTGATTCCGATATTGCCCGTGTTAAAGAAGAGGTTGGAACCCAACAAAATCTATTTTCTAGTGGCTTTACGAAATTACAGAAAAAAGACGAAACTGAAAAAAAAATAGTACCACTGAAATCGAACCGTTTTACGTACAAAGGAACAATCGATTCCATCAAACTGATAAAACATAAGAAAAAACAGTTGAAAATAAATTTCGCAACATTCAAAAAAATGAGAATGAACAAGCTTGATTAAGGTAATTATGCCTTTACATTTTTTATGTTTTTTGTGATGCTTTCCATTTAAGAAACCCGACACTTTTTTCAATACTAAAAGAGCTTTCTAGGTGATCTTTTGCGATAAGATACGATTTTTTTTCTAGTTCATCCATCTGTGAGATATATTCTTGAATTTCAGATTTTAGCTGCGTTTCTTCACACTTTTCGGTTAGTTTATCAACTTGAGAAGTTTCCATTATTTAACTTATTTAAATTATTCACTTGTTAAAGTTATTATTAAGAGTATATTAAACATATTATTTAACACATAATATGTTTCAATTATTAAATCGAGATAAAACAAATTAAATCTTTCATATCAATATGACGTAATCGACTCATCATATTTGTTATATTTGTGTCTATTACGTAATTATTCTCTGTTAATAGAGAGAAAAGCTCCGGTATTTCATCCACAGTAAAAAAATGTTGAGGTTGGTCGGGATGATGTATCACGTAAAAACACGGCTTCCATTCATCACATGGAGAAGGATATTTAAACGGCGACAGTTTATTTTCGTGTATTTGTCTAACATAATTTGCTAAGGGGCCTTCTGGTTTTTTGTTGATCACTATAATATTTTTATAGCATTTACGAAGAGAATCTAAATAAGCTTTAGTTGATATTGTGTAGACAACCATAGTAACTTCTAGTAACTTCTACTAACTTCTGGTAATTTATACTAATAAATATAATGAATATAAAAATTTGTTGTTTTTATAATACACCTAAATTACATAAGTGAAATGATTTCCCGATGTTTTTCTTCTATAAGAGCAGATCCAATTACAATAACTCAAGCAGCGTGGAGCAAAATAAATGATGTATTAAAACATAAAGAATCGTTTGCTTTTTTATTTTCAGCCACAGGTGGTGGATGTAACGGTTTCAACTATAATTTAGAAACTATTGATAAAGATAAGTTTGACGAGTTTCACAAGACAAAAATACCTCCATCAGTGGTAACAAACCAAAATTCCAAAATAATTATAGATCCTATATCTGAAATGCTTTTAATAGGAACAACAATAGATTATATTAAAGAAGATTACAGTAATAATATTTTTGAAAATAAATTTACGTTTACACCAAAAAAAGATTTCGCAACAACTTGTGGCTGTGGATCGTCTTTTACACCTCGCGATTTTTAAGGTAAACACTTTATTGTTTAAATAAACGTATTTTAATATTGAGTTATATTAGTATACAGTTTAATTAATTTAATATAATAATAGCATAATAAATGAGTAAACTTCTTAGTCAAGGTTCATTTGGATGTGTATATTATCCTGCCTTAACGTGTAAAGGAAAACCAGACACTGATCGTACATTTATATCAAAGCTGCAAAAAAAAGATTTTAATTCAGATAACGAAAAGATGATAGGTAAAAGAGTGCAACAGATACCTAATTACTCCAATTTTTTCATCCCAATTCTTTCAGATTGTGACGTAAACATATCTGAAATCGACAGCAAAGACATAAACAAATGCAACGTTATCACAAAAAATACAGATTTTGATTTCGAGCTTCTAAGAATGCGATACGTAAAAAGCGAACTTATTTTCTCATTTTTAGAACGTGAAAAAAATCCTCGTCAAATCTTATTTAATATTATTGAATTATACACTTATCTTCTTCACAGTATTGAAAAATTGGTAGACCATAAATTAGTTCAGTTTGATTTAAAAAATGATAACATTCTGTTTGATTTACGAAAAAACGTTCCGTTAATTATTGATTTTGGAATCTCTCTAGATATGACGAAACTTTTTGATCCAATACAAAGAAATAAATATCTTTCTCAATATTTTTATGTGTTCGCACCACAGTATTATGTATGGCCAATCGAGGTTCACTTAATAAACTATTTAGTTCATAGAAAACAGGTTGCAGACACAGAAGCTATCACCTCTATATGCAAAGAGTATGTGAAAAATAATCGTGGTTTAGACATTTTCAGCGCAGGATTTAAAGTGATTTATCGTAAACAAGCTGAAAAATATTTATCGCGTTTCGTCGGCAAAACTCGTGATGAAGTTTTAAACCAAGTTCTTCCCTATTTTAAAACATGGGACAATTATTCCTTAAGCATTATGTATTTGCGCATTCTATTTGTTGTGTTTGATGGAGGCATTCCTAACAATAGGTTTATTAAACATTTTTCGCAATTGTTAGCGATGAATGTGCATCCAAATCCAGAAAAGCGTAAATCAATAAAAAACAGTTTACAACTTTTCCATAAACTTTTTTACAATAGTGAAGATCCAAACAATTATATTTCTCTCTTAAAAAATTTCTCATTTGATAAAAAATACGTAATGAAAACAATTAAGACCGATAACGCTACACTAAATAAACTGATTTATTGATTTGTATTAACTATTTGATTTGTATTAACTATTCCTTTTAAAAAATTTTTAAGAATATATTATAACTGAAAATAATTATAATATATAATGCACTACATTCCACAAATAACAACTAAATCTTTACTTAAAATGTGTTTTCTTTCGGTATTTCCTTGCTTTGAAAGATGTATGTGAAACTAATTTAGCGACGAGAGCGTCTGCTGCGGCGTTTTTTGTGCGATTTTTTCGCGTGTTTTCTCCCGCGTTTTTTGTGCGATTTTTTCGCGTGTTTTCTGGTGCGTTTTTTATGCGATTTTTTGTGTACTTTTTTGCCTTCAACAACACTTTCGGCTTTTTTGTACGTTTTTTTCGCAATCTGTAAAACTTCTTTGAGCGGTTTTCCGGCGTTTTGACGAAGAGTCGCTTTGACGTGATCTAACCAGGCTGATCCCATTGTATAAACTAAAGAGAGAAAATAATTTTAAAAACGGTTAAAACTATAAAATTGAATTCTTTATAAAAAAGAAAACTAGAGAGATAACTAAACTGTCCAAACGATGAACACTAAAATCGAAACTACTAAATCTTTAGTTTTCACGCGATTTTTATACGCTTCTGATGAATCGTTCTTAACAATGCTTTCCTCTATTATAGATAAAAAACTGGAAAAATCCTTATTCTGGTTTGGAGAATGGATATCTTCTGTTGAACTTGAAACGGCTAAACAAGAAATCTGGAAAATTTATTACGATTTTTATGCGATTGTTTATCCTAAAATGGAAAAATATATCCAAAAAAAACTGGATTCTGCCTTAAAACAGAAATCTGCAAAGAAATCAATACTAATAATTGGTGGAATCATTAAAAATTTCATTATTCGAGATGCAAATTGTACTGTGTTTTTACTCCGTCAAAAATTGCTAAACAATTCTCTAAAACCTAAAGTTTATCGAGGCCGACGACCTAGTTGGATAAAAGATTTTGATAAATCTTTCCAAGCTCTTCTTTTCAGCTTGCACAAACAAAACTTAAATAATGTGTGTTACTTCCTGAAAAATACTGAACAATCCGTAAACGATACTCACACACAAGTGGTTACGTATTACAAAGATGTTGAAAAACAACAGATTAATACGAATTTAGCAAAATCTAAATGGAATGAAAACAGTTATAAAGACAAGAAACATCTATTACTGGCTATCGTTTGTTTTATGAATAGAGATGAGGTAGATATAAAATTAAAGAAAATGTTTGTTTCTTTAACTGAAAGAGAGAACGATTTAGTTTTAGATCCAGAAAAATATTCTTCGCACGAAGGAGCCGGAGAAGGTGATATTGAACCGGAAAAAAATCCCGACGCTCCGTACAAAAAACTTGGAAAAAATCGTCTTTTCTCCATAGATCCAATTATCGGTTCGTTTTCACTCAAAAGATGGCGACAGACCAAACCAATTAACCAGCTATTATGGGGACATTGGGAATATTTTGCGTATATGAGTCCTATTTGGAAAGTTCGATTCCACAAATTTAATCAAAAATACGATATTGATCACGAAAAAATGAAAGTCGTGTTCACTGACGATCCAGAAGACGATAAATTCGAAGCTTTTACAGAGAAGTATAATTACGAACCAGATGAACAATCTGCAGAAGTTCAAGAAAAAAGTACTCTTGAAATTCAACCACAACCACAGAGCACGTGGTTAACCAAACTATTTGATATTGAAAAACAAAAAGAACAAGTTAATAAACAATTTGTTTGGTGAATCTAGAGAGAAAAATAGAGAGAAAAATATAGAAAATTAAAATATTTGTATTTTTTTAAATATTTTGGTAAAATAATCTTATGACTTCTTTGTTAAACAGTTTATTACCACATATCTC
>Ga0310343_10001483_pt1 | contig 12040 bp, 6 predicted proteins | sample HC15DNA2025_MG_FD_203519 | JGI IMG/M metagenome (GOLD analysis project Ga0310343, IMG submission 203519) | Marine microbial communities from station ALOHA, North Pacific Subtropical Gyre - HC15-DNA-20-25_MG | ecosystem: Environmental > Aquatic > Marine > Oceanic | place: Pacific Ocean: North... | reverse complement strand
GGATGAGCAGTAGCGCTTTACAGGTAGCAAAAACAGCTACTTATCTACCAGATTTAGTTGAAGTACAAAGAGCAAGCTTTAAATGGTTTTTGGAAAAGGGCTTAATAGAGGAATTACAAAACTTTTCTCCCATTTCTGATTACACAGGTAAATTAGAATTACATTTTATTGGCGAAGAGTACAGGTTAAAAAGACCTAGACATGATGTTGAGGAAGCAAAAAGAAGAGACGCAACATTTGCTTCTCAAATGTACGTAACTTGCAGATTGATTAATAAAGAGACAGGTGAAATTAAGGAACAGGAGGTATTTATTGGGGAATTACCATTAATGACTGAAAGGGGAACTTTTATTATTAATGGAGCCGAAAGAGTAATTGTTAATCAAATTGTTCGAAGCCCAGGCGTATATTTCAAAGATGAACAAGATAAAAATGGTCGAAGAACTTACAATGCGAGCGTTATTCCTAATAGAGGTGCATGGTTAAAATTTGAGACTGACAAAAATAACTTACTCTATGTAAGAGTTGATAAAACTAGAAAAATTAATGCTCATGTCCTTATGAGAGCAATGGGACTTTCTGATAATGATGTAGTTGATAAACTTAGGCATCCTGAATTTTATCAAAACTCAATTGATTCAGCTAATGAAGAGGGTATTAATTCAGAAGATCAAGCCTTACTTGAACTCTATAAAAAGCTTCGACCTGGTGAACCCCCCTCTGTTTCTGGAGGACAACAACTGCTACATAGTAGATTTTTTGATCCTAAAAGATATGATTTAGGCCGAGTTGGAAGATATAAAATAAATAAAAAATTGAGGCTTACTGTACCAAATGATGTAAGAACACTTACTCATGAAGATGTTCTTTCTACTATTGATTATTTAATTAATCTAGAATTGGATATTGGTGGTGCAAGCCTGGATGATATTGATCACCTAGGTAATCGAAGGGTTAGATCTGTAGGTGAACTTCTTCAAAATCAAGTCAGGGTTGGACTTAACCGTTTAGAGAGAATTATTAAGGAAAGAATGACTGTTGGAGAAACAGATTCTCTAACTCCCGCTCAATTAGTCAATCCTAAGCCCTTGGTTGCTGCTATAAAGGAGTTTTTTGGCTCCAGCCAATTAAGTCAATTTATGGATCAAACTAATCCTTTGGCTGAATTAACGCATAAAAGAAGAATCTCAGCTTTAGGTCCTGGAGGTTTAACTCGAGAAAGAGCAGGCTTTGCTGTAAGAGATATTCATCCTTCACATTATGGAAGATTATGCCCTATTGAGACTCCTGAAGGTCCTAATGCAGGTCTTATAAATTCTTTGGCAACCCATGCGAGAGTTAATGAGTATGGTTTTATTGAAACTCCTTTTTGGGAAGTTAAAAACGGTAAAGTTAACAAAGATGGTAATCCTATATATCTCTCTGCTGATTTAGAAGATGAGTGCAGAGTAGCTCCAGGAGACGTGGCAACTGACAAGGATGGAAATATACTTGCAGATTTAATACCAGTAAGGTACAGACAGGATTTTGAAAAAGTTCCTCCTCTTCAAGTTGATTATGTTCAGCTTTCCCCGGTTCAAGTAATTTCAGTAGCGACCTCACTAATTCCTTTCTTGGAACATGATGATGCAAATAGGGCTCTGATGGGATCAAATATGCAACGTCAAGCTGTTCCATTACTCAGACCAGAACGACCTTTAGTTGGGACAGGCTTAGAATCTCAAGTTGCTAGAGATTCAGGTATGGTACCCATAACTAAAGTTAACGGAACTGTTTCATATGTAGACGCTAATGAGATTGTTGTTAAAGATGATGATGGCAATGAACACTTTCATTATCTTCAAAAATATCAAAGATCTAATCAAGATACCTGTCTAAATCAAAGACCCATTGTCACAATTGGAGATCGTGTCATATCTGGGCAAGTACTAGCAGATGGATCGGCATGTGAAGGAGGAGAAATAGCACTTGGTCAGAATGTTTTAATTGCATACATGCCATGGGAGGGCTACAACTACGAAGATGCAATTCTTGTAAGCGAGAGGATGGTTACAGACGATTTATATACATCGGTACATATTGAAAAGTATGAAATTGAGGCAAGACAAACAAAGTTAGGACCTGAAGAAATCACAAGAGAGATTCCTAATATATCTGAAGAAAGCTTAAATGATCTTGATGAAATGGGAATTATCAGGATTGGTGCTTTTGTCGAAAGTGGGGATATTCTTGTAGGAAAAGTTACTCCAAAGGGGGAATCAGATCAACCACCTGAAGAAAAACTTTTGAGAGCTATTTTCGGTGAAAAGGCTCGAGATGTTAGAGACAACTCCCTAAGGGTTCCTAAGACCGAAAAGGGAAGGGTTTTGGATGTTCGCATATATACTCGTGAACAAGGTGATGAGTTACCTCCAGGTGCCAATATGGTTGTCAGAGTTTACGTAGCTCAAAGAAGGAAAATCCAAGTAGGTGACAAAATGGCTGGGAGGCATGGTAATAAGGGAATTATTAGTAGAATCTTACCCAGAGAAGATATGCCTTATTTACCTGATGGAACTCCTGTCGACATAGTTCTTAATCCTCTGGGAGTACCAAGTAGGATGAACGTGGGCCAAGTTTTTGAATTATTAATGGGCTGGGCTGCTTCCAACTTAAATTGCAGGGTTAAAGTTGTCCCATTTGATGAAATGTATGGTGCTGAAAAATCCCATCAGACTGTGCAAGCATTTTTAGAGGAGGCTTCCAAGCAACCAGGTAAGGCATGGGTTTATAATCCTGAAGACCCTGGAAAGTTATTACTCAAAGATGGTAGAACTGGAGAACCTTTCGATCAGCCAGTTGCTGTTGGATACTCTCACTTCCTTAAGTTAGTTCATTTGGTAGATGATAAAATTCATGCCAGGTCTACTGGTCCTTACTCTTTGGTTACACAACAACCATTGGGTGGTAAAGCACAGCAAGGTGGACAAAGGTTGGGAGAAATGGAAGTATGGGCTCTTGAGGCTTATGGAGCAGCTTATACTCTTCAAGAACTATTAACAGTTAAATCTGATGATATGCAAGGAAGAAATGAAGCTTTAAATGCAATTGTTAAAGGTAAACCAATCCCAAGGCCAGGAACTCCTGAGTCATTTAAAGTTCTTATGAGAGAATTACAATCTCTTGGTTTAGATATTGGGGTTTATACAGATGAAGGAAAAGAAGTTGATTTAATGCAAGACATAAATCCTAGAAGGAACACTCCATCAAGGCCGACTTATGAATCACTTGGAACCTCTGAATATGAGGAAGATTAAATACTCAATTAGAAACCTTTAATTTAAATCTCTGAAAAAATGACAAACAGCAACTTAAGAACTGAAAATCACTTTGATTACGTAAAAATTTCAATAGCTTCTCCACAAAGAATAATGGATTGGGGACAGAGAACACTACCCAATGGACAAGTAGTAGGTGAGGTTACAAAACCTGAAACTATTAATTACAGGACCCTTAAACCAGAAATGGACGGATTATTCTGTGAAAAGATTTTTGGGCCCTCCAAAGATTGGGAATGTCATTGTGGTAAGTATAAAAGAGTTCGACATAGAGGCATTGTTTGTGAGAGATGCGGGGTTGAAGTAACTGAAAGTAGAGTTAGAAGACATAGGATGGGATATATAAAACTCGCTGCGCCAGTCTCACATGTATGGTATTTGAAAGGAATCCCTAGTTACGTTGCAATACTTCTAGATATTCCACTTAGAGACGTAGAACAGATAGTCTATTTTAATTGTTATGTTGTCTTAGATCCAGGTGATCATAAAGAACTAAAATATAAGCAATTACTAACTGAGGATGAATGGCTAGAAATTGAAGATGAAATCTATGCTGAAGATTCAACTATTGAAAATGAGCCTTTTGTTGGCATAGGAGCTGAGGCTCTAAAGCAATTACTTGAGGACCTTGATTTAAATCAGGTTGCGGAGGAGCTTAGAGAAGAAATTACGCAAAGTAAAGGGCAGAAAAGGGCAAAACTTATAAAAAGGATAAGAGTTATTGATAATTTCATTGCAACTAATGCAAAACCCGAATGGATGGTCTTGGATGCAATTCCAGTAATACCTCCAGATCTTAGACCTATGGTTCAACTTGATGGAGGTAGATTCGCAACTTCTGATTTAAATGATCTCTATAGAAGAGTCATAAATAGAAATAATAGACTTGCTAGGCTTCAAGAAATTTTAGCTCCTGAAATTATCGTTAGAAATGAAAAAAGAATGCTTCAGGAGGCTGTAGATGCTCTCATAGATAATGGAAGAAGGGGAAGGACTGTCGTTGGTGCAAACAACAGAGCTCTTAAGTCCCTTAGTGATATTATTGAGGGAAAACAAGGAAGATTTAGACAAAATCTTCTTGGCAAACGTGTTGACTATTCAGGAAGATCAGTAATAGTTGTGGGCCCTAAGTTAAAAATGCATCAATGTGGTCTTCCAAAGGAAATGGCGATTGAGCTTTTTCAGCCATTTGTAATTCATAGATTAATACGCCAAAATATTGTTAATAATATTAAAGCTGCAAAAAAATTAATACAAAAAGCTGACGATGAAGTTATGCAGGTACTTCAAGAAGTTATTGAAGGCCACCCTATTCTCTTGAATAGAGCACCAACTTTGCATAGGTTAGGAATACAAGCTTTTGAACCAAAATTAGTTGGAGGTAGAGCAATACAACTTCATCCTCTAGTTTGTCCTGCATTTAATGCTGACTTTGATGGAGATCAAATGGCAGTCCACGTTCCACTAGCTTTAGAGGCACAAACTGAAGCACGCATGCTTATGTTGGCTAGTAATAATATTCTCTCTCCCGCTACTGGAGAACCAATTGTTACTCCATCACAAGATATGGTTTTGGGATCTTATTATCTTACGGCTTTGCAACCGAATTATAAAAAACCGGATTTTGGGGATAGTAAAATTACTTTTGCTTCACTAGAAGATGTTATTTTTGCTTTTGAAGATAAAAGACTCAGTTTACATGAATGGGTATGGGTTAGATTTAATGGAGAAGTTGATGATGAAGACGAAATGATTAATCCTTACAAAACTGAAGAGCTAGAAGATGGCTCAAGATTAGAAATGTGGAATTTAAGAAGAGATAGATTTGACTCCCAGAATAATTTAATAAGTAGATTTGTTTTGACAACTGTCGGGAGGGTTGTGATGAACTACACCATCATGGATTCTGTATCTAAAACGTAATCTTTAAAAAATTTTCTCACTTATTTAAAAATCATGACATCATCTAAACCTAAAAAAACATCCAGAACACGTAAAACTACTAAAAACTCAAAAAAGGATAATCCAGCTACAATGCCACCTTTAGCTAAAACCCCGCCATCATTTAAAAATAAAGTAGTTGATAAAAAAGCCTTAAAAAAATTAGTTTCATGGGCTTATAAAACTCATGGCACAGCCATAACTGCAGCAATGGCTGATAACTTAAAGGATTTAGGATTTAAATATGCTACCCAAGCTGCTGTTTCTATATCAGTAGATGACTTAAAAGTTCCTGCAGCAAAACAAGATTTGATAGGGCAGGCTGAAGAGCAAATATCTGCAACAGAAGAATGCTACAGACTTGGTGAAATTACGGAAGTTGAGAGACATACAAAAGTTATTGATACCTGGACTGAAACTAATGAGAGATTAGTAGATGCTGTTAAAAATAATTTCAATCAAAATGATCCTCTTAATTCAGTTTGGATGATGGCTAATTCAGGAGCAAGAGGAAATATGTCTCAGGTAAGACAACTTGTTGGTATGAGGGGATTGATGGCCAATCCTCAAGGTGAAATAATTGACCTGCCAATAAGAACTAACTTTAGAGAAGGGCTTACTGTTACTGAATATGTAATTTCTTCTTACGGAGCAAGAAAAGGTTTGGTGGATACTGCCTTAAGAACTGCGGATTCTGGTTATTTGACAAGGAGATTAGTTGATGTCGCTCAAGATGTAATTGTTAGAGAAGAAGATTGTGGAACAGATAGATCAATAGTTGTTGAAGCAGAAGATGGTAAATTTGGTGCAAGGCTTCTTGGTAGATTAACCGCTGAGGATATTTTAGATTCTGAAGACAACCTAATTATTCCTCAAAATACTGCAATTGATCCCTTATTATCAGATAAAATTGAAACAGCATCTATTCAGAGTGTAAAAATAAGATCCCCACTTACATGTGAAGCAAATAGATCAGTTTGTAGGAGATGTTATGGTTGGGCATTAGCTCATAATCATCTTGTTGACTTAGGTGAAGCGGTTGGAATCATTGCAGCCCAATCTATTGGAGAACCAGGGACTCAACTAACAATGAGAACTTTTCACACTGGAGGAGTTTCAACTGCTGAGAGTGGAGTAGTAAGGTCAAAGATTTCTGGTAAAGTTGAATTTAGCTCAAAAGCAAAAGTTAGAGGTTATAGAACTCCTCATGGAGTAGAAGCCAAACAAGCAGAGGTTGATTTCGTATTAAAAATAGTACCCCAAGGAAATAATTCTAATAGAGCTCAAAAAATAGAAGTTTCAAGCGGATCGCTTTTATTCGTTGATAATGGAGATGAAATTAACGCTGACATAACAGTTGCTCAGATTATTGCTGGAGCAGTGAAAAAGAGTGTTGAAAAAGCAACTAAAGATGTCATTTGTGATTTAGCTGGTCAAGTCAGATACGATAAAGTTATTCAACCAAAGGAGGTTACAGATAGGCAAGGAAATATCACTTTAAAAGCTCAGAGATTAGGAAGATTATGGGTTTTTGCTGGAGATGTTTATAACTTACCACCTAATGCAAGACCAGTGGTCTCATCTGGGAAGGCAGTAGTTGAAGGTACTGTTTTAGCAGAAGCAAGTCAATCAAGTGAGTTTGGCGGACAAGTTCGATTAAGAGAATCAATAGGAGATTCCAGAGAAGTTCAGATTGTTACTACTTCAATGTCTTTAAGCAATTTTAAGTTAGTTGAAGAATCTACGCACTCAGGGAATATACATAGTTTGGAATCTTCCGATGGAAGCTCTTATCGTTTGAACACTTCCCCAGGTAGTAAGATCAGTAATGGTGAGATAATTGCAGATTTAACAGATGAAAGGTTTCGTACAAAGACGGGTGGTTTGGTAAAGTACGCACCAGGATTAAGTGTTAAAAAAGCGAGATCATCCAAAAATGGTTTTGAAGTTAGTCAAGGGGGAACACTACTATGGATTCCCCAAGAGACACATGAAATAAATAAGGATATATCTCTTCTCATGATTGAAGATATGAAATGGATCGAGGCAGGAACAGAAGTCGTAAAAGATATTTTTAGCCAAACATCTGGAATTGTTACAGTGACTCAGAAAAATGATATTCTCCGAGAAATAACCGTACGTAATGGAACTTTTCATGAGTGTGACGATGAAGAAGTTTTAAATAGATTTACAGAAGAAGGTACTTTAGTTAATCCTGGCGAAAAGATTTTGGATGGTATTGATAATAAAGAAATTCTATTTGTTCAGAAATTAGAAAACTCTAAAAGTAGAGGTTTGTTATTAAGAACTGTAGAAGAATTTACAATTCCTGATCAAGCAGAATTGCCAGAATTATCTCATATTAAGCAGGAAAAAGGACCATATTTAGGCTTAAAAGCAATTCAAAGGCTCACTTATAAAGACGGTGAATTAATAAAATCAGTTGAAGGAGTTGAATTGCTTAGAACACATTTAAGCGTTGAAAGCTTTAATGCTACTCCTCAAATGACTATAGATGTAGAGTCAATTGAAGATAAAAATGATTCATCTATTAATAGATTGAATTTAGTAATATTAGAATCTATTCTTGTAAGAAGAGATACTATGTCTGATTCCAGTCATGGCTCAACACATACAGAATTGCAAGTCAATGATAATCAATTAGTTCAAGCAGGAGATGTACTAGCTACAACTCAAATTCTTTGTAAAGAAAAAGGATTAGTTCAATTACCAAATGTTGTTGACGATGAGCCAATAAGAAGGTTAATAGTTGAGAGGGAAGAAGATAAAATAAAAATTAATATTAGTAATAAAGCAGTTGTTAAAGTCGGTGAACGCGTTGTTGACGGTGATCCTATTAGTAAATCTGAAAAATCTACTTCTTGTGGAGAAATCGAAGAAATTTCTAGCAATTCAGTAACCTTAAGACTTGGCAGGCCTTATATGGTCTCCCCTGATTCAGTTTTACATGTTAAGGACGGTGATCTAGTTCTGAGGGGAGATGGTTTAGCTTTGCTTGTTTTTGAGAGACAGAAAACTGGAGATATTGTTCAAGGATTACCTCGAATTGAAGAGTTGTTAGAAGCTAGGCGACCCAGAGATTCTGCCATTTTGTGTAAAAAATCTGGAATTGTTCAGATTAAAAAAGGTAATGATGAAGAGTCAGTTTCTTTATCGGTTATTGAAAAAGATGATTTAGTTAACGAATATCAACTATTAATTGGAAAAAATATAATGGTGAGTGATGGACAAGAAGTTAAAGGTGGTGAAATTTTAACTGATGGTCCAATTAATCCGCATGAATTATTGGATTGTTACTTCAGTGATTTAAAAGATCAAAAACCTCTAATAGATGCAGCTCGAGAATCTATATCAAAACTACAAAGAAGTATGGTAAATGAAGTGCAAAACGTTTATAAGTCTCAGGGTGTTGCAATAGATGATAAGCATATTGAAGTTATTGTCAGACAAATGACGAGTAAGGTCCGGATAGAAGATGCTGGAGATACTACTCTCTTGCCTGGCGAACTTATAGAGTTGCGGCAAGTAGAAGATACAAACCAAGCAATGGCGATAACAGGAGGCGCTCCTGCTGAATTTACTCCTGTTTTACTTGGTATTACTAAAGCCTCTCTTAATACAGATAGCTTTATATCAGCAGCTTCATTCCAAGAAACTACAAGAGTTCTTACAGAAGCTGCTATTGAAGGCAAATCTGATTGGCTAAGAGGTTTAAAAGAAAATGTTATTATCGGTAGACTAATACCTGCAGGTACTGGCTTCAGCGGATTTGTTGAGGAATTGGCATCAGAGGCAGGCCCCCACCCTGATATCCTTGCAGAAGAATCCGGTGGATATAGAAGAGCGCAGAACTTAAGACCAGACTATACAGTTGATATGCCCCAATCACCTACTGTAAGTTCCACTGCAATACTTGATGATCCTAGTGATGAAGATTTGGAGACTACGCGAACTCGACATGGAATTGATTCCTCTTCCAGTAATTTTGCAGCTTTTGCTAGACCTAGTGCTGAAAATCAATTTTCTGAAGATCAACTACCAGATCCTGCTGCATTGGAGGGATTACAAGAAGAGGGTCTTCTATCTGATGAATAAATATCATCCATCACCGTTTTTAATGACTAGAATGAAATCTTTAATTTGCAAATGATCAAGCCAGAGATTGTCCCCAAAAGAAAATTGCCTCGTTATGGTTTCCATTTTTATAATGAAAGACTTAATGGAAGAATGGCTATGATTGGATTTATTGCGCTTATTCTTACAGAATTCTTCTTAAAACATGGCTTGCTGTTATGGTAGAAATAGTTGTGAACTAAAAATTAAATAATTTGAAAGATCTTCTTGGAAGTAGTATTAAAGAATTAGAAAATGTAGCTTTAAATTATGGTCAAGCTGCTTTTAGGGGTCGCCAAATCTATAATTGGATCTATAACTATAAAAATAAGGAGAAAAATATTGATCAAATAGAAGTCTTACCTTTAGATTTTAGAAAAAAGCTAAAAGACGAGGGTTTTAAAGTAAGCAAACTTAGTCTTCAAGAGAAAAGCTTAGCTGATGATGGCACTCTAAAGTTATTGCTTTCAACCTGTGACAATGAGAGTATTGAGTGCGTCGGCATCCCAACTGAAAAAAGACTAACTGCATGTCTTTCAAGTCAAGTTGGGTGCCCTATGGATTGCAAATTTTGTGCAACTGGGAAGGAGGGTTTGAAGAGATCTTTAAAGGCAAGTGAAATATTAGATCAGATATTATGTATTGAAAATGCAATGAATAGAAAAGTGACTAATATTGTTTTCATGGGTATGGGTGAACCTTTATTGAATATTGATGAAATCCTTCTATCAATTAGATCTATAAATGAGGATTTTCAGATTAGTCAGAGAAAAATAACTGTAAGCACTGTTGCTATTCCAAAAATGATAAAAAAATTATCAACAAAGTCATTTCAAATTTTGGGCAAGTGTCAATTTACATTGGCAATCAGCCTTCATGCTTCTAATCAAAAAATAAGAGAAATGATAATACCAAGTGCAAAAAACTATGCGATCAATAATATAATTGAAGATTGCAGGCAATTTGTGAGAGATACTGGCCGTAGGGTAAGTTTTGAATATTTAATGCTAAGTGGTGTTAATGATAAATTAGAACACGCTAGTGAATTGACTAATTTGCTTAAGGGTTTTCAATGCCATGTAAATTTAATACAGTACAACCAAATTAATGAGGTTGAATTTAAACGAGCCTCTTTAAAAAATCTTCAAATATTTCAATCTAAACTTTTTAATAATGGTATCGCTGTTAGCTTTCGAAAAAGTAGAGGACTAGATAAAAATGCTGCATGTGGTCAGTTAAGACAAAATGCAAGAAATTAATGATATTATCTAAAAATAATTTTTTAAAAGTCTCTTAAACAGGTTATTATTGACTTAATTCATCTTAAATCTTTGGGTTTTATTAAGACAACAATTTTACCTATCGCTATCGTTGCACTTTTTGGGATTGCTTTTTTTGCGGTTAGCGCAAGAATTTGGTTGCCAGGAGATATGATGTCTCCTGCTCCCATGAACTAATATTTTACGAAATGTCAAAAAATAAGGATTCTAATAAAGAAGGCTTAGCTGAAATAGCTGTTGATCCAGATGTTTTAGCTAAAGAATTGGCTTTAGAGCTTGAAATAGATCCTTTAGAACAAATTGATGAGGATTCCTTTTCGAAAGGTTTAAATATTACCCAAGAATGCAATGAAGCTTTAAAAATGCTTAAAGGTAAAAGAGAAGAGAGAATACAAGGCTTAAGAATATTTTGTGAATACAGGGATCAAAGATCATTCCCCTTGTTATTACCATTACTAGATCAACCTTGTCCTGTTGAAAGAATGAGTGCTGTATATGCTTTAGGCCGTAATCCATGTCCTACTGCAGTTCAGAAACTTGTCAACCTTTTAGAGACCGATGATAATGCTTATGTCAGAAGAGCGACTGCATGGAGCTTAGCCAATTATGATAACCAAATTGTTTTAAAGCCATTAATAAATGCTTTGAAGAATGATGTTGCTGCTGTGAGGTTATGGTCATCAAGTTCTTTAGCAGAAATAGGAGATGTTTCTTTGGAAAATGCTCGACTGGCAGCAGAACAACTCATGGTTAGTTTAAAGATAGATAATGAATCGGGAGTTAGAAGCAATTGTATTTGGTCATTGTGTAGATTGTACGAAAAATTAAATAATTCCTTTCAAGAAATGTTCATTGATGAATGTATCAAAATAGCTCTTTTTGATAAAGAACCCTCTGTAATGGAGGAAGCAAAAACTGCCTTGGACTCTATGGGTATGCAAAGTTTTTATAATTAAATTTTTAATTTTTGATGCCAGAACGCAAACGAAAAAATTTATTTATTAGTTATTCAATATAAAAAATTAAAATTAATTAACTTGTACCAACTGAAACAAAATATTTTCGTTATTCTATATAAAGTAAAAGTACTCAGTACTTGAATTTAATGCCTCAAAAAACATTGAGATTCAAAATTCATCAAGACGGAAGGGTTGAAGAGACTGTCGAGGGATTTACTGGTAATTCATGCAATGAAGCTACAAAAAATCTCGAAGACGCTCTCGGTAAAGTTACAGTTAAGAGTAAAACATCTGATGCTTTCATCTCTAATCAAAGTGAAAACTTAACACAATTAAATAACGAATCTAATGTCACATTTTAGTACGATTAAAACCCAGCTTAAAGAAGCAGAGCCATTAATCAAGGCTT
>Ga0310343_10001481_pt1 | contig 12042 bp, 3 predicted proteins | sample HC15DNA2025_MG_FD_203519 | JGI IMG/M metagenome (GOLD analysis project Ga0310343, IMG submission 203519) | Marine microbial communities from station ALOHA, North Pacific Subtropical Gyre - HC15-DNA-20-25_MG | ecosystem: Environmental > Aquatic > Marine > Oceanic | place: Pacific Ocean: North... | reverse complement strand
TTCCTTTTACACTATTTTTTTCTTTTCCAATTTTTGTTTGGCAAAAATAGTCTCTGTCACCCTAATAATAATAACTTGCAATACTAGTTCACCCCAAGGTGGTACCACCCATAGTAGGGGTTCGCCCAAAATATCGAAAAAAAACGAGAGTAGGTAGGTACTTTACTTTCATTACACATCTTTAAACTGCCTCATCTTGCGTGACTCTTTTCCTTCTCCGAACAACAACAACAACAACAAAAAAGAAAAGCATGACGACGACTTCGACGACGAAGGCACCACCACCACCACGAGGAGGAGGAGGAGGAGACGGCTTCCGTCCAAAATTCGCCTACCTCGACCTGGACATCGACAACCACCGCGCGAAACACGCGCTCGCGCGCGAGTTCGTCAAGCACACGGATTTGAGATACCACTGGACGTCGAAAGTGTTGAGAGAGTTAGGTGGGGGGGAGAAAACGAGAGTGAAAGAGATGTTCGCGAGCGACTACGAGTGGTCGGAGAAAGGCAACGGAGAGATCGAACTCGAACCGGCGGCGGAAGAACGCGTGGTGTTCGAACTGTTCTGGGAGAAAGCGCCGCTGGCGTGCGAGAATTTCGCGCACTTGTGCGCTGGGGATAAAGGCACGTCGAAGACTTTTGGAGGGGTCCCCTTTCATTACAAAGGCTGCATTGTTCACCGGTGCGTGAAATCGTTCATGCTTCAATCGGGCGACTTTGTCCACAACAACGGCACGGGTGGCGAATCGATCTGGGGGAAGAAGTTCAAAGACGAGTTAGGCGGATTAAAAGGAAAACACGACGACATGGGCGTCTTATCCATGGGAAATACCGGTAAAAATAGCAACGGAAGTCAATTTTTCATCACACTCGGGCCGGCGAAACAGTGCGACGGAAAACACGTCGTCTTCGGGAAGTGCGTCAAAGGCGAAACATTACTCAAGAGAATAAACGAGGAGTTGGCGAGGGATAGTGGAGAGACAACCGAGTTACCAAAACGAGAGATTCGTATCGCCGACTGTGGGGTTCTTGAGTAAACAAATACGAGAGTCCTCTCGCGCGTTAGAAAGTAGTAGCAAGATGAGTAGTAGTAGTAGTAATAATGATCTGTATTAGTACCTACACGTAGTGGTGGTGTAATGATATAATATAACATAATATAGTATAATAAATGCTAACGGTGTGCGTGGTTGCGTGGTGGTGGCGATGGTGGTGATGGTGATGATGATGATGATGAATTAATTAAGTTACAATCGCCGGTGTCAACGATTCATGGATTTTTCCGAGCGCTTGCCAAGTCCCCACGTACAACACTTCCTCCCCATCTTCTTCCGCGTACGGAACGATGTCTTGTTTGCACAAAACGAGAGCCATATTCTTTGCATTTTCAACCACGGCTTCGATCAATGCTTCACCTCTCGCATATTTCTTTGCTTCAGCGAAGCGATCGAGGACGGCTAACCACGTTGGCACAAACGCCTCTGGATCTTCCGCTTTCATCGGCGCCGCATATTGAAGAAAGGATTTAGACACGCACGTGATAATAATAGTCGCCGTTCTTTCCCACGCGTTGCTATTGTCGTCGTATCGCTGGCCGTCGTTGGCGATTTGTCGAACGTTTTCGCTCGCGTGTTTCAACAAAGGCGTCAACGTGTGATGAAACAACGCCAACCAATGCTCCGCAGGTGCGTCAAATGCTTCCGCCGAGAGCAAAGTATGTTGCAATGTCAACACGGCGTCGTCTCGTACTGCACTTCGCTCGTCTTCGCTCGCGAAACGCGCGAGTTCTTTGGCTAAATCGCCCCACGCACCGGCGAGGATTTCAGAACGCAGTTCGTTCGAACAATCCGCCGATCTCGAGCGTTCGCACAAAGCATCGTTTGCATCTTTGAGCAAACTCAAAGCCTTGATCGAACGTTCTTCACCACCTCTGCTACTATCAACAAACGCGCACGCACTCTCGATGAGCGCGCGCGCGTTCGACGCGTTGATGTTGGATCCAGATTCCATGATAAAGCTCAATGCATCGAAGCCAGAAGCCGAGGCTTTCGGGTGACGCGAGGACGCTGCCAAGAGTTTGCAAATGGTATCCCACCCTCTGGCAGTTTTAATGTGCAAAGGCGCGCATTGTCGAACGAGAAGGTTGAGCGATTTCGCGATGCGTTCGAAGAATGCATCTGCAACTTGCGGCTCTAGTGAGAATAAAACGCGCAACGCATCTATGGCGTGGTCATCTGCGACGCCGTTTACCCCCGCTGCGGTTGAGCTTGCATTTACATCCTCGTGACTGTGCAAGCGACTTTGCTCTGGAAGAACTCTACGCACCACTCGCAAAAGTTCAAAGATTGCTCTTTCCACCAAAGGCGTCGGTTCTTGCGTAGCAGCGCCGACGATTGCTTTGATGTGCGACACAACTCTTGGGAGACACAACCTCGCGCGATCTTTGTTGCGATAGCACACAGAAAGCATAGCGTCGAGACAAAACAACGCAGCGTCTTCGTCGTCAGCGCTTTGAGGCGGCTGCGCTGGATCACCAGCAGCCCATGCTAACGCGGCAACTAAGTGCGCTAAACTTTCTTTGCCCAAAAATTTGGAATCAGCAAACAAGTTGGAAAACTTGCACGCTCTCGCACATGTCTCGGACTTTTCGAGCAACGCCTTTTCTCTCTCCGTCGGTTCCGGTAAACGCGCTTTTTCTTCCTCGAGGGAGTAATCGTAATCGTTCCCACCAATGAACGCAGAGAATGAGCGAAACAGTGAAGCACCTTGCGCGGCTTTCTGTCTCGTGATGAAGTCATTCGACGTGATGGGTTCTCTCTCTTCGTCTGCGTCCGTCGGCGTCGCGGCGACATCGTCTGGAACGACGCCCAATCGTCGCATGTGCAAAACACAATCCAAAACGTTACACCAACCGCGTCTCAAGTCATCACCGTGCGCGTTCGCCACGGCAAAAGCAGCTTTGGCGGCAGAACGCGTCTTGATGTCTTCGCCTAAAGCGACACCTGGTCGCAGCGGGTTAATCTCAACAGCAGATTGCGCACCTTTGGTGACAAAGGCGCACATCGTCGCCACTAAATGATCGACGACGTCTGTCATACGGTGATTGGACGCAATTCTCGCAACAGCGACGAAAGCTTCAACGGAAGATTCAAGCACGTCTTCATCCGTGGCGCGTTCAAAGATGACTGCAACAGCTGCCGCAGTCGGCGCCCAAACAAGCGAAAAGACATCTGCGTCGTATTGGCGCGACTCGAATTCATCCGGAGGCGCATCAAACTTACCTTCCCCAACTTCACACGCACGCATGACATCGTGCCATGCAGAGTTGGAGAGCTTTGGCGCGGCATCGTCAGTGAGACGAATTTCGTCGGTAACGATGGAATCAAAAATGGCGACTAAAGTTTCCTTAGGCCAATCCTTGCCGCCGTTAGTACCTCGGTTGTTCCGAATAAACTGTTCGAGCGTCATTTTCTTTTTCACTTGCTTGTTGTGTGCATCCGTGTTGAGCATGATGATGGAATATGACAAAACATACGCCGAATCCGCATCGGCGCACGAATTTGGATTAGCGCCATAATATCTCGCTGCGTACACTTCTAAAATTCTCGAAATCTTTTGCGCTTCACCCGGTAATTTGAAACCGTCCAAAAACGTTCTCAACGCTTTATCGAGAGTTACGTTTTCAAAGTTGAATAAATCCGCGTACTCCTTCAAAACTTCCACTTGGAAATCCTTGGGATCGCCCAAGTATTCCCCGACGACTTCTTTATCCAAACCCGGCGCGAGCTTGAGAAACTTAGCCACGGCTTTTGCGGTTAAATTTTCAGGAAGTAAGCCGTACTCTTGCATGTAAGGGATGCCTTTCTTCGGCGAGCGATTGAAATGCTCCGCGGCAACAACGAGACGACGTTTCAACGCTCGAGATTTACGTAACCCACGCGCACGCGCGATCCCAGACGGTGCCGCGGATGCTTTGACATATTCCCACGGATCTAATCCACGCAATTCGTCACGCAACGCTGCCGGCGAGTCACCTTCTTCTTCCTCGTCGTTTTGAATAGATCCATCATCCGCGAAACCGTTGGTTGCCGTCGACGGCGCTGCCTTCATCCCACTACTCTCACCGAGCAACATGGAGGAATCGCCGCCAAGTGGAGAACTTGCAGTGCTACTTTCCGCAGTTGTCGATCGAGACACCGTTCGAACGATGGCGAGTAAACCTTCCACTGAAAGCGCATTCGCACCTGAAAGTTTCGCCCCATTCGCCGGAAACGCAGAGGCGGATAAAGTAGACACGAGCTCTTCAAACACGCACGCCTTGCTCAAGTCGCAGTCAAAGTGCATGTAACAATCAGTCACAAAGTGCGGTTGTCTACACAAATCGACTACGGTTTCCAACGCGATGCGCTGCGTTTCCCTGTTGAAACCATCTGAAGAGTTCGATGACGCACCATTTGCAGTCGTTGATGCCTTATTCTTACCAGCCGCGCACAAAGGAATGAGCACGATGCGCATAAACATTTCTAATTGTAATTTAAGTTCCGAACGCATGGTTGCGTACAACATCGTGAAGCAACCACACGCCGCGGCGGCAATCGGAGGCGCCGCGTTTGGCTTCAAGCTCGTCAAAGCTTTGCACAGGTCATCTTGAATGGCAACGAAAAGCTCCGGGTATCTGTTCTTCACGCTGTTATTCGTGGCACTAGAAACTACGATGTTTTCCACAAAAGTCCCGACAAGTTCGATGCCAAAGAGCATGAGCGATTGTTCAGCCTCTTCACTTCTATCACCACCAGTAACGGGTGTTCTATCCGCCGGACCTTCGCCAGCGTCTCCACCAACGGTTCCGTCTTCTCCATTCGCACTATTATCATTGATGCTTGTCGATGCACTTTTTTGCTTTGCGGCGCCTAAAGTTGCCAAATTGCTCGCTTCTATAAGTGAACACGCAAACTTGAAAATCTCCAACGCCGCGGGCAAACCGTGCGGCGCGGGTAAAGACTTCAGCTTATCGATCGGTGCACTAGTTGGTGGAGACGATGGCGTTCCAACATCGATCTTAGGCCCACCATCCTCGATGGCTCCCGGACCTCGAACTGGGTCAAAGCTCTCGTTGCCTTCGCGGTTTATCGGAGAAATGGCAATGTGGTGCGGCGATCTCGGCGGGGTAGACGAAGTCAACGTGGCATTCTTCTTTTTCTCGTCGTACATTTTTTCAAACGCCGACGCTCTTTTCGCCAACTGATCTCTCCACGTCGCCAATTGCGCATCTTCGCGACCGCCCACAGCTACGTTCTCTTTCAATCTTAATGCCACGTGTTCTGCAATCTCCCGCATCGCGTGTCTCGAGCAGTGTCTCAAAAACCCACTCTCTTTTCCAGTCTGGTGCCCAATTCTATAACACGCTTGCAACAAGTCGCACACGTCGTCGTCAGAGAGCAATCTCCCCGACGGACACGCCACGCATTCAATCAACACGTGTAAAATTTTGCACAATACTGCGTCGTCATGGTCTGGATCCGTTGCTTCAAATCTCGACATCGTCACGGCTTCGCTGATATCTCTGACTACCATAGCCTTCTCGACGTCATCGGAACCAAAAATCAAATCTTTTTTCAAGATTTTATGCACCGCCGATAACGCTTGCGAAGTGATTGGGCCGCTCGTTTCCACACTCACGATACACTTCAAGAATGGTTGAATGAAATCCGCGCACGATAACGGTTGCTGTTTTTGTTGTTGACTCGCTTTACCGGTGTTATTGCTACTATTATTACGACTGTTCTCCATAAACGGCGGCGACGACGATGACGTCCCCAACATCAATCCGTTCGCGAACAGCGCCCTTCTCAAGCTCATGAACTCCTGCACCAATGGATCATCGACCAAACTCTCATCCACATCCAACCCGCCGGGTGCACTCGAACTGCTTCCATACGCCGCCGACATCGTCTGTCGAGCGAGAATCGCGTATTTGCTGTTTTGTCTCATCGTGGCGACCACTCTCGACGCTTCCGCGTTGATGATCGCCGCAAACGATATCGCGTTCGACGACGGAGAAGAGGACAATTCGCTCATCGCGATTCTTCTCTCGTACCCAAGCGCTCTCTCTCTCTCTCTCGTTTTAAAAGGAAACGAAACGACACGAAACGACACGAAACGACGCGCACGTTGTCCTCGGACGACGATTTCCTCTCCGCGTCGCGCGTCTCTCACGAGGTGGTAGTCGCGTCTTCTCGCTCTTCTTCTTGGTCTTGGTCTTCCTCGGTTTAAAATGAAGTTTGGAAGAGATCGGATTAGCGAAAAAAATAAAGCAAAAAAAGGAGGAAATCTCAAGGAAAAGACAAAGCGCTCTCTGATGCGAAGAGCTCGAGGCGAAACGTCGCGCGCGCGCGCACGCGAATAATGTTTGTGTGTGAGTATTTTTGTGTATTCGTATGGGATCACATCGATGTCGCTACGGTTGAAACTCGCCCTGTTCCCACATGTCCAACAGGGGAACGTCGGCGAACCCTTCCGCTTCGGCTCTGAGTTTATTGAGCGCCCGCTTTTGCTCTCTGAAATGCTTCGGGTCGTCCTCGCTTAACCATGCGACTTCACCGTTTTTGTATTTTTCATACAGTTCTGGGTCGTACATCGGGTCGTTTTTCCTGAGACGTTTCCAGTATCTTAATTGACGCAAGTCTAGTTTCTCCAGTTGTTCGATCATGTGCGGGCCTAGTGATTGGAGGTAGGTTTCATCGCGCCTGTTTTTCAACCAGAGTTGGCGGATCTGTTCGAATTTTTCTTGCTCGGTCACATCGTTAATGTGTCCAAGCAAGAATTCGTCGTAATACAACTCGTAATCGTCGCCCCATTTCTCGTCCCAGACAGACCATTCTCGGAAGCTTTGATCTTCTTGTTTTGTGCGTTCGATGCCGGCTTTTTCAAAGACTTCCATCAAGCTTCGACCGCTGATTTCACCCGTCGTCATGAGAACTTCTTTGAGTGTAAACATCATCTCTCTATTTTTCGGGTCGTGCAAGATTGTCAAAGCTCGACGGCATGCGGTTATTATCAGTTTTCGAACTTCGTTGTATACGAGCATGTCGAGCTCTTCGGACATGTTGTATTCAAACTTGTAGTATTCCTCGTCGTGACCGTCGTCCTCGCCTAAAAATTCTTCCTCTTTGATTTTTCTGCGCATCAGCGCAATCGGACCGAGTTCGCTCCATCCGTATTTGCAGACATAGTCTAAAGCGATATCTGTGGCTAAGACAATGTCTCGACCAGACATGGTAGATAAGCCCTGAGGGCCGTAGATGTACCTTTCTGCCATTTGGCCGGCGACTAAAGTACACATGTGCGATTCAAAAAATGTTCGTTTTCTTAACTTCATCGCCGCTTGCGAATCGAGCTCTTGACGAATATATTGAATCACCGATGTTTCTTTTCCAGCCGGGAAGACGATGACGTTCGCAACGTCGTCAAAAACAGGGGATACCATAGCTACGACGACTTGCGCGGCCGTGTATAAGCAAATTGAGTCTCGGACGTACGGATTCATAATTTGCACGGCGACGTCTTCTTTGAACTTGGATCGGGTCATCAAAGTATCCGTGCCGTCTTTGGAGCCGCTACTGAAAGACTTCGTCGCGCGAATGGTGTTGATGACTTTCAGGAAATCCTCGGTGGTCGCCATACCTAGTCTGCCCCCCGCGGCTTTGGCGATGCACTGCTTGACCATGTTTTCAAGATCAGCGCCGCAAAACCCCGAGGAGAGTTTGGAGATGTAATCGATATCCAAATCCGGCTCGCAGCTTCCCCACGCGTCGCGTTTACTGATGTGTAATCTAATAATATCCGAGCGAGCGGATCTATTCGGTAAATTCATTTCGATGATGCGGTCAAATCTACCGGGTCGAATAAGCGCGGGATCTAATACTTGTGGGCGATTCGTCGCGGCAACGAGCATGACGCCAACTTTTTCCTCGAAGCCGTCCATTTCCGCAAGGAATTGGTTAATCGTCGCGACGCGTTCGTCCACGCCTTCCTCCGTGCCAGTTTGACCGGCTCGTTTTTGTCCAACGGCGTCGAATTCGTCGATAAAGATGATGCATGGGGCAACTTTACGCGCGGCGGCGAATAAGTTTCGAACTCGCGACGCGCCAATGCCGACAAACATATCGGTAAACTCCGTGGCGGCGACGGAGAAGAACGGAACGCCGGCTTCACCAGCAACGCAGCGGGCCAATAACGTTTTCCCAGTTCCAGGAGGTCCGCTGAGCAAAATACCCCCGGGAACAGCCGCGCCGACGTCTTTAAACTTTTGGAAATCTCTCAAGAATCGAATCAACTCGTACATTTCCTCCTTCAAGGCCTCGATACCGGCGATATCGTCTAAAGACGTGTTTCGATTTTCCATCGAAGACTTTTCCGGCGAGTACTGTCTAGCGTGAATATTCGCAAACTGGTCCTCCGCTTCGTCTGCGCGGTAGATTTCGTTCAACATCTGATAGCACATAGCGACGATGATCAACGGGCACATCGCGTTGAAAATTCCGTGGCCGACGACCCACCAAAGCGGATGCCCACCCGGGTGCGATATCTCGATAAACTCGCCTCTCGAGTGCGGTCTAGGTTGCAATATCTTCTTCGCGATGCGTTCGTCGTACGGCAAGTACGTCAAAAAGACCTCGTCCGTGCCGTCCACGTAATACTTTGCTGTCGTTTCGTTTCTCCCAAAGACAATCTTGTTGACTCTGCCAACATCGAGCAATTTATAAAACCCAGTGTATGAAGTTTCCGTGGGATTTCGTTCTGTTCCCATGCTCGAATACGGGTCTTTCAGATAGTTGTAATTGATGGTTCTGACAAACCTTTTTGAAGCGTCCGACCGTAACATCTTCCCGAACCATCCTTGTCTTTGCTCCAACCACGCCTCGCGTTCTTCCAACAACTCCTCCATCACTTCCTTTCTTGCCTTGGACAAGTTCTTTGCACTCTCTTCAATTTCTCCATAATACGTATCCATATGCGCCAAAGCAAGCGCGGCTTTATCCGCCGCTTTCTTCGAAAGCTGTTTGAGTTTTTTATCGTTTCCGGCTAACTCGGCGTTCCTCTTCCTCAACTTCGCCTCCCACGCCTCTTGCGACCCGTACTTTTTCAGAAACTTCTTCTTTTCTTGTTTCCACACTTTCCTCTTGTGCGCGTCCGTTTCTCTCTTCCATTTTCTCGCCTCCGCGCCTTCCTCATCGGTCATCGCACTCGTCGGCATTTTACGTACATCGTTTCCGAACCGCTTGCGAAACAGTCGCGTCCTCTCGGCGGCTTCCTCTTTCGGCTCAACGAAAGACCACAAGTCTTTATCTGATTTCCTCTTCTTGGAAGGATCTTTCTTCGACTCAGACGTTTCTCGGGTCTTCTTCTTCTTCTTCTTCTTCTTTTCTTTCGTGCTGCCAGCCGCGACGTTCCCAACCGCTTCGTTCGCTTCAAACCCTCCTCTCAAAGATAGATGCGGTTTCAAATTCGCAATCGATTGAAACGCCCCATCGTCGGCGTTTCTTCCTTCTCCTCCAGACGACGACGACGCGACTTCGCCTTCGACTCTGTTCCTCCACTCGTTCCTTTCCGAGCTTCGCGAATTCGCGCTCGTCGCCTTCGACGACGCGCTCGTTTCGTCCAAGCGTTTCGCGTTGGCGGCCGATTTCTGCCCCCCGAAAAAAACCATCGCGGAGACGATCGCCGCCGCGCCGAGCCGTCGCGCGAGGTTGTGTTTCGCCGCCTGCGCGTCCTCGTTGTGTTGACCTCCTCCGTTGCCGTTCTCCTCCTTCGCCGCCAAAACGACGACCGCGCGTCTCTTCCCGTTTTGACGAGAAGGACCTTCTTCTGCAGTCGACACCACTCCCTTCTTCTTCTGATGACGACCATGACGGCTGTCTTGTTTTCCCCAACGAGGGAAAAGGGACGACGACGATGATCGCAAAAAAGGCGTCGAGACGACGACGACGCTTCGCATGGTGATACGTGATTCTCTTTCGAACGACGACGACGTAAACGACGGAAGACTCCCTTCTCCCAACAAAAAACGAGACCACCCGAACGCGTTTTTAAAGCGCGTCTTTTTCTTGCGGCGCTTTTATTATCTGTTCGTACGCAGAAGAAGCATTATTCGAAGGCAAGGGAAAGCGCCGCAATCACAGAAATAAAAAACCCTAAACTAACAAAAACACTAAACCCTAAACAAGACACCACCAAAAAAGAAACACAAAAATTTTTCCTTTCGCGTCTTTTTTTTCGGGACTTTTTTCTTTCATTCGTTCGTTCGTTCTCTCTCTAACTCTCTCTCTAACTCTCTCTTTCTCGAGAAGAAGAAGAAGAAGAAGAAGAAGAAAGAGGCGAAGAAGAAGAAGAAGAAGAAGAAGAGATAGAGAAGACGAGAGAGAGAACGAGACGATGATGGAAGCGCTTTTGACGCAGTACGCGTCGTCGAGCGAAGAAGAAGAAGAAGAAGAAGAAGAAGAAGAACGATTCAAAGAGAAGAGCCGTGTGACAAAAAAGGTGGGCAAGGCCGTCGTCGTCGACCCGGCACCGAACGTGAACGTGGCGAACTTAGCCTTGGCGAGACGACACCACCCGGGTGGTGGTGGTGGCGGTGGTGGTCGCGGCGGCGGCGGCGGCGACGACGACGACGACGGAAGAACGCGAGGAGGAGAAGGAGACGCGCTCGTCGTCGTCCCGAAATCGGACGTCGCGGCTGCAAACGGAGAGGCGTTCTTAGAACCAAACGCGCAGGTTTTGATGACGAACGCGACGTACGAACAGATGAACGCAAAAGTGGAAGGTCCAGAGCATCCGGACTTGAAGCGTCGCGACAGAAGGAGAGCGAGGAACCATCACATGGGTTTTGTGCAGACGGTGAACGTGGATTCGTTCGCGTTCGACGCGCAGTATAATACGCAGATGCAAATGCAGCAGCAGGAACAGCGAGAACAGCAGCAGGAACGAGGAAAAAGAGGAGGAGGAGGAGGAGACCGAAGTGTGAGCGGGAAATCTGCGACGACGAATAATAATAATAATAATAATAATAATAATAATAATAATAATAATAGTAATTGGAGTGCAAAGACGGTGTATGACATGACAAAGAAAGAACGCCGGGAAAAACGAAACGAAGCGTTGATGGAAGTGGCAGCCTCTTTCGGTGGTATTGGCGATGATGGTAACGAGGGCGATGGGATCGGGGATACTAACGGCGCGTGGGCTAAAAGCCCGGGGCCAAAACGAGACGTGATGAAAAAATCCGAACTTTCTCGCGAACAAAAAGAGTACTTGGAATGGCACGCGAAAAGAAACGACGCGAAACGAAAGGCGAGAGGTAAATTGGGGGATGCAGGAAGAGACGACGACGACGTGGTCTGTGCCGCGGGAAAGAACAAAAATAAAGAAGGAGGCGACGAAGACGCGGACGAAGTTGAGTTGAAAAGAAGACAGCAAGCGGCCAAGACCAAGTTCCACGGAGAAGAAGAATTCAAATACGACGGGTCATCGTGGTTGGCAAAACCTAAGGCGTTGAAATCTCGGAGTGATAGATGTTACATGCCCGAGAAAGTGACGAAACAATGGATCGCACACGGCAAAGGCGTTTCGCATCTCGAATTTTTCCCGAACTCGGGTCACGTTTTGCTCACGTGCGGGATGGAAGGCGTTGCGAAAATATGGGACTCTGGCGATGAAAACAATAAATTTAAGCTTCTCAGATCGTACACGGGTCATGCGAAAGCGATCAAAGCGGGGCGCTTCACTCCGAACGATGGATCGATGTTTGCAACGTGCGGTTGGGATCATAAAGTACGTCTCTGGGATACGGAAACTGGAGCCGTGGTGCGCACGGTTTCATCCGGTAAAACGCCTCTGTGTTTAGCTTTCCATCCACAAAAGTCGAACATTTTACTCGTCGGTCAAAGCGATAAGAAAATAGTGCAATACGACATGCAATCCGGGGATGTGGTTCAAGAATACGATCAACACTTGGGTGGGGTGAATTCGATTGCTTTTTGCGAC
>Ga0310343_10001480_pt1 | contig 12042 bp, 10 predicted proteins | sample HC15DNA2025_MG_FD_203519 | JGI IMG/M metagenome (GOLD analysis project Ga0310343, IMG submission 203519) | Marine microbial communities from station ALOHA, North Pacific Subtropical Gyre - HC15-DNA-20-25_MG | ecosystem: Environmental > Aquatic > Marine > Oceanic | place: Pacific Ocean: North... | reverse complement strand
TTATAGATTTTTTAAAAAAAAATAATATTTTCATAATTGAGGATAATACTCACTGTATGAAATCTAGCCAAGCAAATTATTCTGATTTTGAAGTTTATAGTCCTCATAAATTATTTGGGCTCGTTGATGGAAGTATCATCAAATTCAATAATAAATTTTTACATAATCAATTTATATATTTTTACAGAGGGGATAATATTTCAACAAATAATAATTATTTAGGAAAATACAGTCAATTTATAGTTTTTACTCTTAAGAGAAATATAAGAAAAATTATAGGTTATAAATATCCAAAACTAAATTTTAAATTTATTTCTAGCCCCAAAAAAAATATAGGAAAAACTATAAATCCACTATCTATAAAAATTCTTGACTTTTACTATTCAAAAATAGATTTATTTAAAGATAAAAGAATTAAAAACTATTACCTATGGAAAAAAAACCTTAAGTCAATATTACCTTTCGTTGAGATGGAAAAAATAGATTTCACGCCTTACCTTGGAATTATCAAATTTAAAAACAACTCAAAAAGAGAAGAAATTTTAAATAAATATAATAGTTATGGATTACCTATTGGTAATTGGCCAGACCTTCCAAAAGAGGTAACTAAATCAGAATTCCTTCATAGAAAAGCTAAAGATAATTTTTATAATCAGTTAACCATACCTGTACATCAAGATATTAAAAATAATGAAATAATAAATATAGTTAATAAGTCCTTTTCTAATTATGTAGACTCATTTAATTTAAAATATTTTAAGGACGAAAAAATAATTAAAGTATATGATTTAAATAAATTAGTTGGAATGATAGTCATTGTATATAATCCTTTTACAGAACAAAACATTCTTAGATTGAAATTTATTAAAGATTTTTATATCACTTATTTAGGATCAAAAAAATTTTTTTATAAGTTCAGTGCAGAAATAATAAATAAATTAAGAATAAAAGATGAAATTCACATGCCAAAAGAATTTATAAATATAACTAAATACAAGCAATTTAAATATAAATTAATTAAAGAAAATATAATACCTTTAATTTTTAATGAGCAAAAAATTAAAGATTTTATCTACATTTTTTTAAAAGAAATAAAAATTAAAAAGGAACTTAATTTAAGAAGAATCAAAATATACGAATTCATTTTTTCAACAAAAAAGGGCAATAACCAGGAAGTTGAGTTCAAAATTAAAAACAGCTTAAAGAACGAATTAATATCAATACATTCACTTAGAAGAAATGAAAGTCATATTTTTCTGGAAAAATTAAACATAATAGATAGATCTATTCCAATATGTGATCATTTAATAATGCTATGTTTTTATTTAAAAAAACTTAAATTTAATTATTTAAATATTCTTGAATATTATAATAATTAAAATTTATTTTTTTTAAGTTCTATTGACAATAATTATGAATTTTAAAATAAAATTTTTAAAAAATTTAAAAAAAAATAAATACAAATATAAATATAAATATAAATATAAAAATTTTTTAAATAAAGCACAAGTTAAAGAAATAAATTTTTCTGAATATTTAAAAATTTTTAATGATAATAAGTTTAGAGTATTTTCTCATACTCAATCGCCTGGATATTATTTGGCAAATGATAATGTAAAGTATTTAAAAGTTACAGACGAAGAGAAACTTTTAGCAATTGTCTCAGTTTTAAAAAAAAGATTCTTTTTCAATTTTTTGTGCGTTGCTAGAATTAATAACGGGCCATTAATTATAGAAGACTTCTCTAAAAGAAAATACTATATTTTAGAAATTATTAAAAGGTTTATTACGAAAAAATATACTAGGCTTATTTCCTTATCACCTTCATACCTTTTTAAAAATAGGAGTGCTATAAGCTCATATAACTACATCAAAATGGGGAACGAATCATTTGGCACATATGTTTTAGACCTTTTACAATCTGAAGATTACATTTTCCGAAATCTCAAAAGTAATTGGAGAAATGGATTGAAAAAAGGTTTAAAACATACAATCGTAAGTGAGGTGTTTGATACAAAAACGATTAATTCCATACTCAAAGAATATGAAAATTACGCAATAAATAATGGTTTTAAACCGGTAACCTATAAAAAATGTATGGCTTGGTTCAAAAATTCTAGAGATAATAAAAATTTGTTAAATTTGAAAATTTTTCAATCATTTAAAGCAGAAGAATCTAAAAAACGATTAGGTAGTATTGGGATATTATTCTTCAAGAACAAATGTTTATATTTATTTGGATATACAAATAACGAAGGTAGAAAATATCAAGCAAATGTAGCAATGCTTTGGTATTCAATTATGCAAAGCAAGAAGAATGGTTTAAAATATTTTGACTTAGGTGGTATAAGTTCAAAAACAAATAAAGGGATTTTAAAATTTAAAGAAGGTCTTAATGGAGAACTTTACAAAAGTATTGGTGAATTTATTTATTTTGGTATTTTCTAAATGATTTTATTAAGAAAATTCATTATTAATACAGGTGATTTATTAGGCAGAATCCTACCAAGAGTATTTTTATATAAAAAATCTTCAAAGAGATCTAGTTTAACAATATACAATCTCCATAGCACTTCTGAGTTTTTATTTCCAGAATACATGTCCCTTCTGAGACAAATTCAAAAAAATGAAGAATTTATTAATCCAGAAAATCTTGAACAATTTTTTCAAAACGAATACAAAGAAAGATCTTACTCATTGCTGACATTAGACGATGGATTTAGGAATAATTTTAGGTTTGCAGAAGAAGTCTTAGATAAGTTAAATATAAAAGCTGTTTTTTTTATTATCCCAAAATTCATAAACAAAAAAGGGGTTGATTTAAATTATAAGTTTTTCAGAGTTTTATATCCAAACGAAAAATTAATTTCAAGACAAGAAATACTAAAAAATTTTGAGCCACTTACCTTAAATCAAATACTAAAATTAAATAGCTCGGGCCATACAATTGGGATGCATGGATTAAATCACGAGAATTTTGGCACTTTAAGTGAACAGCAGATTAAAAGATGTATTGAAGAGGGTAAAAATATTTTCAAAAAATACAAAATTCAAATTAATCATTTTGCCTATCCATTTGGAAACAATAAAAGTTTTACAAATAAATCGAATCAAATTCTTAAAAAAAACTTTAAATATATTCATCTTGGGATAAGGGGCTCTAATTATATTGAAATAGATAAATGTGATGCAAAAATTCTCAAAAGACATCCAATTTCTAATCATGGAAAAGATTTAAGATACTTTCCAGTCAGGTATAAAGAAGTTAAATTTTTTACATCAAATAGAATTAGTAACTTAATAAATACTTTAAATAAAATAAAAAAAAAATAAATAATATCAAAAAAAATTATTATATAAGAATTAGTTGATTAAACTTTCCTTTTTAAAAGATTCTATAGCACTTATCAATCCATCTTTAAGTTTAATCTTAGCTTTCCATCCCATTTTATTGATTCTAGTAATGTCAAGAAGTTTTTTTGGGGTTCCATTAGGCTTTGATTCATCCCATCTAATTAATCCGTTAAAACCAACTAAATCAGCAATTAATTCAGCAAGATCCTTAATAGAAATATCTTTTCCAGTCCCAACATTTAAAAAAGAAAGTAATTCACCTTTAGTATCTCTTGGAGATGAATTGCTTTCTAAATTCCAATTTTCGAGAACAAACAAACTGGCTTCTGCTAAATCATCTACATTTAGGAACTCTCTTCTAGGTGATCCTGTTCCCCAACAAATAACTTCCTTTTTATTTTTAAGTTTTGCTTCATAAAAACGTCTGATTAAACTTGCAATTACATGGCTGGTTAATTTATCATAATTATCTCCCGTACCATATAAATTAGTTGGCATTAAACAAATAGAATTAAAACCATATTGTCTATTTAATGCTTCGCAAAGTTTAATTCCTGCAATCTTTGCTATTGCATAGCCTTCATTAGTTTTCTCTAAATAACCATTTAAAAGCTCTTCTTCTTTTATTGGTTGACTTGAATATTTGGGATAAATACAGCTGCTTCCTAAAAAAAGAAATTTTTTAACTTCTTTTTTCCAAGAGGTTTCAATTACATTAGTTTGAATTTTTAAATTTTCCAATATAAAATCACCTGGATAATCATTATTAGCTAAAATTCCTCCAACTTTAGCGGCTGCCAAAATAACTACGTCTGGATTATGGAATTCAAACCAATTTTCTACTGAAGAAAGTTCAAGAAGATTTAATTCTTGCTTACTTGGTTCAAGGATATTTAAATATCCATTTTTTTTTAAAACATTGCAAATTGATCTTCCAACCATGCCTCTAGAACCAAATACTACAAATTTTTGATCTTTATTAATTAATTTCATAATGGATATAAAGTATAAATTTTCTAAAGCTAACCTGCATAAGGATCTTAATAAGAGCTCTCATTGAAAACAATTATTTAAAGTTTTTTCTTAATTTAAGGTTATATTTTCTGCTCAATAATTCTTTTCATCAGATTTTTTAGTAATTTTAATTGCATAAAATTAATTACAATAGAAAAAAAATTATGGATAACCTATACAGAAAGAAATATATTTTAGAATTTATTCTAAGTTGATTTAAAAAGTATTTGGATTAAATAATTTATATTCAAGCTATGATTCATTTTCATATTTAAAAAAATTTTTTCTAATTAGGTAACTTAATATTATTTATATCTTTTATCCTTTGTTGCTTTTTAGAATAAGTTCTTTAATTGATATGATCTCACTAGTTAATCCCATTTTTGTTAAAGATTTCCTGATCTCCGGTTCAAATGCCAGAGTCAACAAAAATATGAAATCTGGATTATCAATTTTGAGTTGATTTGTATTGAAAACCTCTATTCCCATATGAAATTTATTTTGCTTCTTTAAATCGATATCATATAAACCTAATAAATTATGTTTTTTTAAATTTGTATTCAAAATAGCCTCAAAACTTAGATGGCTTGCAGGATATAAAGCAATTGATTTATTTAAATTATTTTCTAATATTTTATTTATTTCGGTAATCCATCCTTTATATTGTTTTTCGGCAAATATTTTAAATTCTTTTTTTGGAAAAGATATTTTTCTTATTGAATCTAAACTTGCAATAATTCTTACAACCCTATTTGGTGTAGAGGGATCATTAGGATTAACTGATTTCTCAAGAGCTTCAACAACAAATCCATTTTTATTTAATAAATAAGTAAGGTTATAAGAATTAAATTGGCTCAAATGTTCAAATAACAATGGATCAGTAAATTTATCATAATGAGACCAATCGGGAACTTCAATAAAAAGACTTCCTCTCTCTGAAATTATTTTCTTTAAGTAATTAAAAAAAGAACTAAGGTCATATATATGCTCCAAAACATGTCTAAGAACAATAAGATCAATTTTCTTTGATTTTTTATTCCGAAAATCTAAAAGGCCATTTTTTGCGGATAGAACCTCGTTTGCTTCTTTACTAAGTTCCTCAAAATAACACTCACAATTAAATTTATTTTTCAAATGACATAGGAAAGCACCTGCATGTGCGCCTATTTCAAGTACTGATTTATTTTTTATATTTAAGTTTTTTGAAATAAAAGAGGCTTGTCTTAAATTCTGATCAATTTCAAATTCTGTTGGGCAATCCCTACGCAGCATTGGACTTTTTTCATAATACAAATTTAAGAATTCATTGCCTACATAATCTGATTGAAAAATAAAATTACAATCTTTACAAATTGAATATCCAATTTTGATTTCTTTATCTAAGTTGGACAAGTAAAATTTTTTGTTTATGTCAAGTTCTAGTATTTTTTCTGAATTACAAACTCTACAGAAGTCAACTTTATTATATTTAGGTTCCATATCATTAAATCTTTTCTAACCAATAAATTATATATTTATACGTTTCTTTTATCAATTAAATTACTTATTATATTGTTAAAGAATTAAACTAATATTTTTAAATGAAAGTAAATAAAATAAAGCATTTAATTCTAATAAAATTAATAATTTTTTTGGGAAAGATTATTGAAATTAATTTTCTAAGAAATATATTTAAAATTATTATTGACAAAAAGAAATTTACCACAGTCGCTGATATATTTCTTGATAAGTTTATAAGATTAGGAATTTTTTTACTTTACCCAGGTAAGGGGGTCTTAAGCGAAGAAAGTAGAAAAAACAAAAATATTAGTTGGATAATAGACCCTTTAGATGGAACAATGAGCTTTGTCAATGGATTCAAAGGTTATGTGATACAGGCTTGTAGAATCGAATCAGGGATAGTAGAGGAGTCAATAATATATGCTCCCGCAAGTAATGATTGCTTTTCGTATTTAAGTGGAGATTTACCTCGAAAAAACCTTAAAGTAATTGAAAAATTAAAAGATAATGATGAGAGATTAGCGATTATTGATAATTATCCTAAACCTAGAGGGATAGCAAAATTTCTATTAGAAAATATTCAAAACTCGATATATATTGAATCTGGAAGTCTATCAATGAAATCTCTACTAGTTTGTCTGGGATTAGCAGATATATTTGTTAAGGACATTCCTGTAAGAGATTGGGATGTCGCCCCAATAGTTCCTTTTTTAGGTTTAAGAGATTGCATTATGCAAGACATTAACGGAAATTTATTTACTATAAACCCTTTATCTTTTGAAAAAAAAGGACTTGTAGTTACACCAGCAATCTATTCAAAACAATTGTTACCACTTATAAAGTCCTATCTTGATGTTAATGTAATAAAATAAAAAAAAATTTTAATCATGAAGGGGAAGGGATTTGAAATATCAAATAATAAAGAACCATTTGTAATAGCTGAGTTGAGCTCTAATCATAATGGCGATATTAATTATGCAAAAAAGCTAATCGAACTTGCAAAAATATCTGGAGCATCAGCTGTTAAATTACAAACTTTTAAGCCAGAAAAAATGACACTTAATTTGAAAAATCCTTTTTTTAAAATTAGTGATCCCGAATCTCTGTGGAATGACTGCAACTTAATTGAACTTTATAAAAAAGCTTATACTCCATGGGAATGGCATGAAGAATTATTTAAATATTCCAAGGATCTAGGAATTATCTGCTTTAGCACTCCATCAGATAATGAAGCAGTTGATTTTCTGGAATCTATTAATTGCCCTTTATACAAAGTTGCAAGCTTTGAGAACTGTCACATGCCCTTATTGAAAAAAATAGCATCCACCAAAAAACCAGTAATAGTTTCTACAGGTATTTCATCTTTACCCGAAATTGATAATGCTATAAATACTTTAATTGAAAATGGTTGTGATCAATATGCATTGCTTGTTTGTGTGAGTTCTTACCCTGCAAAAACCGAAGATTATAATTTAAAAAGGATTAAAACTTTAAAAGAGATTTATGGTTGCCAAGTTGGGTTGTCAGATCATACTTTGAATAATATTGTTTCAATATCCTCAATAGTTATGGGAGGAACAATTATAGAAAAGCATTTTATTTCAGATAGAAAAATAAAAACTTTAGATTCTGATTTTTCTATAGAACCTCTTGAGCTAAAGAATTTAATTTCTGAAGTTAATTTAACTAAAAAAGCACTTGGCAATGGAAGATTTAGGATAACTGCCAATGAGAAAAAAAGCCTCCAATTTAAAAGATCAATATTTTGTTCAGAAGATATAAAGAAGGGTGAGAAAGTCACTAATAAAAACATTTCAATTGTAAGGCCAGGATATGGACTTCCTCCTCAACGGTATCAAGATATTTTGGGGCTAACTGTCACAAGAGATATTACAAGTGGTACTCCTATGAAATGGGATTTTTTTAAGTAAAAAACTATTGTATTGATTTTCTTTCGAATACATATGAAACGTAATTTCGAGATAATCTTGTTCCCGACCAATTAGTGAGCGGGTTTTCTTTATTAGATAACAAGTCTTTTAAAATAAATTTATTATGTCTTAAAGGCATCGAAAATGTCGTAGATATTCTTGGATTAATCTCGAAAATATGACAATTATTATTTTTATCTAAAATCATTTGAATGTTATATATGTAATTTATTTTTGTAATTTTTTGGAACTTCCTACAAAAATCTAATACAAATGAGTTAGACGAACAAGTTGCAGCAACTGTACTTCCTTTTTTATTATGTGCAATTATTGGATATATATTGATTAATTCTCCTTTTTTATTTGCAACAATTGTGACTGTGAATTCAATTCCTTCTATTAAGGGTTGTATTATAACATCAGATTTATTCCTTCCATAAAGTCTTAAATAAGAATGATATTTTTCAATACTATCTACTATACATACTCCTCTACTCCCCCTGCCAAATCTAGGTTTCAAAATATATTGAGTTTTTTCTTTTAAATCATATTCAAAAATGGAAGGCGGGCCCAAATTATTTTGAGATAGGAAGTTTGCAGAATCCCTCTTATCTAAAAAAAGAACAACAAATTTCTCATCTGGAAGAATTATCTCGCAAGGTATTTTAGATCGATTTCTTGAAATAGCTATAAGTTCCTCATCTACAGCAGGGATTAGATAATCGCAACTAATTTCATCAATTAAATCTATAAGGTATTTTATATATTGATTATCTTCTGCATAAGGAATTTTTTTTCTTCTAGATTTGGGGATATTTGGATGAATTCTATCAGGTTCACAATCTGCAAAAAAAACTTCTTCATTTATATTCCTATAAATATATTCTGAAGATATACCTCCTCCTCCAGTAAATAAAATTGTCATTAATTAAATTTAATAATTTAATATTACTTTCTAAATAGTAATACTATTTATAGGCTATGAAAAATTATTTGAATTTAGTTTAAATTAATATCGTTTAATTTTTTAATATAAAATATATTATGTAGATAGTAAATTTGTCTTTGTAGATGATATTCATAACTGGAGCAAATGGTTATTTAGGGAAAAGCTTATGTTTAAAACTTAAAACAAAAGGGATAGATTTTAAGAAATTAAGACATGAAGATATAAATTTGGAAGATCTCAGCAGTGTAAGGTCATCTATTCCTAGTAACTCAACTATTGTTCATTTAGCGGCAAGTTTACCAAGCAATTCGAGTGAATATAGTTTAGAAATTTTTAACAGCATAAATTTTTCAATGGTAAAAAATATAATTAGCACAAATCCAAAAAAAATTATATTCGCTTCCTCTATGACGGTATATTCTAGAGGTGGTATCAATCTAAAAGAAGATCAAGTTTTAAATGATTTGGAAGGTTATCCTTATTACAAAAGAAAATCTGAACAGTTCATTGAGGCGAGTGGAACTAAAAATACAATCTTAAGATTTCCAGGTTTATTTGGAGGTAATAGAAAAACTGGTATTGTATATAAAAGCGCTTATTCATTAATAAGGGATGAGAATATTACTTTTCCAAAATCTCCAATTATTTGGGCTTGTTTAAATGTAGAAGATGCGGCTGAATTAATATCAAAAGCATTAGAATATGAACCACTTGGAATAGTTAATGCTGGCACAGAAGATGTTTTTTCAACTTCTATTTTAATTGAGAAACTAGCAATTCTTCTAGATAAAAAGATTCAATATAAACTGCCGTTTGCTCCAAAATTCTCAATGAATTTGGAGAAATTGAAGAACACTATAGGCTTACCTAATAAATCATTTAACCAACGGTTAGGAGAGATGATTGAAGAAATACAAAACTTGAATAGTGGAAATAAATTATAAAATTAGTCTATGCAAATAAAATCCCTCAGCACAATGAAGGCCGGCTTCAGCTCCGATCAAACAATCCCTACTTTTAAGTAAATCTATTGACCTTGGATTTGGTGCTTCACGTAATTCGGAACTGTAACAGTTAATAGCCTTATATTTCAATTCTTTTTCAGAATTAATATCAATATAAAAATTAGATTTTTGTCTAAATGAAGATACGCTCCATTCACTACTACTTGGTACATCAGCGAGCAATAAGGAGATTTTTTTCATTTTATGATTAGGCCTATTTGCAGTAATTGCTGCTCTACCAACTATTTGATGATCGATATTTAATTCATTTTGCGAATGGGTAATAATATAATCTGGTTGAATAAAAGAAATGTTTTTTTCAATAACTTTAACTATTGAAAGTAAGCTAATACTATCCAAGGCGTTATCAGGGAAATCGTAGCAATCTAGTATTTCCGAACCTAAAATACGATTGGCTTTTCTTGCCTCTTCTAATCTTTCATTGGATTGAGATATTAGGTCAAGATTGTCTCTAGAACCTACTCCATTAGTCATAAATATTACATAATTTTTGCCTCCTGATTTAAAGTTTCTTGCCATTGTTCCACCTGCCATTAAGACTTCATCATCAGGATGAGAAGCTACTACAAGTATTGATGATGGGAAAAAGTTATTCATTTAGGCAGATTTTGTATTATGGGGCATTTTGTTTTCTTTAAGATCTTTGAAGGCATAAGTTTTAAAGTTAATAAAATTATCTTTGTATTAACATTTTTTTTCAAAGAAACTTTTTAGCTTATTCAAAACATAATCAACTTGACTATTTTCTAATTGATAATACAAAGGTAAAGTAAGTGCCTCCTTAAAATAAATCATATTCTTCTTATATTTAGTTATTTCATAACCCATGTTTTTATAGTAGGGGTGAATAGGTATGGGGATATAATGAACTTGTGTATATATTGAATTCTGCCTTAAAAAAATCATAAGATCATTTCGTTTTATTTTAAGTGCTTCAAAATTAATTCTTACAGGAAATATATGATTACTCATAATAGAATTAAATTCTTTCTGAGCTGGGCTAATAAACTCAATATCATCAATTATTTTTCTATAATATGATGCTAATTCTTGCCTTCTTATAATAAATTTTTTTAATTTTTTTAGTTGTGACAAGGCCAAGGCACATTGAATATCTGTGATTCTGTAGTGATAACCTAATTCCCTCATTTCGTAGTACCACAAATTTTTATTACCATCGGTAAACGCGTATTCCTCATTTATAAGTTTTTCTGAACCCTTATTAATTCCATGACTTCTTAAACGAAGAAGATTCATATATATTTCTTCATTGTTAGTTGTAATAACCCCACCTTCTCCTGCAGCGATGCTTTTAACAGGATGAAGAGAAAAAACAGAAATATCTGAATAATCGCAACAACCAATTCTCCTTCCTCTAATATTTTCAGATCCTAGTGCATGTGCAGCATCTTCTAATATCCTAAATCCATATTTAGAAGATAGAGAAGCTAATCTCTCCAACTCAACTGGAAATCCAGCGAAATGAACAGCTATAACTAAATCCAAATGATTACCTTTGGACAAATATTCTTCTAATTTATCAATTGATATATTGAGAGAATCTAAATCAATATCAAAAAACTCTATTTTAGCTCCCAAAAAAGATGCACAATTTGCTGTAGATACAAAACTGTTCGTTGGGCACCCAACTATACTTTCAGAGTTTATTCCTAAAGATTGACATGCAATGTGTAAACCAGCTGTACAACTAGAAACTGCTACGGCGTATTTTGAACCAACATATTCAGAGATTGCATTCTCGAAGTCTTTTATTAAAGGACCCTGGGTAAGGTAATTGCTCCTAAGAGTATTCGTTACTGCTTCAATATCCTCTTCATCTACATAATGCTTACCATAAGGAATTATATCTTCAGTCTTAGGTTCATTCTTTAATTGATCAATACCATGTGGAGTTATATCCATAAAAAAAAAACCCTTATTAAATATTATAAAACTCAAATGAGTTAATTGAACTAAATTTACTTTGAATAAGAAATTAAATTCGTTAAAAGCTTAAAAGTACAATTATTATTTTTTCTCAAAAAGAAATGCCACTTTAGTTTTCATTATTTATTGAATTTACAATTTAATTACATTTAAAGACTTTATAGTAATTTTAATATTGATCTAAATTTTTAAAATATATAATTTACCTTTTTACATTTCTTCAAAAAAATATTTATTTAGAATAAAACAAACTTAAATTTTAAAGTAAGATTGATTATATAAATTTAGTCGATTAAGAAATGGATATTGCGATTATTCCAGA
>Ga0310343_10001476_pt1 | contig 12054 bp, 11 predicted proteins | sample HC15DNA2025_MG_FD_203519 | JGI IMG/M metagenome (GOLD analysis project Ga0310343, IMG submission 203519) | Marine microbial communities from station ALOHA, North Pacific Subtropical Gyre - HC15-DNA-20-25_MG | ecosystem: Environmental > Aquatic > Marine > Oceanic | place: Pacific Ocean: North... | reverse complement strand
TACGTCATCCTCGACGAAGTGCACTTCCTTCAAGACACGTACCGAGGCCCAGTGTGGGAAGAGATCATCATTCATCTGGATGGATCGATACGTCTTGTTTGCCTCTCAGCCACCGTAAGCAATGCTCCACAATTGGCAAAGTGGATGACCGAGGTTCGCTATCGAACTGCAGTCATCACCGAAACGACACGCCCGGTGCCTTTGGAAAACCACTACATGGTGTTCGATAAAACAAACGAACGTTTACATCTGTTTCCCACCTTTGTCGGCGGCGCTCTCAATCGTGATGCGCTGCGACTTGACGAATCAGGGGTGAGGCATCACTGGTCGGGGAAGAGCCGCCGTAGCCCGACTGGGGGAACGCGAAAACTTGCCACGCCGACACGACTTGAAGTTGTTGATGTGCTTGATGACAAGGCGATGCTCCCGGCGATTTACTTCATTTTTAGCCGTCGTCAATGTGAGGAAGCCGCTGCGATGGCGAGTCAGGCGGGGATACAACTCATTTCGCAAGAGCAGCAGAACGCAATTATGCGGATCGTTGACGCTCGAGTCGGGGACTTTACCTCCGATGATCTTTCCGCCCTCGGTATCGATGGATTCGTGCAACAGCTCATGTCTGGGGTTGCGCCGCATCACGCCGGGATGGTGCCCGCCTTCAAAGAGATCGTTGAGCACGCCTTCATTTCTGGCCTACTGAAGGTCGTATTTGCGACTGAAACACTGGCAGTGGGGGTCAACATGCCGGCATCGTCGGTCATCATAGAAAAGACAACGAAATACAACGGCGACCACCACGTGTCACTCAGTGCAGGTGAATTCACCCAATTGACCGGGCGGGCAGGGCGACGCGGGCTTGATGACGTTGGACACGCCGTTGTCTTGTGGAACCCGTTCGTGCGCTTTTCTGAAGTCGCAGAACTTGCCGGAAGTTCGACCTACAACCTTCGCTCGGTATTCAGGCCGACCTTCAACATGGTGGCGAACCTCGTAACTAGATGTAACCGTGACGAGGCGCGCGAGATGCTCATGCTCTCATTTGCTCAGTATCAGCGCGATCACGATGTTGTTCGCCTGCAGGCACGACTTGCGCGCCGCCGTACCGAGTACAACGACCGGCGCGAGCAGTCGAGAAGCCCGTTCGGAGACATTGAGGAATATCGCTCTGAGCAACAAAAGATGAAGGATGGCACCGCGACAAGTTCGGCGAATCTCAGCAATCTTCGCCCAGGTGACGTCGTCTACTCGGCGGTTGGCGCGTACCGAGGACCAGTCGTCATTGCGGCAACTGCTCATCGCTCAAATGGTCTACGCCTTTCAGTCGTCACGGCAAGTGGAAAACTCGCGACCGTAACATCGCAAGAATTTGTTGGAGATGGGAGTGTGGTTGGCACCGTCGTGATGCCTGGCTCGTTCACACCACACAAAAAAGAGTTCCGCCAGGAAGCGGCCCGACGTTTGAAACGAGCGAAGCTCCGACCCGAAGGAGCTCGCCACTCGCGGGCTAATGAGCCTCGCAACCGAGAAAATTCCGAAGTGCACCCCGTGGAACTCGATCCAGACCTGAAGACACGATTGCGAGCGGCGGAAGATGCTGATCGTCGTGCAAAAGAATTGGAACGACTCGAGAGAGAAATCGCTTCGCGACAGGGATCACTCGGTAGAGACTACGACGGAGTTGTATCGGTGATGTCGAAATTGGGCTTTCTTAAAGAGCATGAGTGGGTCCTCACCGAAGATGGCATCACCCTGTCTCGAATTTTCCATGAATCCGACCTTCTCGTAGTTGAAGCACTGAGATCAGGCCTTTTCGACGGGCTACATGCCGCCGAGCTAGCAGGGCTTGTTTCGGCGATTGTCTATGAGTATCGGGGAATTGATGACCCCCTACCTCCTTGGTTTCCGACGAGAGAGCTCCAGGAGCGGTTCCGACGTCTTGAGAGTCTTAGCCTTCAGATCGACACTATTGAGGGTGAATTTGGACTGGCTGTACATCGACCGCCGGACGCAGGCTTCGTTGCCATTGCCCACGGATGGTGTTCAGGTGTTGAACTCGCTGACCTTGTTGACGATGGTGATCTTGCCGGAGGTGACATCGTTCGAAACCTCCGCCAGGTGATTGATCTCTGTCGACAAATTGGAGACATCGTTTCTGATCCAGATGTCAAAAGGGTGGCCCGAGAAGCTGTCTCGCGCTGCACTCGAGGTGTCGTCATCGATATTGCGGGAGTCGACTCCCCTTCGGCTGTCGAGCACGCAAATGAACGTGATGTGCGAGATGGAATCAGATGACGATTCGCAGCGGTGAGGAGTGGGGGGAGAAGGTTGATTCTGCTCCAGAGGGAACACGTACCGCGTTTACAGACCGCGATGTTGCCCAAGCCCTCGAGGACCGGCATCCGGTATTGGTGCGTGGTGGAACGCTTTACCAAAGCCTTGGATCGCCGGTTGGCGACGCTGTCAGGCGACGCCTGCCTATCGATCTCGTTGAGATAATCGACACGTCTTCAGAAACGAGAATCGCAGCGTCTGTTGCAAATATTTCCTTGAGCCTTCGCGGACCACTTCGTCGGTGGCGCGGCCGAATTATTGTCGTAACAAACTGTGGGGAGTTCGCGGGCGTCAGGCCGTGTCCACGGGCTCACCCCAATGACGGTGCATTCGATGTACTCGAGGTGGACGCCTCCATGACACTCTTTCAACGTCGATTGGCGTGGAAGAAGGCCGTGTCAGGATCGCACCTACCGCATCCATCGTTAAGCGTATGGTCGGGGGAGAAGTTGTGCCTCAACGTTGAACCAAACGAGCAGATCATCGTTGATGGAGTCGATCTGAAGTTCACAGGCGACGTTGAACTCCGAGTGGTCGCCGATTCTGGTGAGATTTTTATTTGAGATATTGAGATGATCCGCGCTGAAGAACACGCGTCCGCGTAGCATCGCTCAAGTGACCTACGTGGCCGAAGAGTTCACGCCATCTGAAGCTGACATTCTTCGGAGGTACTTCACCAACCTCGATCAGCCGGTCTTCGCGCTCGTGAATCTCCCTGAGGTGGTGAAGGGGGCCCTCTTTGCCCGGTACAGCCGCAGCTCAAAGAGTTTGAGACGCCTCTTTCTCGACGAATTTGTTGGGGATCTCGACATTTCAGGCGATGCGTCCGTCGATGCAACGATGGGTTTGGCGCGTGCAGAAGAACTCTATGAACGAGTGTTTGTCGAGTACGGCGATGACTCCGTGGCCCAACTCGGAGGAGTGCACCTGGCGTGTGAGCAAGCCTCCAACTTGTTGACAAAAGTGTTGGAGCGAGGCCGCTTGATGTCGTACCTCGAGCAGAGCACCCGTTACATCGCATATGACGCTCGGCTCGGTGGGCGTTACCGGTACTACCGTGACCCACATTTGCTCGCATCGCGAGTTGGCACTCGGTATATCAGTGAGATGGACCGCATGTTCGAGGCCTACTCCACTGCGCTCGAAAGCGTGACCGAACACGTGCGTTGCATCGTTCCTCAAGGTGTCGGTGACAGCGATTTCGTCTATCGGCAGGCAACCCGCGCAAAAGCTCTTGATGCAGTTCGAGGGATGCTTCCCGCAGCGTCAACATCAAACCTTGGGATTTACGGAAGCGGTCAGGCATTTGAGGCGCTGTTGTTGCGAATGCGGTCTCATGCACTTCCTGAAGCGCGTGAATATGCCGACCAAATGCTGGTTGAACTGCGAAAAGTTATTCCTAGCTTTCTCCGCCGAGTCGATGTGCCCGAGCGCGGTGGTGCGTGGTCGGCGTACCTGTCCGACATCAACTCTCAGACCGAGGAACTCGTCGACAGCCTTTTTGGTTCCGAACCGGTCGATAGTGCTCCGGAAGTTGAACTTGTCGATTTCGACCCTCGTGGAGAAGAGAAGCTGCTCGCTTCGATTTGTTATCCGCATTCTTCGATGTCAGAACGGCAACTGCAACAGAGAGTCTCAGCTTTGAGTGACGAACAACGATCGGCATTGCTGACGGCGGCGATCGGTGACCGGCAGAATCGGCGTCACAAGCCAGGACGATCATTTGAACGGCTCGATTACCGCTTCGATGTGCTGAGCGATTACGGAGGCTTCCGTGATCTCCAGCGACATCGCCTGATGACGATTGACTGGCAGCGCCTCACGCCGAACAACGGATTCGTTCGACCTGAACTTGTTGAAGAGGCCGGAGTTAGGCACCTCTTCGATGAATCAATGGAGCGGTCTGCTGCCCTCTACGACCTGCTGAAACCTGACTTCGCCCAGCAAGCGTCGTATGCCGTCGCGATGGCATATCGCATTCGTTATTCGATGCAATTCAACGCACGCGAAGCCATTCATCTCATCGAGCTGCGGTCGTCCCCTCAAGGCCACCCTTCATATCGAAGAGTCGTATTGGAAATGCATCGCCTCATCGCCGAAGAGGCCGGGCATAAAGCGATAGCGAACTCAATGACCCATCTGACCACTGAGGCTCCTGACCTCGAACGTTTAGATTCTGAACGTCGCGCTGAGGCGCGACGCGTGTTGGAACGCTAGGGTGCGCCCCATAACAGTCGGCACTCAAAGAAATAGCCCTTAGATTCACTCGCAACAGGACGAAATGACGTAACATCCTTCGACCTGTCTACCCCCAACAAATGAAGGATCTCCAGCATGGCAGATGACGAGATTGTGGAAGACGTCGACGAAGAAGTTGAAGACGACGACATCAACGAAGAGGAGTTTGACGCTGACGCCGAGGACGACGACGGTGAGTTCGATGACTCTGATGACGACGAAGATGGCGACTACAGCGACGACGATGACGATGACGATGACTCAAGTGCAAATAGTCGTCGCCAGTCAAAAGAAGATGAGGACGACGATGACGACCTCGTTAACGAAGACGATGTTGAAGCCGACCTCGACACCATCCTGAAAGATCGAATGGTCACCGTCGAAGACGATGACGAGGAAGAAGAGGAGACTCCCGTCGTCGTTGACAACAGCGCCGAGGCCGTCGATGGTGTACAGCCAAAGCGATCTGATGAAAACGTCTGTCCGAGTTGTTTCTTGCTCGTGAGGAGCGGTGCTCCGACCTGTCCGGTGGGTGACGATGATTGCCCAATCATCAGCGGGTGACGGCGCCTCGTATTCGCCTGGCGCAACTGACTGACGTTGCGGAACTACAGAATCTTGAGGACATGGCTCGGCGTCATATCGCAGACGAACGGGGGGGCGAGCGATTACTCGAAGAGACACCTCCCCGCAAGGACCAATGGTTCGCGGACGGTTATGTCACTCTCGTCGCTCTGATTGACGACGTCCCGGTCGGCTTTTTGAGTATGCGAACGGGTGCGATTTCGTTCATCGAGGGAGTATTTGTGCACCCTGACGCCCGGGAGGTCGGATGTGGCGATGCTTTGGTTGACGAAGCTCGCAACATTGCCAAAGAAAGGGGCGGTCGCCGACTCGAAGCGATTGCACTGCCGGGCGATCGTGAAACGAAAAACCTTTACGAACGGGCAGCGATTACTGCAAAAGCAATCACTGTTGCAGTTGACCTCAGTGACCCTTCCAGTTAGGCGGACGTTTTTCAATAAAGGCCGTGAGGCCTTCCTTGGTGTCTTCCGACGACAACACGTGCGAAAATTCATCATTTGTCATCTTTTTCAGTGTTTCGTCGTCAGCCCAAGCTGACGCAAGCACCACCTTTCGACTCGCCCAGACCGCAAGAGGAGCGGAATTCGTGATGGCCTCTGCAAGACGGTGTGCCTCGTCCATCGCTTTGCCAGCAGGAACAAGCCGCGAGACGAGACCAAGGTCATATGCCCGTTGAGCTGGGATCGGCTCTCCAGTAAGGATTGCCTCCATTGCGGCTGCTTGGCCAATTGCCCGCGGAAGTCGGAAGAGGCCGCCCGCACCAGCAATAAGGTTTCGTTTTACTTCTGCGAGCCCGAATGCTGAACGCTCAGTTGCGACAACAAGATCAGCGGCGAGGACCAGCTCACAACCACCGGCGGTCGCGAGTCCATCAACTGCAACGATGACAGGCTTTTTGCGATCGCGATAGACGAAACCGCCGAATCCACCGCGGGAGGTTCCGAGTTCATTCCCTCGGCCTTCGTTGATTGCCTTGAGATCCGCACCGGCACAGAAAACTGGGCGCTCTTGACCTTCGGTGTTCGCAGTAAGAATTCCAACCCAAACGTTCTCGTCGGACTCCAGTTGATCAATCGCTGCTTCAACGCCGTTTGCGACGTCGCCATTGACTGCGTTGCGAGCATCGGGCCGATTGAGCGTAATGACGCCAACGCGTCCCTGAACTTCGTAAGTGACGATTTCTGACATGCCCCGATGGTAGGAGACCAAGGTCAGCAGTCTGCGAGTCAGACGTTGTCGTCAGAGCTTTCAGAAGATGTCGTTCCGAATTCACCAGATGCTTGGTCGTCGGCGTCTGTAGCCGCACCCTCTGGAGCGGATTCAGGCCCGGCAGCCGAGTCATCCTGCGCGAATGTTTCTTCAGTCTGTAACTCAGTCTCCGTCTCGATAGAGGGTTCTGCTTCAACCGCCGCCGTTGTCTCAACAGCTGCCTCTGGCTGATCGATCTGAGTACTCATCGCGGCATCGACTTGGGAGTTTGCCTCTGAGTTGGCTTCTTCGGCCTCAGCTGAGTCCTCGTGTGCGACACTTACTTTTTCGCCCTTTGGTCGCTGGCTCTTTGCTGCAGGCCTCTTCTCGCGGCGCTCCTTTGCAGGGTTGTTACGAAGCGGACGAGGCATAGCGGCGCCCTCCTCAACCTCAATTCCGAACAGCGCTGCAACCTGAGGAATAGCAGGCGCAAGTCGCGTTACTGTTGAGGTGAGGTCATCGGTAATCTTCTCCGGTAGCCCCATCGGCGCGATTAGCAAATGTATGGGCGAGAAGGCCGCCGCTTCGAGCACTGCAATCCACCGTTCGGTAGTTTCGACAGGAGTCAAGGTCGCATTGGTCGAGTCGACAAGCCGTTGCGAAATCTCGGCCGGGAACGGCACACCTGCTTTCGGAGGCTGCGAAGATAGACGCAACGCTCGAATCACTCGACCAATGGCGAGCGCAGCATCGACGTCGCCAAACCACAGTTGCAGTTCCTCTTCTTGGCGGGTGCGCAGAAGGTCTCGCAGCTCATCGGCCAGGACCCGTGTGCCTTTGTCGCGTGCCACCATAGGGTCATCGCTCGCCGCCACCACCGAACGAAGATCCCGTAGGTCGATATCGCCGGCAAGCGTCTTCGCTGCCTCAGCACGGTCGTACCACTCTGCAACACGAAGCTGGGGAAGTAGCTTTTCCGCAAGTTGCAAGACAGAGGCTTCGGGCATCGTTGCTCGACCCTCACTACTTGCCTTCTCATTCTCGGCTTTCAGGCGGGTACGCACTGCCGCCATTCCTTGTAGTGCGAGTTCGGCGATCGGCCGTTGCTCCTCTGGGAGACCTGCAAGCACCTCATTGCGGCGGGCGCGCTGTGCTTTGAGACGCTTCGGCTTTGGCCGCTGAGGCAACTCGGGAGGGGGAGTAAACCGAGGACCCCGACGCTGATTATCTCGTCGAGGCCGACGGCTTGCGCCGTCACCCCCATCGTTCTTGTTGCGCCGGCGTCGATTGCTGTTGCGCCCACGATCACGACCACCCTCGCGGCGATCTCTTTTCGCTCGAGTCTCGACGATCGGATCGAAGTCGGCGCCGCCAATGAGCTCGAGAACTTCGCTTGATGCCGAACGCTGTCGTCCTCCGACTACTGACTGCACAGTGATGCCGTCGATTCCCTGAACAACCTCAACCTTGAGGACCTTCCCAACAGTTGCATCACTTGGTAGCACCGATCCATCGAGTACCCCCTTTGGATTCTTTGCTCCAGCAGCACGCCAAGTCCAGGTTCCGTCATCTTGTGCACTCGTCAGTTCGATTTCAATCCGTCGGGACATGGTCAGAAACGGTATCGGGTTCGGGAACAGTTCGTGACTGCGCAGCCTGTTCCGTCCTCGGGAATGGCCTGTAACGATTCAGATTCGTGTCACTTCCGTATTGTTCGGTACGGTGCGCAAATGCCTATTTACGCACTTGGAGACCAAGTTCCCACGATTGATGAATCTGCCTACGTTCACCCAGACGCGGTGGTCATTGGGTCGGTCACTATTGGTCCAGACTCGTCAATTTGGCCGGGCGCTGTACTTCGCGGAGATGACGGCGAAATTCGTATTGGGGCCCGAACAAGCATCCAAGACAACGCAGTGCTGCACACGACTCCAGCCGATTTCACCATCGTCGGCGACGACTGTGTGATTGGTCATATCGTTCACCTCGAAGGATGCACCATCATGAATGGGTCGCTCGTAGGTAATGGGGCAATGGTGTTACATCGTTCCGTTGTCCATCCTGGAGCAATCGTGGCTGCCAATTCCGTTGTGCTCTATGACGTTGACGTGCCGTCGGGAGCCTTAGCGGTTGGCTCTCCAGCAACGATTAAGGAGGGGCGAGCAGATGCCTCAATGATCGGGCTTGCAGCTGAATCGTACGTCGAACGAGGGATGCGCTTCCGGAAGGAGCTTCGGCGAATTGATCGGTAACCCCAAATCTGGGGAAGTGCCGCGAGCAGCACATGTTGTGCTTAAGGTTGACGCTGCTGAATTGGACCTCGCAGCAGATGCTCTTCGTCAGTCTGGCGCCCGGGCGATAGAGGAGCGCCACATCGGTGACGCCATTGAATTACGGGCGGTAATAGGCGACCATGCTGCAAGCACGGCCTTCGTCGCTCGATGGAGAGAGCGATGGCACGCAGGGGTTGAAATGGTTGATCTCACACCAAGCGATACATGGAAGCGCTATTCCGAGCCGGTGATCGTCAACGAAAAGTTGGCCATTGTGCCAGCGTGGATGAGTTTTCAGGAGAAGGAACGCTTTCCGTTCGTTGTCTCGATCGACCCAGAAGAATCATTTGGACTCGGTGACCATCCGACGACTCGAATCGTTGCCGCCCTTTTATGTCGCTTGATGACGCCCGAATCGTCAGTACTGGATATGGGCTCGGGCTCGGGTGTGCTCTCAATCGTCGCTGCGCTGCTCGGTGCGCGCCGGGTGCTCGGTATCGATCGTGCCATTGGAGCTGTAGCCGTCGCTCAGCGTAACGCCGAGAGAAATGCAGTTGCTGAAGTGACTGAGTTTTGTCAAGGTTCGACCGTTCCAAGTGGTGAACAGTTCGATCTTGTTGTCGCAAATATTCTCGCCCCGGTGCTACTCGACTTGTGCGATCCCATCGTCAGATCGGTGAGACCTGGTGGCATGGTTATTTTGTCTGGCCTTCGTATCGATCGGAGAGAAGACGTTATCGACCGATACGTATCTGACGGATGCCGCCTCTCTGAAGACCTTGTTCTTGACGGATGGTACGGAGTCGTTATGACGAAGCAGCAATGAGTGACTCAATCTCATCTTGAAAGGGTAGAGATGGGACGGCACCATGTGTTGTCGTTGCAAGGGCACCGCCGGCAAGTGCCCGTAGACAAGCGTCGTTGAGCGCGTCCCCGGCAGTCAGCGAGGCAGCGAGCGACCCACAGAACGCGTCTCCTGCTCCGGTGGTGTCGACAGGGGTCACGTGAAAAGAGGGGAGACGTTGGCTTCTTCCCTGGTGGTAAATGTCAATTCCGGCAGCACCTCTTGTCACAATGACAGTCTTGACGCCTGCTTCTTGCAATCTTGACACTCCGCCGAGAAGTTCAATTTCGTGCTCATTTGGAATCACGATGTCACACAGTGACAGCAGTTCTTCACTGAGCTCGCCTGCAGGTGCAGGATTGAGAATGGTGATCGCTCCGGCCTCCCTAGCCGCAATGAATGAAGCAGCCACCACCGAGATCGGTACTTCAAGTTGAGCGAGGACGACGTCAGAGGGGCCAATGTTGGTTGCTGACGGACATGCAGCGTTTGAACCAGGCACCACGATGATCGAATTCTCACCCAAGTCGTCGACAAGGATGAGCGCTCTTCCCGTCGGTTCATTCGGTGCGATGTGAACTCCTGCGAGGTCGAGGCCCTCGTCGCTTGCAATGGAATGAAGTAACCTGCCTGCGTCATCATCACCGACCGCACAAATGAACGCGGTTCGGGCACCTGCCCTCGAGGCAGCGACCGCCTGGTTGAGTCCCTTGCCCCCGGGATATTCGTGAAAGTCAGAACCGATGAGGGTCTCGCCGGGTAGGGGATGTCGTGGTGTGGTGGCGACGAGATCTACATTTGCGCTACCGACGACAACCACCGAAGCGTGAGGGTTTGGCACTGCTGCCACAACCGTCAGCTCGACTGTCGGGCGCGAACTCCAATGGGTGCGATAAGCCGATATCCGGCGGTGTGGCGCTCATCTTCGCTTTCAGCACCCCACAGCCCGTATTCGTGATTGTCACGGGCAAAGTCCCGACAGACGAACTTCACTTGGCATGACTGACAAATCTCTCGAGCGGCATCTTCACGGCGCTCACGAGTCTGTGGTCGCTCTGCGGGAGTGGGGAAGAAAAGGTGGGTCATTCCTTTACACGCTGCATCTTCCATCCAATCGTCATCGGTGAGATGCCGAGTGATGAAATCGAGAACGTTGCTCATATCTTCCCCCTATGTGATGTGAGAATCCCCCCACAGGATCCAAGTCCTAATAATAGATGCTGGTGTAGAGCTCGGTCAATTGTCATCTTCCAAGGAGGACATCACCAATTGAACACCCTCCAGAAATCGGTCGACATCTGCCTGGGTGGTATCCCAAGACGTCATCCATCGATGCTGCGACGTCGCCGAGTTCCAATCCCAGAAAAAACACCAGTTACGTAATGCTGTTGCGGCCTCGTTTGGAAGAACTGGAAACATGCTATTGACCGCAGGCGGGGGCCCGGCGGCGTCTCCGAGGATCTCACATGCACCACTGTGAAGTTGTTGGGCCATTGCGTTGGCATGCGAGGCCCAGGCCAGCCACTGGTCGTCGTGGAGGGCGGCGAGAAACTGGGCAGCGACAAAGCGCATCTTTGATCCCAGTTGATTGACCTGTTTGCGAAGGTGCTGCCCCAATAGTTTCGGGTAAGGCGTGAGATGAATAACCGCCTCGGCAGCCATCAGCCCGTTCTTCGTTCCTCCAAAGGACATAGTGTCGACGCCAGTCTCAACCACCATTTTCCGCAAGCCTTCTCTGCCTGAACCGAGGGCGGCAACAGCGTTTGCGATTCGCGCTCCGTCAAGGTGCACTCTCATACCGTACGAGTGAGCAACCTCGCAGAGTTCTCCGATTTCATCGACGCTGTAGGTGGTTCCCCACTCGGTCGCTTGGGTGATGGAGAGAATACCGGGCTGAGCGTGGTGAATATTTCCGAGCGCTTCAGCTCGAGCGTGAATCGAGTCGACGCTCATTTTGCCGTCAACTGAAGGAGTTGAGATGAGCTTTGTGCTTAATACTCGCTCAGGTGCGGCAGCCTCGTCGTCATTGATATGTGACCAGTCAGTGCACAGCACAGACTCTCCCGGCTGGAGCATGGTTGCGAGAGCGAGGATATTTGTACCCGTTCCGTTCAGGGTAAGCAGCACAGAGACCTCACGACCAAAGAGATCGTTGAAATTGGCTTCAACTTGTCGTGTCCATTCGTCTTCGCCGTAAGCCAAGGCATGCCCAAGGTTCGCTGACGCTATGGCATCAAGAACCGTCGGGTGAATACCCGCGGCGTTATCGCTCGCGAAGGAACACTTTGGGGGATCTGGAAACATCACACCTCTAGTATCACAGGCCGGTTAGCCTGCCCGCCGTGTCCCAGTCAGTTTTTGAAGCTTCTCGGCGTCGAACATTTGCAATCATCAGCCACCCTGACGCAGGAAAGACAACGCTGACAGAAAAGTTTCTCCTATATGCGGGCGCGGTTGGTGAGGCTGGCGCAGTGAAGGCTCGTGAGGGCCGTCGTTCTGCAACAAGTGACTGGATGGAGATGGAGAAGAAGCGAGGAATCTCGATTTCCTCAACTGCGCTCACCTTCGATTACCGAGGGATGCAGTTCAATTTGC
>Ga0310343_10001475_pt1 | contig 12056 bp, 6 predicted proteins | sample HC15DNA2025_MG_FD_203519 | JGI IMG/M metagenome (GOLD analysis project Ga0310343, IMG submission 203519) | Marine microbial communities from station ALOHA, North Pacific Subtropical Gyre - HC15-DNA-20-25_MG | ecosystem: Environmental > Aquatic > Marine > Oceanic | place: Pacific Ocean: North... | reverse complement strand
AAAAAACGTTTTCATGTATGTTATAGGGCGTCGCCGGGCAGTTGTTTCGTTTGACTCCGCGTACTGCAACGGGCATGAATTTCTTATCCCTTTCACGAAAGACTTGGCAAGCAAACAAAAGAAAAAGGCAGATGAACGAAAACGAAGGAGCCCCTCCCATCCTGAGCGATCGACAGCGTAAGTTTCTCGGTTTCGTCCTCTGTTGCGCGGGCGTTCTCCTGCTCGGCGTACTCATTGCCGTTCTGGTGGTCATCCTCAACCGGGCCTTCGACATGTTCGGCGGAGTCATCTGGTCGCTTGCCGTATCGGGCATGCTCGCCATCATGCTCCGGCCCATCGTCACCTTCTTCGACGAGAAGCTTGGGCTCGGGCGCTTCGCCTCCATTCTTTTGCTCTACCTGCTTGTGGTTGCGGTCGCCGGCTCGTCCACCTGGTACCTGGGGGGGAAGGTCATCGGGCAGGCCAAGGAGTTCGCCGGGACGGCGGCGGAATGGCCCGAGCGCATCGAGCGCAAGGTCAAGGGATCCGTTTCGCCCGACACCTGGGAAGCGATATCCGGCCAGGTCGATGCCTTCAAGAAATACTGGAAGGAACTGGTCGGGAACGAGGACGTCTCCCTTTCCATTGTTCTTCCTGCCGACCAGAAGGCCGTATACGACGGCCTCGACGTAGAGCAGAGGCAAACCTTCCGTGATCTCGATCAGGAGGAACAAAAGGCCTTTTTCGAGATCGAGGGCGGTGAAGAGCGGGCGGACTACCTCGCCCGCAAGGGCCTGGAAATGCGCAACCGGGCCATGGAGACGATCGGCCAGCAGGGCGAGGAAATCGCCCAGAAGTCGGCCGAGGTCATCAAGTCCGCTTGGGCGGGCCTGCTGGGGTTCTTCGCCCAGGTTACCTTTCTTGCCGTCATTCCCATCTACCTCTTCTATTTCCTCAGCTCCAACCGCAACCTCCTTGAAGACCTGGAAGAAGAGCTTGGCTTTCTGAGCGCATCGGTCAAGGAGGACGTGGTCTTTCTGATCCGCGAGTTCGTGGGCATCATGGTCGCCTTCTTCCGGGGCCAGCTGCTGATCGGGCTCCTCATGGGCGTGGGCTATGCCATCGGCTTCACCATCAGCGGCCTGAAGTTCGGGATCGCCCTCGGCCTGCTCTTCGGCCTGCTCAACATCGTGCCCTACCTCGGGTCTATCGTGGGGATCGTCACGGCCGTGCTCGTCGCCTACCTCCAGCCCGGGGGCATTGCGGAGACTGGGGAATGGACCGTCCTCTTGGGCTGCGGAATTTCCTTCCTCGTGGTCCAGTTGATCGAGAGCTACTACCTGACCCCCAAGATCATGGGCCAGCAGACCGGTCTTCATCCCGTCGTCGTGATCGTTTCCATCTTCTTCTGGGGGACCGCCCTGGGGGGCATTCTCGGCATGATTTTCGGCATTCCCCTGACCGCCTTCATCATCATCGCCTGGCGCCTGCTTTGCCGCAAGTACTTCAACCGCACCTTTTGCGCCCCCGCGGAAGCCTGAGCCCTTAAGCCTTCCCCATGATTTTTCTCCGCTCGTTCTCGCTTCTCGCCTTCCTCGCGTCCACCCTGCAGGCGGCCCATGAGACCAAGCCCCTGAGCGAGGATCAGCTCAAGGCCCACAAGCTGGACGGGAAGTTCTTCAAGAAGGGGACGGAGGTGGAAGGCATCCTCATCGCGACCTCGGAGAGGGTGTCGGATTACGCCCATGCGGAGTCGGCCTACTTGTTCGGGAAGATCATGCAGTCGATCGAAAAGAAGGTAGCGGAGAGGATTCGGGAGAAGCGCGTGTTGTGCATCCTGATCGGGCATGACGAGCTCACTTCCGAGGTTCCCCAGTTCAGGACCGACAAGAAGGGCAAGGAATTGGATTTTTACAACTGGCGCAGCCGGGGCTTTCTGCGCTGGTTCGGGCCACGCCCGGTGGTCGTCTTTGCCGAGGAGGACGTCATGGAATACGAGGGAGGGATGAGGCTTGAGAGCATCCTAATCCATGAGTTCGGACACGTCGTTCATGGGGCGGGTTTCGATGAGGATCAGCAGAAGCGGTTGACGGCGGCCTTCGAAAAGGCAAGAGAATTGGAAATCTGGAACGACGGGCGGGCGGCTCAGCGCTTCCGGCGGGTAAAAGGAAAGAAGAAGGTCTCTCTTTTGGGGGCTTTGAAAAAATGGTTCCCCAAAGAATCGGAAGAGCTCTTGAAGAAGTGCCTGCAGGAGGGAGACGTGTTGGTGAACGGGAAGAAGGCAAATCCTTCGGTCAAGGTGAACGGGGAGGATAAGGTACTGGTCACTTTCGGGGGGCCGAAAAGATGCTATGCCTCGCGCAACCGGGCGGAGTACTGGGCGGAGGGGGTCCAGTGCTGGTACAACACCAACCGCACGATGGATCATGATCATAACCATATCCATAACCGCAAGCAGTTGAAGGAGTACGACGTCGAGCTGGCAAAGCTGTGCTCGGAGGTGCTGGGAGAAGGGGAATGGCGCTTCGTTTCCCCGCGCGAGCGGGCGGGCAAGGGGCACTTGAAGGGGTACGACCCCGCAAAGGCTCCGGTGACCGAGGATTTGCCCCATATCGATACCGCGGCCCTCGATTACTACGACGAGTACTGGAAGGTTTTCTGGCACCGGCTCTACGACAAGCACGGGTTGTCCTCGCCCCATTCGCGCAGCCTGTTCAACGGAAAGGACCTGAGCGGATGGTCGATGGACGTGCCCGCCCTCGACAAAAAACCGGAGGGCAAGAAGCCCTTCGTTGCCCGTAACGGGATGCTGGTCAGCTTGGGTTCGCCCGGGGGGCACCTGCTGACCGACGAGAAGTTCGAGAACTACCGGGTGGTCGCGGAGTACCGCTTTGCGGGCAAGCCCGGCAACTGCGGGGTACTCGTTCATGCCTCCAAGCTGCGAAACCTCTACAAGATGTTCCCCAAGTCGATCGAGGTGCAGATGAACCACAAGCACGCGGGGGACTTCTGGTGCATCGTGGAGAACATCGTTGTGCCCGACATGGTCAAGAGGCGCGGGCCGGAAAAGAACTGGGGGATCGTCGAGGGCAAGGCCCGCCGGATTGCCAACCTGACCGACGATTCGGAAAAGCCGGTCGGGGAATGGAACCGCATGCGGATCGAGTGCGTGGGGGACGAGGTCAAGGTCTGGGTCAACGGGGACCTGGTCAACCATGGCTTCGACTGCACTGCCAAGAAGGGGAAGCTGGCCATCCAGGCGGAGGGCTCGGAGGTGGAATTCCGCAAGTTCGAATTGACCCCGATCAACGTACTGGGCGAATAGGGGCGGTTGATTTGGCAACGTGCGCAAGATTGCCTTGAAAGGGGTTAAGCTCGGTAAGAGAATGACCGTTTTGATTTCCCGAGATGGCCGACAAGGATAAAGATTTCGTGCACCTGCACGTGCATTCCGACTTCAGCTTGCTGGACGGGTGCTGCCGGATGGACCGCCTGATGGACCGGGCGGTGGAGCTGGGGCAGTCGGCCATGGCCCTGACTGACCATGGGAACTTGTTCGGGACGATCAATTTCATCAAGCAGGCGGAGAAGCGCGGGATCAAGCCCATCATCGGATGCGAGGGCTACATGGTGACCGACCACAAGAACGACGAGAAGCCTGGGCGCGAGAACCACAAGTCGTACCACATCGGGATGCTGGCCAAGACCTATGAGGGCTACCAGAACCTTTCCAAGGTGGTCTCGGACGCCCACGTCGACGGCTTCTACTACCGCCCGAGGACGGACTTGGAGACCCTGGCCGAGTTCTCGGAGGGGCTGATCGGGTTTACCGGCTGCATGCAGGGCTGGATCCCCCAGCTCATCCTCCGTGGGGAGGAGAAGGAGGCCGAGAATGCGATGGGGCAGATGATCGAGATTTTCGGCAAGGAGAACTATTTCGTGGAGCTCCACAACCATGGGATCGAGGAGCAGGTCAGGCTGGTCCCGGAGCTGCTCAGGCTGGCCAAGAAGTTCGACCTCAAGACGGTGGCCTCCAACGACGTCCACTACGTGCGGGGCGAGGACTGGGAACCCCACGATGCGTTGCTCTGCATCCAGACCGGGTCCAAGCTGGACGATCCCAAGAGGATGAGGTACGAGGCCCGCGAGTTCTACCTGAAGTCGCGCCAGGAGATGGAGGAGCTTTTCAAGGAGGCGCCCGAGGCGATCACCAATACCTTTGCGGTTGCGGAGATGTGCGAGGTGGAGCTTCCCTTCGGAGACAACAACTATCCCGTCTTCTCCATGCCGCCCGAGATCAAGTCTGAGGTCGCGGACAACGTCGCCTACCTGAAGCGCCTTTGCGTCGAGGGGCTCAAGGAGAGGTACGATTCGGATTACCGGGAGGAGGGCAAGCGGTCGGAGGATGCCGAGGACCAGGCCCGCGTCCTGAGCGAGCGGATCGATTACGAGCTGGGGGTCATTGCAAAGACGGGCTTCAACGATTACTTCCTAATCGTGGCCGACTTCATGAAGTGGGCCCGTGAACAGGGAATCCCAGTGGGCCCGGGCCGGGGGTCGGGAGCGGGTTGCCTGGTGGCCTACGTTCTCGGAATTACGGACATCGATCCCTTGCGCTTCGGCTTGCTCTTCGAGCGGTTCCTCAACCCCGAGCGGGTCTCGCCCCCCGATTTCGACATCGATTTCTGCATGCGCAGAAGAGGGGAGGTCATCGAGTACGTACGAGAAAAGTACGGGCGCGACTGCGTGGCGAATATCATTACCTTCGGGACCTTCGGGGCCAAGATGGTGGTGCGCGACGTGGCCCGGGTGCGCGATCTTCCCTATGCGGAGGCGGACAAGCTGGCCAAGATGGTCCCGGACGACCTCAACATTTCGCTTGAGGACGCCCTTGCCAAGAGCCCGGAGTTCGCCTCCGAGTACGAGAAGAACCCGGTCGCCAAGCAGATCGTGGATACGGGCAAGGTCATCGAGGGCATGGTCCGCAACGTGGGGACCCATGCCGCAGGGGTCATCATTGCCGATCGGCCTCTCAAGGAACTGGTCCCCCTGACCACCCAGGACGGGATCCTGACCACCCAGTTCCCCAAGGACCCGGTGGAGGACCTGGGCCTTCTGAAGATGGACTTTCTGGGCCTCAAGACCCTTACCGTGATCGCGGAGGCGGAGGACCACATCCGCCGCAAGCCGGGTCTGGAGGAATTCCGGGTAACCGATGCCCCCCTCGAGGACGAGGAGACCTTCAAGCTCCTCAACGAGGCTCGTACGATCGGAGTGTTTCAGCTGGAGTCGGAGGGCATGCGCCGACTTTGCCGGCAGATGACCATTTCCAACGTCGACGAGGTGATCGCCCTCATCGCTCTCTACCGCCCGGGTCCCATGGAGTGGATTCCCGACTACATAAAGGGCAAGGAGGATCCCTCCACCATCAAGTTTCCCCATCCTTTGCTGGAGGACGTCTGCGAGGAGACCTACGGGGTCATGGTCTACCAGGAGCAGGTCATGGAGGCGGCCCGCAGGATTGCCGGTTATACGCTTGGAGGAGCCGACATCCTGAGGCGGGCCATGGGCAAGAAGAAGCCCGAGGAAATGGCCAAGCAGCGGGAAATTTTCGTGAAGGGGGCCAAGGAGGTCAACGAGATCGACAAGAAGAAGGCGGACGAGATCTTCAACATCCTCGAAAAATTCGCGGGCTATGGCTTCAACAAGTCGCACTCCGCGGCCTATGGCATCATCAGCTACCAGACCGCTTACCTTAAGGCCAACCATCCGGTTGCCTTCATGGCGGGGGTCCTTTCCTGCGAGCTGGGCAATTCGGACAAGCTCTCCCACTTCATTGCGGAATGCTCGGAGATGGAGATCCGGGTGCTCGGCCCGGACGTCAACGAGTCGGGAGACAGTTTCACCCCGGTCGAGGGCAAGGAGGGGGCGGGCGACTCCATCCGATTCGGCCTCGCTGCGGTCAAGGGGGTGGGGGATGCGGCGGCCCGGTTGATCGTGGATGAAAGGGAGAGGAGCGGGCCCTACGAGAGTTTTTCGGACCTGGTCGAGCGCATAGACGGCAAGGCGGTCAACAAGCGGGTGCTGGAGTGCCTCGTAAAGGCGGGCGGGTTCGACTCGGTGGAACCTAGCCGATCCTTCCTCCTGGCCGATCTGGACCGGGCCATGGGGGAGGCCCATTTGCTCAGGAAAGACCGCGAGGCGGGCCAGTCCAACATGTTCGACCTTATGGGTGGGGAAGAGGAGGACGGCGCTTCCGCCAAGGGCGACGAATCCACGTCCGCCAACGGGCGGCCCGAGGTCCCGGAGATGGACGAACTGGAGAAGCTCAAGCTGGAGAAGGAATTGCTCGGCTTCTTCCTCTCCGGTCATCCCGTCGATACCCTTGGCGGACTGGGGTCTCTTCTCGATACCATCTGCGGCGAAGACCTCGAGAAGATCCAGGACAGGCGCTCCTTCCGACTTTGCGGCGTCGTTTCCGACGTGGAGAGAAGATACACCAAGAAGGACGCCAAGCCCTGGGCGCGCTTCAACCTCTTGGCCAAGGAGAGGGATTTCTCGCTACCCATGTTCACCGAGGCCTACGAGACTTATGGACAGGTCCTCGAGGAAGGCTCCATTATGGTGGTGGAAGGGATCGTCTCCCGACGTGACGGGGAGACCCGCATGAACGTGACCGGCATCCGCCGGGCGGAGACGGCGATCAGGGAACTGGCCGAGGAAGTGACTTGGCTGATCGATCCCGAGCATGAGGAGGCCCAGGCCTTCACTGAGGAATTGTTCGCCCTTTGCGACAAGGGCGAGGGCGGAACCTTGGTCCGGTTGGCCTTTGCCGGCTCGAAGGAAAAAGACGGGCTGGTGGCCGAGCCCGATGCCAGGTTTACCATGCGCCTGACCCCCGCCGCCTTTATGGAGTGGCGGGAACGCGAGCCCGTCCGTGGAGCGCGTGTCGTCGTGCGCGAACCGGAGCCTCCGCCGGAGAGGTCCTGGTCCTAGCTTTCCCCTGCTCAATCCTCCTTGACCTAAGGTTTCGATCACCCTATGATCACCCGTTTTTCCTATGACGATTGAAATCAAACTACGTAAGGGCGAGCCCATGGACAGGGCCATTCGTCGCCTGAAGAAACGCCTCGACAGAGAGGGCGTAATTCGCGACGTAAGGGCCAAGCGCTACTTTGAGAAGCCTTCCGACAAAAGGAGGAAGGCCCGCAAGGTCGCTGCATTTACCCAGATGCTCCGTACCCGTTACGAAAAGATGTAGCCTCCACAGGAGGATTTCCTCGTCAAGGGGGTTGGCCTTGCGCATTAATAGATCCTTTCAACGCATCTATGTCGCAGCTAGAAAAAAGACTCAGCCCCAACTTGCGGCTTGAATGGAAGCTCCTGAACCAGGAGAAGGCTTCTTCGATCGAGTTTCTGGGCTTGTGTGAAAAAATGATCGAGGTAGGCGAGTTTCTGCTCGCCCACGACGTCGCCAAGGCGGGGCTTGCGAAACACAAGAAGGACCGCAAGCTCAGCCAGAGGTCTGCTCATGCCCTTAGCAAGGCCGGTTCGCCGATGATGGCCACCAAGATCCTCGAGGAACTGGTGGCTGGGGGAGACCGGGGAGTCGAGACGCATAGCCTGCTCGCCAGCGCCTACAAGGACCTCTGGGAATACTCGAGCGATCTGCAGAGCAAGAAAAAATATGGAGAATTGGCCATTGCCCGCTACGAGGAGGCTTACTCCACCAACAGCTTCGACAACCTCCGCACGAGTCAGCAACAGGACTTGGAGACACAGTATTACCCATGCATCAACGTTGCCTTCATGCACTTTATGTCGGGCGACCTTGAAAAAGGCAGGGAAAGTGCCGAAAAAGCTCGGCAGATTTGTGAGAAGCTGAAGGAACGAGGTACCTACCACTATTGGATTCAGGTTACGGAGGCCGAGGCCCACCTGCTCCTCGGATCCATCGATGAGGCGGCCCGCGTCTACATGGACGCCGCCTCCAGCAAAGAAGCCCAGACCTCCCGGATCGCAAGCACCCGTAAACAGGCCCTTCAGATTGCGGGCGTCTATGAGGATGCGGAGGTAAGGGAGAAGATTTCACTGGCCTTTCCGAAGCTCGGGATTGTGGCTTGCTCGGGCCACCTCATCGATGGTCCCGGAGATTCCCGACGCTTCCCACCGGAGGCGGAAGCCGAGGCCAAGCGAAAGATCGAGGAGGCGTTGGAGGAGATGGATGCCAGCTGCGGATACAGTTCCGCGGCCTGCGGTACCGACATCCTTTTTCTGGAGACCATGGCCGAGCGCGGAGGAGAGACTCACGTCTTTCTACCTTTCGCCAAGCAGGAGTTCATCGAGACGAGCGTTCGCCGTTCGGACGGCAATTGGGTCGACCGGTTCGAAAAGGTCCTCGACCATGCGACTTCCGTCCACTACGTCACCAGGGAGGGATACAACGGGGAGGATTCCCTCTTTTCCTTCTGCAATGAGATAATGCTCGGTTTCACCGCCATGCGGGGCAGGGGACTGGACGAGACGCCCAAGCTCCTGACCTTTTGGGATGGGCAAAGGGGATCGACCGGGGGCACCGGTGAGTTGGTGGACAGATGGCGGGCAAACTTCAACGAACCGGTGGTGATCTGCGCCAATGAGGTTCTTTCATCGCTCGCGGGCACAGGCTCGTCCTCCTCCTCAAATGCCGAGGCTTCGCCCGTAGCCAAGAATAAGGCGGGGAAGCAGGTTTCCCGGGCGGTCAAGGTCATGATTTTTGCCGACGTCGAGGGATTCAGCAAGGTAGCCGAGGCTCTCACTCCCGTCTTCGTGGAAAAGTTTCTCGGGGGCGTATCGGGCATGATCGAGTCTCTTTCCAAGCCACCCGCCTTCGTCAATACCTGGGGGGACAGTTTCTTTGCCGTCTTCGACGACTTGGACGATGCCCTCAACCTGGCTATGCAGCTGAGGGATTATTTTTCCAAGGGGGACTGGAGCGAGCTGGATCTCAGGGATGGGCTGGAGGTCAGGATATCCATGCATGCCGGTCCGGTATACGAGGAGTTCGACCCCATCCTCCAGAGAAGAAACTTCTTCGGCCAGCACGTCAACCAGGCCGCCCGGATCGAGCCTATCGTACTGCCCGGTTCCGTCTTCGTTTCCGAGATCATGGCGGCGCTTCTTTCCTTCGGTCACGATGATTTCGATTTCGAATACGTCGGCAACCTGGAATTGGCCAAGAATTATGGAAGCCATCCGATTTACATCCTCCAGCGGACGGGTTATAAGGATAGCATCTAAACCCTTTACCCACCCCACTTGAACACCGAGACCGAGATACCGATTCCCTTCGAGTCCTATTCAGGGAACAAGCCGTTTGCCTTCGTGAGCTATGCCCATGCGGACAAGGTGCTCGTCTACAGCGCCATGCGCTATTTCCACGAGGCGAACTTGAACATCTGGTACGACGACGGGATTCCTCCGGCGGAGGAGTGGCAGAGTGAAATCGCCCAGAAGATCATGGGGGCGGATATGTTCACGGTGTTTCTTTCCGCCAGCGCCTGCGCTTCTTCACACGTCAACAGGGAGATTCAGTTCGCCCTCAGCGAGAACAAGCCCATTCTCCCGATTTTCCTCGAGAAGATTACCCTCACCCCCAGTCTGAAGCTCTGCCTGCAGCAGTTTCAGTCCTGCTTCTGCTTCAAGCTGGACTGGCAAAAGCGAGCCATCGAGGTGATCCGCAAGGCTCTTGAAGATTCCAACAAGCTCGACCCCAGCGCCAAGCCCCGCAAAAAGGAGGTCGAGGAAGACTTCGTCGACGAGAGCGAAGGTCTCTGGAAGATCATGGATCAGATCTATCATGCCCAAATTACCCGTCGCATGCGCCTCAAGGCCCAGAGAAAGACCAAAGAAGTCTCTCTTCCCGACGAGAAGGTTTCTTCCGAGACGGTTCCCTCCATCCCCGTGCCAGAGGCACCTTCTCGTCCCTCGGGGAGAACCCGTCATCCTTTTGCCGTCGGGGTCATGGTGGATAAGCCCGATCCCAAGAAATCGGAGGAGAAAAAGGCTCCATTTACGGATCCCTACCTCGGTGAGTTTTCATGGATTCCCTCAGGCAGGATTGCCATCAAGGTTCCCTATTCCGAGGAGAAGCGGTTGGTCCACGTGAAGAACGGTTTCTGGCTCGGCCAAGTGTTGGTTACCCAGGAAGCTTATACCGAGGTAATGGGAACCAACCCCAGCCATACCGATACCGATACCGGTGACGAGGTCTTCAACCTTCCCGTAAACCGGGTTTCCTGGCTGGATGCGGTTGAGTTCTGCAAGGCCTTGACGGCGCTTGCCAAGATTAGCGGCAAACTTCCCGAACACCATGAGTTCCGCCTCCCCACGGAGGTGGAATGGGAATACGCCTGCCGGGCGGGAACCACGACCGACTATTACTTCGGCGACGACCCGACTGAACTTCACGAGCATGCCTGGTACGTCGTCAACAGCCTGCGGAGGATCCATCCCGTCAAGATGAAGGCTCCCAACCCTTGGGGTCTCTACGATCTTTACGGGAACGTCCGCGAATGGGTGGGCAATTCCTTCGTCAATACCCTCCTTGATGAAAGCGAGCAGGATGAGTTCAGGATATGCAGGGGGGGAAGCTACATGAAGAAGGCCGTCGGTTGCAGATCCTCGTCCAGGGATACGCAATCCCTTTTCCACCGCTACAGGAACCTTGGTTTCCGAGTGGCCTTGTCCGGCCCGCCCAACCTGTGAGGAAGCCTCTTCTCCTCGAATTAATTTGGGCTTTGCCGTTGTCATCCCGACCTTTTATGACATTTTTCCACTTTTGACATGAGCCAGGAACAGTCCCAGGAAAACGATTCGAGCGTCCCGCTGGACGGAAGCGACCAGTTTGCGGTACGCCAGGCCAAGCTCGATCAATTGCGCGAAGCCGGCCAGGATCCCTATCGTTCGAACTGGGCCCAGACCCATACCTCAGTTGAGGCCTTGGAATCGTTGCCCGAGGAAGACGAGGAAGGACCGGAGGTTTCGGTCGCCGGGAGGATCGTAGCCTTTCGCCTCATGGGCAAGGCCTCTTTCCTGAAGATCATCGACCGGGACGGTAAAATTCAATCCTACGTCCGCAAGGATGAGATCGGGGAAGAGGAGTACGCCCGTTTCAAGAAGCTCGACTTGGGAGACTTCATCGGGATTCGCGGTCCTCTTTTCCGGACCAAGACCGGGGAGATCACGATCCGTGCCAAGGAGTATAGACTGGTCTCCAAGGCCCTCCGCCCCTTGCCCGAGAAATGGCACGGCCTTACCGATAACGACCAGATCTACCGTCAGCGCTACCTTGACCTAATCGTCAACGAGGATTCCCGTGGACGCTTCCAGACCAGGAGCCGGGTAATCAGGGAAATCAGAGAGTTTTTCTGGGAGCGTGGTTTTCTGGAGGTGGAGACCCCCATGCTTCAAGCCGTTTCCGGCGGTGCGGCGGCCCGTCCCTTCCGGACCCACTTCAATGCCCTTGATTGCGACTTCAACCTGCGCATTGCCCTGGAGCTTCACCTCAAACGCTTGCTTGTGGGTGGGTTCGACCGGGTCTTCGAGGTCGGGCGGGTCTTCCGCAACGAGGGCCTTTCCCGACGGCACAACCCGGAGTTTACCATGCTCGAGGCCTACCAAGCCTATACCGACTACCGGGGGATGATGGAGCTGACGCGTTCCCTCATTCAACAGGTTGCCGAGAAGGCCTTGGGTAAATTGCAGATGGAAAGGGAGGAGGGCGATCCGATTGATCTTTCTGGGGAGTGGAGGGAAGCCAAGTACAAGGACTTGATCCTGGAGGCGGTCGGCCAGGACGACTGGTTTGAGTTGCCGAAGGAACGCAAGCTCGAGAAAACCAGGAATCTGGGGATCGAGGTGGATCCTGAGCTGGAAGATTTCGAGGTCACCAACGACGTCTTCGAGAAAGTGATCGAGCACACCCTGATTCAGCCGACCTTCGTGACCCACATTCCGCGTGAGCTTTGCCCGCTGGCCAAGATCACCGAAGACGACGAGAGCACCATCGACGTCTTCGAGCTTTGCATCAACGGTCA
>Ga0310343_10001474_pt1 | contig 12061 bp, 9 predicted proteins | sample HC15DNA2025_MG_FD_203519 | JGI IMG/M metagenome (GOLD analysis project Ga0310343, IMG submission 203519) | Marine microbial communities from station ALOHA, North Pacific Subtropical Gyre - HC15-DNA-20-25_MG | ecosystem: Environmental > Aquatic > Marine > Oceanic | place: Pacific Ocean: North... | reverse complement strand
TTATTCTTTGATAGGAATAAAGATTAAGGATAAATAAAAACTAATTAATTATTGTTTTAAGGTCCTCTTTTTAGTAACAAATTTGAAGGCCTCGATCAGATCTCCTTCAATCCAAGAAGAGAATTTATCACAGCCAACTCCACATTCAAAGCCGGTATTTACTTCTTTTACATCATCCTTAGATCTTTTTAGTGAGTCTAAATTACCCTCGAAAATCACTTTTTCGGATCTAATAACTCTAAGAGAACAATTCCGTTGCAATTTTCCAGTCTGTATATAACAACCTGCGATAGCTCCTTTGCCAACAGCGAAAGTTGCTCGAACTTCAGCTTTTCCTAAAGATTCTTCTACAAGATCAGGTTCGAGTAGACCTTCCATGGCCAACTGAATATCTTCTAAGAGTTTATAGATTACTTCATATTCTCTAATGTCAACGTCATTAGCATCAGCTGCTCTCTTGGCTCCAGATGCCAAAGAGGTATTAAATCCAATAATTACTGATCCAGAAGCAGCAGCAAGATCTATATCTGTCTCAGTTATTTCTCCTGGTGCAGAGAGTAGAACCCTGACTTGAACCTCATTTTTTGGTAATTGTTCAAGTGATCCTAATATCGCCTCAACACTACCTTGAACATCGGCTTTAAGAATTAAGTTTAACTCTTTTAACTCTCCATCATTTGCTTGAGTTGATAAGGATGATAAGCTAACCCTTCTGGATGCCATTTGTTGAGCTAATTTTGTTGCTCTAGCATCTGTTGCTCTTTCTCCAACAATGGATCGAGCAGTTCTCTCATCAGGGTAGACTTCAAATTCATCGCCAGCTGTGGGTACTTCACTAAATCCTAGAGCCTCTACTGGGAATGATGGCCCAGCCTTTTTGATTCTACTACCATGTTCGTCAACCATTGCTCTAATTTTCCCAAGGACTGAACCTGCAGCTAAAACATCCCCTGAATTTAGGGTGCCATTTTGTACTAACAATGTAGCTACAGGACCTTTAGCTTTATCTAGGTGAGCTTCAATAACTGTACCTTTTGCACGTCTGTTAGGGTTAGCTTGTAGATCTTCAACTTCTGAAACTAAGCAAATCATTTCAAGCAATTTATCAATATTTTGCTTTTTGATCGCACTTACTGGAACCATCACAGTATCTCCTCCCCAATCTTCAGCAATTAAATTTTTTTCTGATAGTTCTTGCTTGACTCTTTCTGGAGATGCTCCTTCTTTATCAATTTTATTTATTGCAACAACTATTGGAACTTTTGCAGCTCTTGCATGACTAATAGCCTCAAGTGTTTGAGGTCTACAACCATCATCTGCAGCAACTACTAAAACAGCCACATCTGTAACTTTTGTACCCCTTGCTCTCATTGCAGTAAAGGCTTCATGACCAGGCGTATCAAGAAAAGTTAATTTTTTCTGTTTTGATTCATGTTCAAATTCAACTTGATAAGCTCCTATATGTTGTGTGATTCCTCCTGCTTCTCCAGAAGCTACTCTTGATTCTCTGATGGAATCTAAGAGACTTGTCTTTCCATGATCCACATGACCCATTACCGTAATAACAGGTGGCCTTTTTATTAGGCTATCAATATCATCAGATTCAATCATATCTACTGTTTTCTCAGCAGCCTCTTGGATATCATCTTGCAAAACAGGTACCCCGAATTCTTCCGCAACTGTTTCGATGGTTGCTAAGTCAAGTGATTGAGTGACAGTTGCAGTTATTCCTTTAAAGAAAAGAGATTTAATTATTTCTGAACTTTCAAGACTTAATTTATCAGCTAATTCTTGAACTGTTAAATTATCTTCAGGGACTATTATCATTTCAGGCCTTACTTGTTTAGCCTCTTTGGCAGCCTTTAATTCCATAGCTCTTCTTTTCTGCCTTTGCCTTGTCGTCTCTTTTTTCTTCTTTTTAAATTGTTTTATAGATTTTTGAGATTTGGTTTCTTCAGACTTTTCTTTTTTAGGACGTGCCAAACTTGCTGATAAAATTGAAGTTTTTTCTCCTGAATATCCACTTGTTTCGGACGTTAATGAATCGTCATTCTCCCCAATAATATGAACTTTCTGTCTTTGTTTCTGAGGATTTTTATTTCTTAATGCTTCAAGTTTTGCGCTATCATCCCAGTCTGTCTTTCCTGGTTTTTTTGAACTATTTGAAAATGTTCTATGGGGTTGTTTTTTGGTGCTCGGGAGAGCATTTGGACGACTGTTTGGAGATTTAACCTTCTGTTTAGGTAACTCAATATTTTGTTTTTCTTTGTTTTTAATATTTACTTTGTCATTTTCAGTTTTGTTAGTTTTTTGAAGTTGTAAAAGTTCGTTAGGTGATACTGGCTTCCTAATCCCAGGTGACTTTTGACCATTAAATTTAGGCCCGGGCCTATTGGACATGCCAGGTCTGTTTGGGGAACCAGCCCTATTTGTATTGAATTGTCTATTAAAGGAACTAGGTTTGCCTTGATCTGAGGGTTTGTTTCTTAATCCAGGCCTATTGGACATACCAATTCTATTAGTATCGGTTTGTCTATTAAATGAGCCAGGTCTGCTTTGATTCGATGTTCTGTTTCTTAATTCAGGCCTATTGGGCATCCCAGACCTATTAGATACCGCTTGATTAAAAGAATTTTTTTGATTAATATTTTGCTTATTAGGATCGCCTCTTCTTATAGGAGCTCCGACGAGCTCTGGAGTGTTAGTTCTGTTATTGGGATTTTTTGTTTTAGATTTGTTCGTATTTTGATCAGGTCTGTTTGATAGTGGTCTTTTGTTCCCTGAGTTGTAGATATTCCTAGAAGGTTCATTAGGTTTGTCATTAATACTAATATTCTTAGGCTTTGCAATTAGCTGAATAGGAGGTTTTACTGGACTTTTAATAGGAGGGGTTATTTTATTTTGGAAAGATTTTTTATCTTCTTTGAAATTTTGTGAGGGTTTACTATGTATATTTTGATTTTTAAGATTTGCTTGAGATTTTGAACTGTTGATAATATTCGGTCTATTGAGATTTTTAGATTCATTTGAAATTATCTTGAGACTCTCGGATTTGTTAAGAGGCTTTATAAGTAATGGCTTTTCGTTTGAATTTTCTTTGGAAGGTTTCCCTTTTAAAGATGGGATTATAGTAGATTTATTTTCTTTACTTTGTTTGTAATTATCTTCTTTAAGTGAAGGTTTATTAATAGAAAGTATTTTTTTATCTGAATTTTTTTTATTAATAAGATTTTTTATTTTTATTGCGTCCTTTGCACTAATAGAACTGCTATGGCTTTTTACTGAAATCGAAAGTTTTTGAGCAGCATCCAATATATCTTTATTTTCCAGATTCAAGTCTCTGGAAAGTTCATAAACTCTGATTTTATCGCTGATAGTCATTTAATCTGATTTGTACCCTTCTAAGTAAAGAGGATTTAGTTTAATTATATTCCCTTATTGGGATTGTCATTGTAGCTTGTAATTTCTTTTTCAAAAATATCAATAAATTCAGGTTCTAAAAATGTTTTTAAAGCTTTTTGAAGTTTTTTTTTGATCTTGGAATCTGAGTAACATTTTTTTGACTTGCAAATGTAAGCTGATCGACCCATTCCCTTTTGAAACATTATGCCTTGCTTATGATCTTTGGTGATCTTTAAAAGATGTTTCCTGTCAAATGTTTTTCTACATGAAATACATATACGCATAACAGGGGGTTGTTGTGTCACCGTTTTCTCTCCTCTGTGACGTCTTGAACAGTCTTTAATTGATCATCATCTGAGAAGGCTTCTCCTTCGAATTGTTCTTCGTCATATTCTTGATCATCTTCAGGAAGGGGATAAAGTTCTCTTAATCTTGCATCTTCTGCAGCACGATCAGCTTGTTCTGCTTCTAATCTTAGCTCAGCTTCTCGCTGCAGATTTTCTTCATCTTCTCTTTGAACGATTAATTCAGAGACTGCAGCATCTTCTGCTTCTTGATCGTATTCATGTGAGTTTTTAACATCAATCTTCCAACCAGTTAATCTCGCGGCAAGCCTCACATTTTGTCCTTCTCTGCCAATCGCAAGACTTAATTGATCAGGAGGAACTAGTACATGTGCGTGTTGCCCTTCTGGGTCTACTAGTCTAACTAGGTCCACTTTCGCCGGACTTAAAGAATTCAAAATATACTGTATTGGATCAGATGACCATTTAATAACATCAATTTTTTCTCCTCTTAATTCATTAACTACTTGTTGAATTCTTGCTCCTCGAGCTCCTATACAGGCACCTACAGGGTCCACTTCTTGCTCGACACTATCAACAGCTACTTTTGTTCTTGGCCCAACAGCTCTTGAAGGAGGGTTTGCTTCTCTTGAAACAGCAACAATTTTTACAGTCCCTTCTTGTATTTCAGGCACTTCATTTTCAAATAAATAAACCACTAAACCAGCATTTGCTCTGCTTACAAAAAGTTGTGGCCCTTTTCTGGCTATTTCGCTTACTTCTTTTAAGAATACTTTGAAAGTTGCATTAGCTCGGTAGTTATCATTTGGTAATTGATCTCTTTTAGGAAGTTCTGCCTCTACTTCAGGCCTGCCAATACCCGAGCTAACGCCCATGATTACTGATTGTCTTTCAAATCTTATAACTCTCGCAGTTAGAACAGGATCTTCCAAATCTGCAAATTCTTCTTGGATCATTTTTCTTTGTTGATCCCTTAATTTTTGAGCTAAAACTTGCTTTGTTGTTGAAGCGGCCATTCGCCCAAAATCCTCTTTTTCTGGAGTAACGTCTAAAACAACAGTGTCACCTATTTGTGCATCATCAGCGACTTGTTTGACTTCTACCAAAGATATTTGATGATCCTCGCTCTCAACTTCTTCAACAATTATTTTACTTGATAAAATCCTATAACCTTCCTCATCTAGATCTAGTCCAACATCAAAATTACTAAAATATTCTTCATCAAATGGATCTTCGTTACTCCCAATGTAAAAAGTTTTTCTATACTTTTCATATCCTTTTAATAATGCTTCGCGTAAGGCTGCTTCCACGATATTAGGAGGTAACTTTTTTTCCTCACTAATGTCTTCAATAAGATTGTTTAAACCTGGGAGAATAACTAATGCCATCTATGATGGGAGAATTGAATAATGGTTGAAAAGATTTAATCTTTTATTGTACAAAGACTAATCTTAAGTACTTCGCTAAAAGGGATTTTTTTTATCTTACCTTTTATGTTAATGGCTAAATAATCTTTAGACTTTTCATAAAGTAAACCATTCAGAAATTTTATTTTTGAATTCTTTTGGTTTAACTTAACATTAACTGGAAAACCTTTAAAAGTTTTGAAGTCTCTCTCTGAGGTTAATTCATCACTGACCCCTTGACTACTAATTTCTAACACATATGAACAATTTAAAAGATTTGAATTTTCTATTTCTTCAGATGCTGGGGTATTGAATAGAGCACAATCATCGAGTGAAATATCACTTCCATTAATTTTTTTTATGATAATTTCTATAACTATTGGATTTTGATTGGTTCTTATATTTAAACTGCAGATATCTAAATCCGATATATTTGCAACTTTTTTTAGTAGTTTCTCTAGTTTACTTTTTAATTCTTTTTTCAAATTAATTTGTGAAGAGGGATCTAAAATAATTTTCACATAAAAGAAAGTTTTTTTAAAAAAAAATTTGGAAATATGTATTTTATGGATGTAAACAAAAAAACAACAATAATCTATTTCTTCAATTAGATTTACTAGACATATTCGAAAACTATTAAATAAATGAAGTTTCTCAAGATTAAATTTATTAATTTAATCCAAATTTTCATTGTTGTTTGTTTTTGTTTGGCTAATTTCTTTGATGTTGCAGAAGTTTATGCTTTGACTTCAGAAAGTCACAACTTTGTATCATCTGCAGTGAAAAATGTTGGACCTGCGGTTGTGAAAATTGATACTGAAAGATTAGTAGAGAGGCACCAATTCGACCCTACTTTACTCGACCCTTTATTGCGGGATTTACTTGGTGAACAAGGGATCATACCAGAGAGAGAAAGAGGCCAAGGTTCTGGAGTAATTATTAACGAGAACGGTTTAGTTCTTACAAATGCTCATGTTGTAGAGAGAGTCGACGATGTTTCAGTAACTTTGGCCGATGGAACTATCTGCGATGGCCAAGTTTTGGGAACTGATGCAGTAACTGACCTAGCTTTAGTAAAAATTGAGGAATCTACGTTTTCTAGATTTGCTCCACTTGGAAATTCTGAAGATCTTGAAGTTGGAGATTGGGCAATAGCGCTCGGTACTCCATATGGTCTAGAAAAAACTGTCACATTAGGTATTGTTAGTAGCCTACATAGGGATATTAATAGCCTAGGCTTTTCAGATAAAAGGCTCGATCTTATACAGACTGATGCGGCAATAAACCCAGGAAATTCTGGAGGACCACTCATCAATTCTAATGGTGAGGTAATAGGAATCAATACATTGGTTAGAAGCGGTCCAGGTGCGGGTTTAGGTTTTGCAATTCCAATTAATCTAGCTAAAAGTGTCTCTGATCAGCTTCTTAAAAAAGGAGAAGTTATCCATCCATATTTAGGGGTCCAATTGATTTCTTTGAATCCTAGAATTGCTAAAGAACATAATAAAGACCCTAATTCTCTAGTTCAGTTACCTGAAAGAAATGGAGCTCTTATTCAATCAGTTATACCTAATAGTCCTGCTGAAAAGGCTGGTTTAAAAAGAGGTGATTTAGTAATAGCAGCTGAAAATATTTCTATAGAAGAACCTAAAGCTTTGCTAGATGAAGTAGAAAAAGCTCAGATAGGCAAAGTACTGCTCTTAAATATTTTAAGAGATAATAAAGAGATCCAAATAAATATCAAACCAGAACCACTCCCAGGTTTGACATAAATCAATTGTTGAAATTTAATAATCTATAAACTTAGACAAAAGATTTTGGATTCACAAACAAAAATGAAACAAATTGTTGCTGATGCAGCAATTAAGGAAGTAAGGAGTGGCATGATTCTTGGATTAGGATCTGGATCAACAGCCGCGCTTATGATAGAAAGCCTTGCTGGTGAAATTCGTTCTGGAAAACTGCAAAATATAAGGGGTGTTGCAACTTCCTTTCAATCGGAAGTGTTAGCGCTCCAATTGGATATTCCGCTAATCGATTTAGCTTCTGTTTCCCAAATTGACTTAGCAATTGATGGAGCAGATGAAGTTGATCCAAGATTTAATTTAATAAAAGGAGGTGGAGCATGCCATGTTAGAGAAAAGTTGGTTGCATCTAAAGCTAATAAATTATTGATTGTTGTTGACGAAACGAAACTCGTACAAAATTTAAATAAATCTTTTCCTTTACCTGTGGAGGTCCTTCCAAATGCTTGGAAGCAAGTTCAGGAGGTTATTTCAAAAATGAATGGCAGTTCTACCTTAAGAATGGCAACTCAAAAAGCTGGCCCAGTTGTTACTGACCAGGGCAATCTAGTACTAGATGTATTGTTTAATGAAGGTATTGAGAATCCAAAAGATATTGAAATGGTTATTAATAATATTCCAGGAGTTTTAGAGAACGGATTATTCGTTGATCTTACAGATAAAGTATTGGTTGGTAAGATTGAAAATAGTAATCCAGTTGTTAAATCTCTGTCAAAAGTTTGTTAATCTTCAAATCTTATTTTTACTGAGTTAGCGTGACTATGTAAGCCCTCACTTTCTGCAAGATTAATAATATCGTGACTGTTGGCTTTTAAACTTGCTTCATTAAATTCTATTATGGAAGTGTTTTTCATGAAGGTTTCAACTCCTAGAGATCCGCTAAATCTAGAATTACCTGATGTGGGTAAAGTGTGATTTGGTCCAGCTAAGTAATCTCCCACAGCTTCAGGAGTCCATTTCCCTAAAAAAATTGCGCCAGCATTCTCTATACCTTCAAGAATCTTTTTTGAATCAAAAGCTAAAATCTCTAAGTGTTCTGGAGCAAAGTTATTGCTTAATTCAATACATGATTCATAATTTTCGCATATAACAATTAATCCCCAATTTTTTATTGATTGCTTGCATATTTCTTTTCTTGGATGATCGTCTACTTTTTTATTAAGTTCCTCTAAAACTTCTTTTGCTTGGCTTCTTGATGTAGTTAGAAGTATTGAAGAAGCCAAAGGATCATGTTCTGCTTGAGCCAATAGATCAGATGCTATATGAGTGCTTTGAGCTGTTTCATCTGCAATGATTAATATTTCGCTCGGACCAGCTAAAGAATCTATTCCTGTAGATCCATAAATTAGTTTTTTAGCAGTAGTTACATAGATATTTCCTGGACCTGTAATAACATCAACTTTATTTATTTGATTTGTGCCAAATGCTAGAGCTCCAATTGCTTGAGCACCTCCAATCCTAAAGACTTTATTAATCCCTGATAAGTGAGCTGCAGCTAAAACAGTTTTATTTATTTTTCCTTCTTTATTCCCAGGAGACACCATTATGATCTCTCCAACTCCTGCAACTTTTGCAGGTATCGCATTCATTAATACAGTACTTGGGTAGGCAGCTCTACCTCCAGGGATATAAATTCCAGCATTTTTGACTGGTCTCCATCTCCTTTCGACTGTGTCGCCATGTTTACCCTTTATAGTGAAGGATGATGGAATTTCTTTTTCATGAAATTTTTTAATTCTTTTGTGGGCCACCTCAAGTGAGCGTTTTAAATTACTATCAATTTCATCCCATGCATCTTTTATATTCTTCGAACTAACTAGCATAGGGTCAGGTTTAAAACCGTCAAATTTTTTGGTATATTTTTCTACTGCTATATCTCCATAATTTTTTACCTCATGAAGAATTTCTTCAACAATTATATTAATCTTATTATTGTTTTCTAAATTAGTTCGAGTAGAGATCCTTTTTAATTCTTGGATAGCGTCTTTTTTATTATTTATGATCTTCATATTATTAAAGTTAAATTGAAAGGTTCGAGACCCAATTTTATAACTTAATAAATTATATATGATTGATTAGTTGTCTATTTATTTGTTATGATAGAAATTCTATATTAATGTTCCCTCTGTGGCCAATAACAAATCAGCAAAAAAGAGAATACAAGTTGCCGAAAGAAATCGTTTAATTAATAAGTCTTATAAATCCACGGTTAGAACTTTGACCAAAAAAACCTTAGAGAATTGTGAAAAATATACAAAAGACCCTAATGAAGATAATAAAAATTTAGTGAAAACAAGTCTTAATAAAACCTTTAGTTTAATTGACAAAGCAGTTAAAAAAAATGTTCTTCACAAGAATAATGGGGCAAACAGAAAGTCAAAAATTAACAGTTTTGTTAAGACTACTCTTACCAAAAATTAAAACGGCAGTTCATAATTATGAGCGAAATTGAACTCATAGACTCCCACTGTCATTTAATATTTGAAAATTTTGAGAAAGATCTTGAAGATGTTGTTCTAAGGTTGCGTACAAGAGGTGTTAAAAAATTAGTTCATGCTTGTTGTGAATTAACAGAAATTCCAAAGCTTAAAAAAATATCCCATGAATTTAGTGAAATCTATTATTCAGTTGGTTTGCATCCGCTAGAAGCAAAACAATGGGAACTTAGTTCCAAAGCTCATTTAAAAAAATCAGCTCTAGAAGATAGAAGAGTCGTAGCTGTTGGGGAATTAGGCTTAGATTTTTTCAAAAATGAAAATAAAACTCAGCAAATTGATGCTCTTATTCCACAAATGGAGCTAGCTTATGAACTTGAATTGCCTGTAATTATTCATTGTAGAGATGCTGCGAATGAAATGATTGAGATATGTAATAGTCTCTCTAAAGAAGGAAAATGTCCCAAAGGTGTGCTGCATTGTTGGACAGGAACTCCACCACAAATGAAGCAATTCTTGGATCTCGGTTTTTATATTAGTTTTAGTGGAATAGTAACTTTCCCAAAAGCACATGAAATTCATGAGTGTGCCAGAATTGTTCCTAATGATAAATACTTAATTGAAACTGATTCACCCTTCTTAGCACCTGTTCCTTTTAGAGGTAAAAGAAATGAACCTGCATTTGTTGAAAATGTTGCAAATTTTATTGCAGATTTAAGATCTACTGATCTAATTACAATTGCCAAAGAGTCATCCAAGAATGCTAAAGATTTGTTTAAGTTTGACTTGTAAAGTTGGCACAGAGGCTGCTAATATTAGGAATTACTGGAAATTTTTCTTAGTTTTTTTTGTTTTAACTTTAAGAGTGAATGGTTTTGATACCGTTTGAGTCAATTTTCTTTCGATTTAATGAAAATTGATTTTTGTTGAAATCGAGATTAATGATTGATTTCAAATTAAAAACTCAGTTAAACAACTAAATATTAAGTAGATTAAAAGTAAATGGCAAATTTCACATAATCGAAGGTTTTCTTGGATGAGCAGTAGCGCTTTACTGGTAGCAAAAACAGCTACTTATCTACCAGATTTAGTTGAAGTACAAAGAGCAAGCTTTAAATGGTTTTTGGAAAAGGGCCTAATAGAGGAATTACAAAACTTTTCCCCAATTTCTGATTACACAGGTAAATTAGAATTACATTTTGTAGGAGAAGAGTATAGGTTAAAAAGACCTAGGCATGATGTTGAAGAGGCCAAAAGAAGAGATGCTACATTTGCTTCACAAATGTATGTTACTTGCAGATTAATTAATAAAGAGACTGGGGAAATTAAAGAACAAGAAGTATTTATCGGCGAATTACCATTAATGACCGAAAGAGGGACTTTCATTATAAATGGTGCAGAAAGAGTAATTGTTAATCAAATTGTTCGAAGTCCCGGAGTATATTTCAAAGATGAACAGGATAAAAATGGTCGAAGAACCTATAACGCGAGCGTTATCCCTAATAGAGGTGCTTGGTTAAAATTCGAGACTGATAAAAATAATTTACTTTATGTAAGAGTTGACAAAACCAGGAAAATTAATGCTCATGTCCTTATGAGGGCAATGGGTCTTTCTGATAATGATGTCGTCGACAAGCTTAGGCATCCTGAGTTTTATCAAAGCTCAATTGAAGCAGCAAATGATGAGGGTATAAATTCAGAAGATCAAGCCTTACTTGAGCTCTACAAAAAACTTCGTCCTGGTGAGCCACCCTCAGTTTCTGGTGGACAACAGTTATTACATAGTAGATTTTTTGATCCCAAAAGATATGATCTAGGTCGAGTTGGTAGATATAAAATAAATAAAAAGTTGAGGCTTACCATACCAGATGAGATTAGAACACTTACCCATGAAGATGTTCTTTCAACTATTGATTATTTAATAAACCTTGAATTGGATATTGGTGGTGCGAGTTTGGACGATATTGACCATCTAGGCAATCGCAGGGTCAGATCTGTAGGTGAACTTCTTCAAAATCAAGTAAGGGTTGGACTTAACCGTTTAGAGAGAATTATTAAGGAAAGAATGACTGTTGGAGAAACAGATTCCCTTACGCCTGCTCAATTAGTTAATCCTAAACCTTTGGTCGCTGCTATTAAAGAGTTTTTTGGCTCCAGTCAATTAAGTCAATTCATGGATCAAACTAATCCTTTGGCTGAATTAACACATAAAAGAAGAATATCGGCCTTAGGTCCTGGGGGTTTAACACGAGAAAGAGCTGGATTTGCGGTTAGAGATATTCATCCTTCACATTATGGAAGATTGTGTCCTATCGAAACTCCTGAAGGTCCTAATGCAGGACTTATTAACTCTTTAGCTACTCATGCGAGGGTAAATGAGTATGGTTTTATTGAAACTCCTTTTTGGGAAGTTAAAAACGGTAAAGTTAATAAAGAAGGTGATCCTCTTTATCTTTCTGCTGATCTAGAGGACGAATGCAGGGTCGCTCCTGGAGATGTAGCAACTGATAAGGATGGAAATATACTCGCAGATCTAATACCAGTAAGATACAGACAAGATTTTGAAAAAGTACCTCCTCATCAAGTTGATTACGTTCAGCTTTCCCCCGTTCAAGTAATTTCAGTTGCGACTTCACTTATTCCTTTCTTGGAACATGATGATGCCAATAGAGCTTTGATGGGATCTAATATGCAACGCCAAGCAGTCC
>Ga0310343_10001472_pt1 | contig 12064 bp, 8 predicted proteins | sample HC15DNA2025_MG_FD_203519 | JGI IMG/M metagenome (GOLD analysis project Ga0310343, IMG submission 203519) | Marine microbial communities from station ALOHA, North Pacific Subtropical Gyre - HC15-DNA-20-25_MG | ecosystem: Environmental > Aquatic > Marine > Oceanic | place: Pacific Ocean: North... | reverse complement strand
CGATGCGATCCCAGGTTCTTGGACACCTGCTGAGCCTGCTGGCGGTCGTTGGCACAGCCCTGGTGGGTGCCCAGACGACGGCCAAGCCACCCAATATCCTCATCTTCATCGCAGATGATCATGGCAAGGGAGATCTCGGATGCTATGGCCACCCTTCCATCCGAACCCCGAATCTGGATCAACTGGCCCAGGAAGGCATGCGTTTGGATCGAGCCTTTCTGACGATTTCCAGCTGCAGTCCAAGCCGGTGCAGCATCCTCACGGGCCGTTACCCTCACAACACGGGTGCGGAGGATCTGCACATGCCTCTGCCAGAACAACAGCGTTCCATCGCCTCCTACCTGACACCTGCCGGGTATGAATGTGTTTCGGTGGGCAAATGGCATCTGGGAGGAGCTGAAAAGCGTCACTGGACAAAAGTCGTCGAATGCCAGGCGGAGGCCATGGCTCAAAAGTGCCTGGAGGTCATCGGCACTCGTGACCGCTCCAAGCCCTTTTTCTATTGGTTTGCTTCGATCGACCCTCACCGTGGCTACCAGAAGGAAACCATCGCCAACCCCCACAAAGCGTCGGAAGTAGTCATTCCCCCTTACCTGCCCGACCACCCGAACATCCGTGAGGAACTGGCCCTTTATTATGACGAGATTCACCGCTTTGACACCCAGATCGGCACCCTCCGCAAAGAACTCGAATCACAAGGGGTATGGGATGATACGCTGGTCCTTTACTTGAGTGACAATGGCATGCCCTTCCCCAGGGCCAAGACCACCCTTTATGACAGCGGTATTCAGACCCCCCTCATTGCGAGATGGCCGGGGACCATTCCCGCAGGCACCTCCTCGAACGCGTTGATCAGCTCGGTGGATCTGGTGCCGACCTTCCTGGAACTAGCCGGAATCAAGACGCCCACCGTGCAGGGCTCGAGCTTCCTGGCTAGTCTGAAAGATCCTGTGGCACCCCATCGATCCAGTGTCTTTGCCGAAGCCAACTGGCATGACTTTGAACACTTCAGCAGGGCGGTCCGTGATGATCGTTTCAAGCTCATCCGCCATTATTACTGGGACACGCCTCTGTGGAATTCGGTAGATTCGATCAACAGCATCACCTGGAAGGGAATGCTGGAGGCAAAAGATCAGAACAGGCTGACTCAAGCTCAGGCCCGACTTTTCGAACCCATTCGCCCGTACGAAGAATTTTACGTGTTGTCGCGCGATCCGGATGAATTGACCAACCAAATCGATGAGCCTATCTGGCAGGCCGAGATAAGGCGACTTCGAGCCGAGCTGGATCAATGGCGCATTGACACTGCCGATCGACTTCCTGACCAACGGCGCAGGGATGGGTGGACACGCGATGGCATCCCCCTACCACACAATCAACCCTGGTATGACCGCTATCTGGAACAGGGCAGACGCAACAGCTTTGAAAAATTCTAGGGCGCTGCTGCAGACTTCGGGTTGGCATGGCCCCATCAGGGCCGCCGGAAGCGACCCGCTTCCATTTGGAAATACATGCGCAACTTGTTTGATGAAGACTTTCCGGGTCTCCATGCTTGTCAGGAGCTTGCTTTAGCCTCAATATACCTACCTACCCTTTGACCGAAAATTGCCATGAATCAGGACAACCCCTTGCCCATCCATCGTCGTAAAACAGGATTCACCTTGATCGAGCTGCTGGTGGTCATTGCCATCATTGCCATCCTGGCAGGCATGCTCCTGCCGGCACTCTCACGCGCCAAGGAGAAAGGCAAGCAAACCAAGTGTCTGAGCAACATGCGCAATGTGGGTTTGTCCATGGCCATGTACCTGGTGGATTTCAACAAGTATCCAGGGCATTACCTCGTGCCTGCGGGAGAAATCGTTTACCCCCCGCGCCTGTTGCCCGGCCTGGCCGGTAGCCTACAGGTTTGGAACTGTCCAAGCGAAAAGCCTCGCTTCTATTACACCAATCGGGTGGATCGCAATACCGGAGCTGAAGGAGGCCCCATGAAATTAACTCCAAGCACTGGCTTCTGCTACGGATACAATGACTGGGGTGGCATCAATGAGTTCACCAAACCTTACCAAGGACTAGGGGCCGACATCACCCCCAATGGCAGGGAGCCCTGGCAAAAAGAGGTAAGAGAGTCGCAGGTGCGAGCACCTTCCGACATGATCACCGTAGCGGACAGCCGCTCCGACGCGCAGTGGGACACAGCTATTGACCCGGCAGATCGCGCTGCCCCAGGTCAGGAAGCCGCCGAGTGGCCATCCAGGCGCCATAGTGGGGGTGCCAACTTCAGCTTTGCGGATGGTCATTCCGAATACGGAGATCAGGCCAAGATGGTCTCACGCGAGCCCGAGGTACGCAGGCGCTGGAATTCCGACAACCAGCCACACCTAGATCTTTCTCCGCAGTAGGATTTTTAAAAAGCTTGCCCCTTGAGCAGACTCACGCGGCATCTCGCTTTGCAGCCCAGGTGCCGATCATTTGCTTGAGAGCATCGATCCACATGGGGTGTTGATTCATGCATGGGATGAGTTCGAGAGACTCTCCGCCCCATGAAGTAAAGTCTTCCTTACCGCGGATGCCGATTTCTTCGAGCGTCTCCAGACAGTCGGAGACAAAAGCAGGGCATACCACCAGCATGCGCTTGACCCCTTCTCGAGCCATGCGCTCCAGTTCGTTTTCCGTCGTAGGCGTCAGCCACTTCTCCGGCCCGAGACGGCTTTGAAACGAGATCGCATACTGCTCTGGTTGCAAGCCCAGCCGCTCGACCACAGCCGCCGTGGTTTTCAGGCACTGTGCACGATAACAGACATCGTGCACAGGATGGCAGCCTTCGCAACAATCAGACTGTTTCAGGCAATGTGCCTTGGTTGCTGCATTGAAGTTGGTGACATGACGCTTGGGGATGCTGTGGTAGCTGAAGAGCAACTTGTCGAAGGGCTGCGCAAGGTGGGGCCTCATGGATTCAGCCAGGGCATCCAGATAGGCCTCGTGATTGTAATAGGGGGCTTGCACTGTCAGCGCCATATGGGAGTGATGCTTGGCAATGAGTTCCTTAACTCGCTCCACGGCGGTTTCGAAACTGCTCATGGCATAATGCGGGAACAAGGGAATCAAAAGCAACTGAGAGACCCCTTGTTGGGAAAGCTTCTCCAAAGCCGAGACGATGGAAGGATTCTGATAGCGCATGGCGAGCTCAATCGGTAAATCCATCGTTGCCTTGAGTTTTTGTGTGACCTTTTGGCTGGTCACCACCAGAGGAGAACCCTCCTCCGTCCAAATACTGCGGTAGGCCTCGGCCGAGGCGGCGGGCCGCTTGCGCAGCACCATGTTGACGACAAAGCGCCTCAACAGCCAGGGATAGTCAATCACCCTGCCATCCATCAAAAACTCATTCAGATATTTTCTGACATCGGGAATGTCCGTTGAATCGGGAGATCCCAGATTCACCAATAAGACGCCTTGCTGACTCATGTTGATTGAAAATGTTGATGCATGCGTTCGGCCGCATCCAGACCGGCGAGCATGGAATCTCCCAATGAGATGCCATTTCGAAAATGGCCGGCAAAATAAAGCCCCGGATGATGCTTTTCAATCGCATCAAACCGTTCGAGGAATGTTCCATAGCCCACGGTGTATTGTGGAATGGCCTGTGGCCAAATCCGTCGATGCACATATTTAGGGCGACCTTGCACCCCCAAGAGTGCCTCAAGATCTCGGAGAATCAAGTGATCCATGGCTGCTGCATCCAAAAGGGCAAGCTCAGGCTGTCGCATGCCCCCAAGGTAGGTGCTCAAGGTGACACATCCTTCAGGAGCACGACGCTCGAAAAGCGAGGAAGAAAAGATCGTGCCCAGAATATGATGGGATTCCACTTTCGGTATGAGCATGCCAAAACCATCCAGCGGATGGCGCACTTGCTCGCGATCAAACCCCATCACCACGCTGGCAACGGGAGGGTGAACGATCTGCTCAAGCCAGCGCATGTCAATGCGCGGCCCATCCTCAAAGGTCATCCGGGCCATGGTATGGGCGGGAACAGCTCCCAACACTGCATCGACCGGCAAGGGCTGCCTGCCGTGCACCCACCATTGACCGTCGGTCTTCTCCACACGGTCAATGGGCGATGCCAGTTGCAGCGAAGAGGTCACCACTTCTCCCAATCGATCGGTTAGCACCTGCATCCCTTGATCAAACGAAAGCAGCTTGGCTCTGACCTTGGAGACCTCCCCTTCCCTGGAAACCTTTCTGCGGCCACGGATCTGACCCCCTATCAAGGATCCGTGATGCTGCTCCAAGGCATACAGTTTGGGGAAAGCATGCCGCACAGAAAGTGAATCAGGATCTCCCGCATAAATGCCGGCTACGAAGGGGTTGATGGCATAATCCAGCACCTCCTTGCCCAGACGGCGCTCCACAAAGGTCGCCAGGCTTTCCTCAAGATCGGCAGGCGCTTTGGCAATAAAAGGCTCCTTCAGCAGGCGCAGCTTGGCCTTGAGGGAAAAAAGGGAACTGGTCAAGAATGCCGGAGGGGAAAGCGGCAGTGGAACGGGCTTACCCGATCGCACGATGTAGCGATGCTTCATCTCTGGGTTGGCCACCCGCCTCCGACCCTCCAGCCCCAGAGACGTAATGAGTGCGGTGATCCTGGAAGAGGATTCCAGCAAGGTGTTAGGGCCCCATTCCGCCAGAAAACCATTTTCGACACTCGTACCCACGGCACCACCCACGCGGTCGCTCGCCTCCAGCAACACCACTTGATGGCCCAGCTCACGCAGTCGCAGAGTCGCGCACAGACCGGTGACCCCGGCACCCAAAACAGCGATGGTTTTTGGGGAGGCCTTCATGGCATACTTGCTCAGATGGTCTTGGAAAAACGGCCCTCGGTGCGCTGGGCCTGATAGCCATCAAAGCGCATGGCAATGTTGCGTATGAGCAGTCGCCCAAGATCGGTGACTTTCAAGCCACCTTGGCTGAAGGCAATCAGACCATCCTCACGCAGATCCTCAAGGGAGGCTAATTCACGTTGATAATGCGCTTCGAAGGGGACACCCAGCAACTGGGACATGTGATCAAAATCCAACTCTAGATCGCACATCAAACGCATGATGGTCTGACGGCGAAGGAGATCTTCCTCGCTCATCAGGTAACCTCGATGAATGGGGAGCTGTCCCTCCTCCACACTCTGGGTGTAGGCCGGCAACTCCTTGAGGTTTTGCCAGTAGGCCTTTTCGGACTGTGAGATGGAGGACATCCCAAAGGAGTAAATGTCCACTCCGCCTCGGGTGCTGTAGCCCTGAAAATTACGCTGCAGGGTTTTCTGCCTCTGGGCGATCGACAACTCGTCATCCTCGCGCGCGAAGTGATCCATGCCAATGTAGCGATATCCCTCGGCGGTTAGCTTTTCAATCGTCAGCTTGAGCAATTCGAGCTTGGTTTCCGGTGAAGGGAGGTTTGCCCGTTCCTGAAAAATCTTTTGGGCTGGCTTGATCCACGGGACATGCGCATAGCTGAAAACCGCAAACCGGTCCGGTTGAAGCTTGAGGGTATCCTCCAGGGTCTGTTCGAAGGATTGCACGGTCTGATGGGGAAGCCCATAGATCAAATCCACGTTCAAGGACTCAAAGCCGCACTCTCGAAGCCAGTCGATGGCCTGAGCGGTCATGGCGTAGGGCTGAATGCGGTGGATGGCCTTCTGAACTTCTGGATGGTGATCCTGCACCCCCATGGAAGCCCGATTGAAACCAGACTCCTGCAAGGCCACAATGGTATCTCGAGAAATTCGACGTGGATCGATCTCCACCCCCGCTTCAAGATCCTCCGAAAAGTTGAATCGCTTGCGCACCATGCCGCCCAGTCGACGCAATTCATCGGGCTGAAGGAAAGTCGGCGTCCCACCCCCCAAATGCCATTGTACGACCTTGCGCTGAGGATTGAGGTGTTCACGCATCAGGTCCATCTCCCGCTCAATCAAATCCAGGTAGGGCGTGCTGCGCGAATGATCCTGAGTGATCACCGTAGTACACCCACAAAACCAGCAAAGGGTTTCGCAAAAAGGCAGATGAAAATACAGGGACAGATCACGGCAACCTTCATTGTTTTCCTTGAGGTTGGCCATCAAGCCATCACGATCCACCTCGTCGGTAAAATGAGTCGCTGGCGGGTAAGAGGTGTAGCGAGGCCCGGGTACGTTGTATTTCCGGATCAGATCCAGGTCCACCTTCATGAGCCCTGCCCCCCGTCACTGGCGTATCCTTGAACGGTTTCCACCACGGCCTGCATCAAGTCCACTTGCGAAGTAGGCCGCACCCCGTGGCCCAGGTTGAAGACAAATCCGTTCCGACCCTTCATCTCATCCATGATACGACGGGTTTGGGCTCTCGCAACCTCGGGATGGGTTTCCAGCACCGCAGGGTCCAGATTTCCCTGCACCCCTACGCCGGATGGTAAAGTGTCGGCAACTGCTGGCAGCGACTCGGCCCAGTCCACACCGATGACTTGAGCTCCGGTGGCAGCCAGAGCCTGCCAATCACGGGTGCCCTTGGAAAACACAATGCAAGGCACGCTAGGGTCCAATCCCGCAACAATCTGTCGGATCCAGCGAAGAGAACCCTCCTCGAGCTGGTTGCCCGCCAAGGTGCCGCCCAGGGTATCGAAAATCTGCACTGCATCAACCCCGGCACGAATCTGCAGGTTGAGGTAGTCGATGATCACTTCAGAGAGCATCGCACAGACGCGTTCAAAAAGTGCAGGGTCGCCGTAAAGCATGCGCTTGGCCCCCATGAATTCCCGCGCGCTGCCTCCCTCCATCATGAAGTTGGCCAGAGTCCAGGGCGAACCGCTGAAACCGATCAGAGCTGTCTCAGGGTCCAGTTCGCGCCGAATCATGCGCACGGCCTGATCTACATAGGCGAGGCGTTCTACCGCTCCTTCAGGTTGCAGTCGATCCACATCGTTTGCGTTCTCGAGGGTGGTCGCCATCTCGATCCCCCCTGTCTCACGGAAGGCATAGGGCTGACCCAGTGCTTCACAGATGACCAGGATGTCGCTGAAAAGGATGGCGGCATCAAAACCAAAGCGGCGGATGGGCTGAAGGGTGACTTCGGTCGCCAGCTCGGGGGTCTGAACAATCTCCAGAAAGGTATGCTTTTCCTTGACGGCTCGATATTCCGGCAGGGCTCTCCCGGCCTGGCGCATCATCCAGATGGGCGGGCGGTCTACCGCCTGACTGCGGCAGGCGTTGATGAATCGTTCACGTCGGGTCATGTCTATCAAGCGGTCCTTCTGACCTCATGGATCAAGAGGAGAGGATGGGGATGATTCAACGGCAAAACCCCTAAAAGTCAAATAGCTTCGGGCACAGGCAGCACCCGCGGAGCTCCAGTAGAGCAAACGCCCCTGCGATTCAGTTGCCCTACGCAGGCCTTGCGCTTAAGTTGCCTCCATGTGGAAGTTTCAATGCATGGGTTTCCCGGTGGGGGTGCACTGGTGGTTCTGGTTGACGATGTTCCTTCTCGGCGGTGGCGCCTCCGGTGCCCCAGCGCAGATTTGGGTGCTTTTCGTGCTGGCAGCCTTCCTATCGGTGATGGTGCATGAGCTCGGGCATGCCCTGGCAGGGAAGAAATTTGGGGCCTATCCCTCCATTTACCTGCACGGCTTCGGGGGCGTCACGACCCTTCCCGGAGCCTATTTCAGCCGCAACCAGAGCATGTGGGTGTCTTTCGCAGGACCACTGGCGAGCATGGGGCTGGCCTTGGCCAGCTGGATGGTGTTTCCAGCCATGGAATCGATGTCACAGACGAGCCAGAATTTCGTCGCCCTTCTAAAACAGATCAACGTCGTCTGGACCGTCCTCAATTTATTACCGATTCAGCCCCTCGATGGGGGTCAGATCTTTCGCGATTTCATGGGCCCCCATAGAAGAGACGTTGTGCGCTGGGTGAGCGTCATCATCGCGAGTTTGGTCGCCTTCTGGGCCCTTCGAGTAGGGCTGCTTTTTCTTTGCATGATGATGGCCTACATGGCTTTTATGAACTATCAACACACACCGGGGGAAGGCGGTGTGGTCACTCGTTAGTCTCCAATTACATGAATGCTTCAGTCCATCTTCATCATCACTCTCATGGGCTCAAAACCGCTCTGAGTGGTTGGCTTGCCCTGCTGAGCTTAACCTTTTTTTCCGCCCAGGCCGCTTCGCTCAAGACGGACATGCCATACCGAACAAAGGATCAGCCCGGCGTGGATACTTATGCAGCAGAAAGATGCAAGCTAGATATCTACCTGCCGGAAGCAGCCGATCCCCTGCCTGTGCTAGTGTGGTTTCATGGAGGCGGTCTGCGCGGGGGGACAAAAAGCATTCCCGCCCGCCTCAAGGATCAGGGCATGATCGTCGTAGCTCCCAACTACCGCCTGTTTCCCAAAGTTAAAAGTCCGGTCTACATCGAAGATGCGGCTGCAGCCGTCGCCTGGGTGTTTGAAAACATCGAAACCCATGGAGGAGATCCAAGGCAAATTTTTGTCTCGGGCCATTCGGCCGGAGGCTACCTCACGTCCATGGTCGGTCTGGACAAACGATGGCTGGCAACGCACAACGTGGATGCCAATCGTATCGCGGGCCTCATCCCCTTCAGCGGCCACACCATTACCCATTTCACCCCTCGGGAGGAAGAGGGCATTGAAGACACCCGGCCCATCATCGACGCCATGGCGCCCTTGTTTCATGTCCGAGCCGATGCCCCGCCCCTGATCCTCATCACCGGCGACCGCGAGATGGAAATGCTGGGTCGCTACGAAGAAAACGCCTACATGATGCGTATGATGAAGGTGGTCGGGCATCCCGCGACCAAACTCTACGAACTTCAGGGATACGGCCATGGGATGACCGAACCCGCCTTCCCCATCCTCATCCGCGAAATCAAGGCTATTAGCCGCAGCCTGAACCAAAAAGGTTCCTTGGCAGCCCCCTGAAACCTGAACGGATTTTTGCCTTCGCAAAACCACACGGGCGTGATAACACTCCTCTCCATTGAGCGCTCCTGTAGCTCAACTGGATAGAGCTGCGGTTTCCTAAACCGTCGATCGGGGTTCGAGTCCCTGCAGGAGCACCATGATTACCTACGACTTACGACTTCTCTTCACCTCGCTTATAGAGCTGAGTGTCGTTTGAGTGACGCTTTGCGCAATTGCCCCAAACAGCTTTCAAATTCAAATTAAGTGGCTGAGTCGAATAAACAACATTAAAAGCCGCAAACCATTAGATGCGAGCCCTTGGTTTTCTATGGTAACCGGCATTTCAAAATGGTCTCTTATTTATCAGTGTTGGGCGATGGATTGATTTGGCGAAAGAAAGGTTCAAACGGAGCCAACAAATCATTTTTAATATATTACCTCATAGGTTTTGCGCGATCCTCATGGACATCAAAAATAAAATTATTGACGGTGTCTCGATGGAACGTCTGATGAATCAAATCCTCGCTGTGCACCAATAGGCTAATTCACTCCAGAACTTTTTCCGCCTCAGATCTTTCAATTTGAGGTTCGTGCTTCATGAAAAAAATAAACGGCAACTGCCCTTCAAGGTCAGCTGCCGTTTTTGAGGAACTGAAGCGGAAAACCGCCTCAGAAATTAAATTCGACGCCTCCGTTGAAGAACCTTGGCAAACCCGGCCGTGGTCCGTGGGGATGTCGAGAAGCTACATACTCTTTGTCAAACAAATTACGAATTCCGCCAAATAGCGTAGTGTTGTCCCTTAGCTGATAACGAATAGAGAGATCGGTGAGGAAATAACTGTCGGTGGTTCCAACCCTGGCATCTGGCTTGCCCTCGGCAGTTACCTGGGACCGATTATTACTCGCGCTAGTGAATGTTTCAGGCACATAGGTCAAACTCGCATAGGCTCCAATCTTACCGAATTCCAAACCTGCTTGAACATTGAGTTGGTAATTTGGAATATAAGGAACCTCCGCTCCATCACGCCCACCCTCGAACAAGGACTCCACATCAGTGTTTCGAGCATCTCCATCTAATGTGGCATCGGTCAAAGTCAGACCAAGATGAAGAGGCGTGTGAACCGACCAACCAGAAGCCTTACCGTGGTCGTACCCAATAGCTAGCTCCAGCCCCATTGAGTTAATGTCACCAACATTTTCTGTATTAGCAGCCCCTCCGCCTCCGATGTTACCGCCCACAATGAGGTCGTTAAAATCTGTGCGGAAAACAGTGGCCGCGGCAGAGAAGGCTTTCTGCACATTGTAATAGCGTGTTCCCAACTCGTAACTCCAAGAAGTTTCTTCATCCAAATTGCCTCGAATCGAAGACCTTGGGCCCGGCATTGAGAAACCTCGATGAACTCCGAAAAAAGCATTCCAATCTTGGTTGATGTCGTACCCAAAGCTCACACCTCCAGCAATGGCGTCCAAGGAACCATCATCGGAAGTAGGACTGCCACCCCCATCGCTGCGTCGCCTATCCTGCTCGTATTCCTGATCCACCGTTTCAAATCTTATCCCTGGAGTGATGGACCACCGATCCCACTTCACCTGATCTTGAGTGTGAATGGCAATGGCTCTTGATTGCTGGATGCGATCTCCAGCAGCCCCTTTGACACCTTCACGAGCATCGAGAATGGTGCCATTGGCGGCCTGGTCATATTCTACATCCCATTGGAACCGATCGATCTCATCAAAATGTAGCCGAACACCTGTTTCCCAGTCGTGAGTTGCATTACCTGTTACAAATGTTTTGGTAGCAGTAGTTTGCACACCATAAAGTTGGTAATCCCTCGAATTATTACGGAAACGATGCGTTCCTGCCGCCTGCCCTTTAAGAATCGCCAGTCCGCCTCCGGGTGAAGTATCAAGGAGGGCTTGAGAAAGCCCCATTTTCACAGGAGCTCTGAGATCTTTCAGTTTTGCCCAGTTACGACTGAAATTCTGGAGATAAGCCGTGGTTGCAATGCGCAAGTCGCTGCTTGGCTCCACAATATGACGAAGAGACACTTGCTCTTGATCTGTTTCGATACGATCGAATCTTGAAGCTGCATATCTTCTATATGGGTCAGCCTTGAAGTCTGCTTCCGAAAGACCCAAATAAGTTTCATTGGCATCCAGACTTGAGTACCCGTATTTAAGCTCCAATCGATTATAGTTGGCCGTATCGGGTTCCCAGAAGATTTTCACCATCGGTTCTACGCGAGTGAACCCTGTGTCGTCGGTGGCTGAAAAATCTGGTGTACCATCAATGGTTTTGAAACCGTCAGTATCATGGTAAAAACCTTCAATGAGGTAGCCGACACGACCGCCATTTTTGAGTGCTTGGTTATCGCCATGCCAGAAATGGCCAATCAATTCATTGTATGAGCCGTATGAGAGTTTGAGAAAGGTTTGCTCATCCGCTGGAATCGGTGTCGAAAGATAATTAATTACGCCGCCAGTTATGTGAGGACCATATTTGATCTGGCTACTTCCTTTCAAGATCTCCAGACCACTCATACGACCAATATTTGGGCTGTAATAAGCCGATGGCGCGGAGTAGGGAGCAGGCGCACTCAAAATGCCATCCTCCATGACCGTAACAGCCTTACTCCTCTCAGTGGTCACACCGCGGACACTGATGTTCGGAAACAAGCCCATACCGTCCTCTTCCCTCACATAGACACCAGGAACTTGGCGAAGCACTCGATTCACATCGACATTGATTTGTTTTTTGAGTTCATCCTTGCCGATAAAAACACCTGATGCAGGCAATGACTGTTCCGCTGCATCGGAACCTATGAGAGCTACCTCGGGCAAAAGAACCGCCTCTTCATCACGCTGAGAGTCTGATTGGGCAGCATTTTGCGCATGGATCACGGTTGAGCTGATTAGCCCTGCGCATATGGCCGATTGGAACGACACAGATACGCCCTTCTTTATTGATTTTTCCTTCGTAAATGCCTCTGTTTTTGAGGTCAGAATATGTTTCATGTTTTTATTGTCTTCTTATTGATACTGAGACTCATTCTCAATATGAAACCACAACCTCAACCTGTTTGGGATGAGATTGAGACTCAGTCTCAATTATTTCTTTTTCAAGTCA
>Ga0310343_10001471_pt1 | contig 12068 bp, 9 predicted proteins | sample HC15DNA2025_MG_FD_203519 | JGI IMG/M metagenome (GOLD analysis project Ga0310343, IMG submission 203519) | Marine microbial communities from station ALOHA, North Pacific Subtropical Gyre - HC15-DNA-20-25_MG | ecosystem: Environmental > Aquatic > Marine > Oceanic | place: Pacific Ocean: North... | reverse complement strand
TATTCCGACTACCTCTAATATATTCCTAGGATAAATAGACAAAAAGATGCTATCTGCGTTCTTAAGGCGCATTTTTAAATCTATATTCTTATGAATTCTAATAAATGTAAAATATGTTTTATCAAGAATTATATCTCTGATAGAACCTAAGCTTTCCTGAATAATTTTTATTTGTTTTTGATTTGCATCGGAAATAAATCTACTATTTCTCATCAATCTTAATTTCACTTTAAGCACAAGAATTGTATAAGATGTTCCAAATATCAAAAGTAAAGTAAATGCAACCCAAAAATCGACTAAAAATAATCCAAACAAAATTAATATTGAAATAATCAGATTTGAAATAAACCACAATGTCTGATGAAGCACAAGCACAGTTGAAGTTACATGTGCAGTATTTGTGGATATTACTGAACTACTATTTTTTTCAATATGTACTGAATATGGCTGCATTAGAGTTTTTGTAAATGATGAAGAACTTATTTCACTTCCTAAAGATGCAGCAAATCTACCACTAATCCAGATTGTTGATAATTTTATTGATGCGGCAATTACTGATATAAATATAAAAAAGAGTGAAATCGGAGTAATTAATTGGTTTGGTTGTTGAATATTTAGTATCTGAAAAATGAAGTAAAGATTTTTATTACTAAATAAAGTTTGAGGATCGGTTAATACAGTCAAGAAAGGTACAACAGAAGTGAAGGATATTATTTCAGCACAGCCGCTCAAAAGCATTAAAATCAGAAGTCCTAAAAAATGTCTTTTCTTTCTTTCTGATAAAATGTTCCACAATCTTTTTAATAAAAAGATTGTTCTAAGATTTTTTTTGTGTTCAAATTTTTCCAATTTTTACAACTAAATTGTTTATTTTACAAAATCATAGTCATTGATAAGCCAGACTCACTAAAGCCTATTTTTTTGTAGAAATTTTTGGTTTCCTCTCTACATTCTAAAACTAACTTATAACATCCTCTATTTTTTCCCTTTTTAATTAATTCATTAATAATCTTATTACCTATTCCTCTCATTCTATATTCCTCTATAACTGCAATATCTTCAATAAATCCAATTAAACCTCCTCTTATTTTTTTTGAAAGATGCAAAGAACCAAAACCTACTAATTTCTCATCCAAATTATCTAAGTTAGTTTCTACTGCCACAATGCTAAAAACTTGTTTTTGGTTGATAAATTCACTCCATACATTTTTAATTTCTTTTTGTTTTGGATGAAAATTGCTAATAACTTGTAAAAGTTCAAATATTTCTATCATATGTTTTTCTTCTGTTTCTAATAATTTGATGGTCATTTCATTAAAAATAAATCCCAATTTTTTTTAATCTATTGTTAAGTTCTTGAACTAATTTATATATTTTTTGATTTTTCTTTAGGATTTTTTTCAAAAAAATTATCGAACTTAATCCTCCACCAATAATTATTTCTTTTTTAATTTGCTCTTCATTCTCGAAACATAACTTAAAGTCTCTATCTGTGTAGTATTTTAAGGATTCATTAAACTTCTTAATAGAATCCTCTTTATTTGATATTCCCTCATTGTCGTTGCCTAATAAAACTGCTAATTTACTGTTGCTACCCCATAATTCAGTCTCATTAAGAGGATGAGGAGGAACATAGGTTCCTAATCCAAGATGTTTTTGAATTGAATATGAGAAATGGATATCCTCTCCAGCGATTAAACTAGAATTAATTGGTGGTAATTCTCTCCAGAAAGCTCCTAGCCATTCTCTTTTAAAAAACCAAGAATGCCCAACTATATCAACCTTTTCAACCTTACTATTAGGATTATCCCAGCCAAAACCTATATTTGGTGTGTATCTTTTTTTTGATTTAAATTTTAGTCCTCTTGTACCAAGTAATCCTTCAAAATTTTTCATAGTATCAATACAATTTTCAAACCATCTTTTACCTGGAATCGTATCATCATCAAAAATACATACGTACTCAGTTTTTGCATTTAAGGCAAATGCAAACCTAGCCCATACTCCATAATTTTTATTATTAACAGACACATAAGCCTTATTAAAAAATTTTTCCGGCAATTCTAAATCTCCTTTATTCTGCCAAATTAAAATTTCTTTTGGTTTTATCGTTTGGGATTGGATTGCCTCTAATTGAATTGGAAGATTATCCAACCTTTTATAGACATTCAAGATAACAGTAATGGAAATATCTTTGTACATTTATCAATAAAGCTAAGAATTAAAAGTATTTTTCTCAACTTTGAGTTTAACAGCTCTTGTAACTTTCCTGAACTTTTAATATTGTAGTGATGTTTTGCTTTTTAAGAATATATCTTCTATTAAAAAATTTGTTTTTTCAAATTCGAAGTAAATTTTCTAAACATTTAACTATCTGTTCTTGCTGATGATATTTAATACCTATCCATATTGGAAGTCTAATTATTGAATTCGCACATTTAATTGTATTTTTAAGTAGTCCTGAAGTTTTACTGTATTTCACCCCAGCTTCTGAAGAATGAAGTGGAACATAATGAGAGGTTACCTCTATATTACTTTCCCTCATTTTTTTAATAATATAATTTCTTTTTTCTTTTTCTACTAAAACATAGTAAATATGTCCATTATGATTACACCCTTTTGGAATTGTTGGTCTTTTTAAAAGACCAAGTTTTTCAAGTGGTTCAATTAAATTATGATAATTTCTCCAAATTGCAAGTCTTTTACTTGTGATATCTTTAGAAATTTTTAGTTGGTTTAATAGAAATGCTGCAATAATATCTGAAGGTAAATAAGATGATCCGATATCACACCATGAATATTTATCTACCTCTCCTCTTATAAACAAACTTCGGTTAGTACCTTTCTCTCTAATGATTTCTGCTCTTTCAACAAAACTCTGGTCATTAATAATAAGTGCTCCCCCTTCCCCAGAAATAATATTTTTTGTTTCATGAAAACTAAATGCTGCAAAATGCCCTAGAGAACCCAGTGGTTTCCCTTTGTAATTAGACATTACCCCTTGAGCGGCATCCTCCAATACAAAAAGATTATTTTCATTAGCAATTTTATTTATTTTATCCATTTCACAACTTACACCTGCATAATGAACAGGTACTATCGCTCGAGTTTTTTTATTTATTGCTCTCTCAATTAAATTTTCATCAATATTTAACGTGTCTAATCTAATATCCACAAACCTAGGAATACCTCCTCTTAAAACAATCGCATTTGCAGTAGAAACAAAAGTATATGAGGGCATTATAACTTCATCCCCATCTTTAATATCCATTAGTATTGAAGCCATCTCTAAAGCAGCTGTGCATGAATGAGTCATTAGTGCTTTTTTGCATTCACAGTATTCTTCTAACCAAGTATGAACATCTTTCGTGCATGAGCCATCTCCCGCTAGCGATGAAATATTTTGTGAAAAATTATTTATAAATTTACTATCAAATTCAGTTATATAAGGTTTGTTAAATGGAATAAAGTTTTTCATTATTGGGGAATTTATATATTAATCTTAAGATTAAAAAGAAAATCATAAATAACTAAGAAAATACTAATTTTAAAAAATACTTTTTATAAATCATATTCTATTTTGAATTTATTATAATATTTCTTCTCCCTCTTCTGAGCCTCTTGCATTAAGAACTAATCTAATGGTTTTAAAAAAGATTAGTAAATCCAGGAAAAATGTAAAGTTTTCTATGTAATAAAGATCAAAACTTAACTTGTTTCTCGCATCATTATCTGAAGCTCCATAAGGATAATTTACCTGCGCCCATCCACTTAATCCTGGTTTAACTGAGTATCTGGAACTATAAAAAGGTATTTTTTTATCAAGAACAATATCAAACTCTGGTCTTTCAGGCCTTGGTCCAATTAAGCTCATCTCACCTTTCAAGACAGACCAAAGTTGAGGTAATTCATCTATTCGTGTAGACCTTATAATTTTCCCGATCTTATTTATTCTAATATCATTATTTGAAGCCCATTTTGGACCAAATCTTTCAGAATCAACTTTCATGCTTCTTAATTTATAAATACGAAAAGTTCTAAGATCATAGCCATTTCTAATTTGAGAATATAAAATTGGACCTGGATCTTCCAAATAAATTAAAATTGCAAATATTAATAAAACTGGAGATGAAATCACCAATAAAATTGTACTTAAAAAAATATCTGCAAACCTTTTTAAACGCATTTCAAAAGTTTTATCATTAAGAAATTTTTTCATTCTTAAAATATCAAAAGAAACAAGAATCTCTGGAGGGTATCTTTGTAGATATTGCTGACACCAATCCTTTAAAGTAAAGTAAAGAAGTTTTTTTTCTTTAAAAAATCTAAAATCAAAATCTTTTTCATCTTTAGATAAGATAATCCCTATATATTCATTTGATTCAATATCTATTTCAAATATATTTTTAAAATTATCGATAATATCAATTTGATGAACATAGTTTTTAAAGTCAATTTTTTTATTAATAAAAAAATTCTTATTTTTTCCTATGAAAATCCATTTCCTTAAATTCGTCGATTTTTTATGCATATAAAAAATCAATAATGCATGGGCTAAAAATGAAAATATGAAAAATAAACTTATAAATTTAACAGATAATATTGGATAAAAAATAACTGCAATTTTAATATTTAAAAGATTTTTACCTAAGAGAAAGATAAATAAAATAAGAATAAAAGCCTTTAATGTATTAAATAAATAAATCTTAAAAGCAGCATATAATGAATTATTTTTTTTAAAAAAATATCTTCCAAATACATAACTAAGTGAAACCCATAAAAAAGAGAAAATTATCAAAATTTGATTATTTATTAAATATTCATTATTTGTTCTGCCCTGAATAAATATTAATAAAAAAAATATCAAGTAATCTATTATAAATCCCATTACTAATTTTTTTCTTGATAGGATCCAAGAGAGTTTTAAAAGTTTCATTTTTCTGAATAAAAATATTTCTTATTGCAGAAAAATTTCATAGGAAATTAAATATCTAATCCATATTGTACTAAAATCCATAAAGACGTTTATTTAGTACTTAATAATTACATGAGATTAGTAACTATTATTTTAGGTACTAGACCAGAAGCCATAAAGTTAGCTCCAGTAATAAAAATATTTGAAAATTGCCCACATCTTGATACCCGTCTTCTACTCACTGGGCAACACAAAGAAATGGTTTATCAGGTTTTAAATATATTTAAAATTAGTCCTCAAAAAGATTTAGGATTAATGACTAAAAAACAAACGCTTACTCATATAACTTTTGAAACATTATCTGGTTTAGAAAGTGATTTTAATCAATACAAACCAGATCTAGTAATTGTACAGGGAGACACTTCAACAGCATTTGCAGCTTCTTTAGCTGCTTTCTATGCAAAGATACCAGTAGCTCATGTTGAGGCTGGATTAAGAACAGAAAGCAAATTAAATCCATATCCAGAAGAAATAAACAGAAGACTTATTTCTCAAATAGCCGATTTACATTTTGCGCCCACAGAAATAGCAAAGTTAAATTTAAACAAATCAGGAATAAAAAAAAATATATTTATCACAGGAAATACTGTAATAGATGCATTATTGAGTATATCCAATAATGTCAAAGCACCTGTAATTAAAAATTTAGATTGGAGTAATAAAAAAATTATTTTAGTAACTGTACATCGAAGAGAAAATTGGGGTGATAATTTACTCAATATTTCAATCGCTATAAAAAAATTGGCACAAAAAAGAGAGGATATTTGTTTTCTAATCCCAATGCATAAAAATAAAGTTGTAAGAAAAATACTAGAAAAAGAGTTATCTAAAATTATAAATGTTTTCCTAATTGAACCACTTAATTATGATGAACAAATTGGTGCTATTAAAGGATCTAATTTCGTAATGACAGATTCAGGCGGTTTACAAGAAGAAGTTCCAACTCTTGGAAAACCTATACTTGTTTTGAGAGACAACACAGAACGACCTGAAGCTATTACAGCAGGAACTGCAAAATTAATAGGTACTAAAACTGAAAATATAATTAGAGAAGTTAATATTCTTCTGGATAACAAAATTGAATATGAAAAGATGGCTAAATCAGTAAATCCCTTCGGAGATGGCAAATCAAGTTCAAGGATATTAGATCATTGCCTAAACTTTATTTTTAAAAAAGTTAATCAAAATAAATTAAACTAATTTATGATGCAAAATCTATTTTAATGAATAAATTTTTTGAAATTTATATTTTATCTAATTCAAAAATTTAATATTAATTATTTTTCCTTTTTTTTAAAGATTCGCACCATTCATTATTATCAATATACCAATTTATAGTAATTTCTAAACCTTTTTCGAATGAATAAACTGGATTCCAATCTAATTCCTTTGAGATTAAGGAATTATCAATAGCGTAGCGATAGTCATGCCCAGGTCGATCTTTTACAAATATAATTTGATCATAATATGAATTACTTTTAGGTAATTTATGATCTAAGTAATTACAAATTTTTCTTACGACCTGAAGATTTGTATTTTCATTTGAACCCCCAATACAGTATTTTGACCCCACTTCCCCTTTTATTACAGAAAATAAAATAGCCTCAATATGATCTTCTACATAAAGCCAATCTCTTATGTTCATCCCATCACCATAAATTGGAATTTTCTCATTATTAATAGCTTTATTAATTACCATAGGAATTAGTTTTTCTGGCATCTGCCAAGGGCCATAATTATTACTGCAGTTAGTAATCAATACAGGTAATCCATAAGTCGCATGCCAAGCTTTTACTAAATGATCGCTAGCGGCTTTGCTTGCAGAGTATGGACTATTAGGTTTGTAAGGAGAGTCCTCTTTAAATTTATTTGTTCCTTTAATAGATCCGAAAACCTCATCAGTACTTACATGAAGTAATCTAAAATTTCTCTTATTTTCAAAGGATAAAGCCTCATAATATTCTCTTAGTACTTCCAATAAATTAAATGTCCCAATAATATTACTATTTATAAAAACTTCAGGTCCTTCAATGGATCTATCTACGTGACTTTCAGCTGCAAAATGAAATACCAAATCAGGCCTAATTCCAGAAATAATTTGCTTAAGTAACTTTCTATTAGAGAGGTCAACCTGATAAAAGTGATATCGATTGAAGGCTTGTGAACCTAATTTATTTATTTCTTTCTGAATACTAAGTGTATCACTGGCATAGCCTAACTTATCAAGATTAAATACCTCGCAATTAGATATATTCAATAATTTCCTAACTAAGCATCCGCCTATAAAACCTGCTCCACCAGTTACTATTATCCTTTTGTAAGAGAGTGGCAATTCAATTCTCATAATTTTCTTTTTTAATTAACCACAGAATCAAAATTTTCAAAAGATGAATTTTGAAGAATTTCATTCAAATAAATGCCATACCCGCTCTTAATAAGTGGCTTTGCCAATTCTTCCAGCTGGTTATCACTAATCCATTTATTACGCCACGCAATTTCCTCTGGACAAGAAACCTTTAATCCTTGTCTGTCCTCAATAGTTCTTATAAATGATGAGGCTTTATGTAATGATTCATGTGTTCCTGTATCTAACCATGCCATCCCTCTGCCCATTATCTCTACATTTAGACTTTTCTCTTCTAGATAGAATTTATTTAATGTCGTTATTTCATATTCACCATTAATTGATAATTTTACTTTTTTTGCTTTTTGCACAACACTTTTATCATAGAAATATAATCCAGTCGCGGCATAATTAGTTTTAGGATATTTAGGTTTTTCTTCAATATCAGTTACTTTACCTTTACTATTGAATTCTATTACTCCATATCTTTCAGGATCTTTAACTCTATATGCAAAAATTGTTGCCCCAACAGAGGAAGAATTACCTGACTTCAAATGTCTAAGCAGACTGCTACCGTGAAAGAGATTATCTCCTAATATTAATGCGGCTGGGGAATTATCCAAAAAATTTTCAGATAATACTATTCCCTGAGCTAATCCATTTGGTTCATTCTGAATTGTATATGATATTTTTATACCCCATTGGGAACCATCCCCTAGAAGATTAATGAAAGAATTTTTACTTTCAGATGTAACTATAATATTAATTTCTCTTATGCCAGATATCATCAATGTTGAGATTGGATAGTAGATCATTGGTTTATCGTAGACAGGCATCAATTGTTTACTGATTGCATTTGTAAGAGGAGCTAATCTTGTACCACTACCTCCTGCAAGAATGATTCCTTTCCTTTTATTTGACATATTTCTGATTTTTAAAAATAAAAATTACGATAGAATATTTATTTTATTTATTATAAAATTTAAAAATTTATTAAGCTAGTTTACTTCCAAAGATAATAAATTGGTTTCTTTTTTAATTTGATTACATAAAAATAGATAAACATATCTATTATTTCTCTCCACCTAGTTAATCGTGTCAAGAATTGTCTTAATGAGAAAATTCTCCAAATTGGTAAACCATCATTCTCGTATAAATCTATTAAAGTACAAAATTTTAAGTATTTCCCTAAAGATTTTTTTTCCTTGAGGTATATTTTCATTAATTTTGATGCCCCCCAACAGTTATACATAGGTTTAAGATTACAATCGTTAAAAACTTTAGGTGAAATAGTTATCAAAAAGTCTAGTTTTTCTTCTTGAAGACTGTCCTCTTTAAATGAAAATTTTTCGTAAAAGTTAGTTTTCCTTTTTCTAAAATCAACAATTGCCAGTTTCCCAACATCAATCTCTTTGTTATTGGGAATAATATAAAATCCAAATCTTATTTTTAAAGGAATAAATCTTAAAGAAGAGAAAAAAGAACTAAAGTAATTTTTAAACGCCATGATATTTACCTTCGTTTTTTCTTCTAAAGCATAAAATCTTTCCAATTTTTTTTCATTTTCTTTTGAGTAAATTTTTATATGACTTTCAATATTTTCATAATCATGTTCTACCAAAGAAAATCCATTTTTTGATGACCATGAAGATCCTGAGGGCATTAATAAACATTTTGGGTTAATAAAGTTAAATTTTTTTATTTTTTCTTTTACTAACTTCGGATAATTGTAAAACTTATTATATTCGATAGAGTTTCTATGAAGATAAATATGACTCGAAGCAAAAGGTATAGCATATTTTGCTTTAACTTTCTTAGCGAAATATATAAATTCCTCTGAGTAGTCGTCTTGTGATCTTGTCAGTCCATCACTGTCAAAATTAACTATGCAATTTGGTATTTGAATAGCGGAAGAATGACTTCTAAAAACAAAGTCAAAATCACCATGTCTTTTAATTATTTGATCTAAAGAGGTTCCGAATACCTTTACATCGTTCGCGTTCAAAATCTTTATTCCATTAACATCTAACACAATGGATGTATCTATGATTGTAGGGTTAAATTGATAAGAGGTTACTTTAAATTCGTTCCCAATATAATAATTTCTAGCATGTCTTAGTTCTAAAATATTTTTGAATCGGAAGTCCCTTTTCACATCTACTATCATCCTTTTAGTACATGAGAAAGGTAACATAATGGTTGGCTGATATTTTTCGAATTTCCTCAGAGATGGTCCATGAAAATGGTCCCAATGCAAATGTGTTATGTAGATATGGGTAGGTTTGATCTTTTCTAAGAGATTTTCTTTAACTTTTGGGTAATTCCACCAACTTCTCCAATAAGTCGAACCATATAACCATGGATCAATTAATAACCTAACAGATTTGTATTCAACATATAAACAGGCATGACCTAGGATTGTATATTTTACTTCTTGATTCATATTAATTTATTAATTATTTCTATTTTAATATTCACAATTTAATTATATTAATAATTTTAAAAAATAAATATGAAAAATTTTTTGTTTCAATATAAATTAATCATGTAAAATTATCACTTATTTCAAATCAATAGTTAAAAATTTTTTATTAGGCATATTTAGCTTTAAAAATCATTATTGTTAATTTTCTTTCTTAAATAATTTAATTTATTTAAAATTAAAAATAGGATTAAGAAACTCTCAACAATTTTTTAAATATAAAACTTTTTTTAATAAGTAAAGATTCTTCTAATATTAATCTCAATCTTTATATATTATTGAAACAAAGTTTTATAATGATTTACTGAATATTATTTTATATTTGTGAAATTCTTTAAGCGTTTAAAAAGGTTCATAAAAAATCCAGAAATATTAATTAAATGGTTTTTGTTGAATATTATTAATCAAAAAAAGAATTTTTGGTCATCTCAAAACAAAAGAAATATAAAAGCAGCATTGCCATCAGCAATAAGAGATATTTCAAATTTCAAAGAATTACTTAGTAAAAAAATTCCTTTTTGTTTTGTTAGATTCAGTGATGGAGAGATGGAAATAATAAAAAACAGATTTCTAAAAATTAAACCTGGTGAAACTTATTTTAGGGGGAAAAAATTTAAAAATAACTACCCTATATATGATTCAAAAGAATTTAACCCATCAATTCATTCTAAAATAAGAGATGATTTACTAGAAACAGCGATAAAATCTAAAGCCAATTACTTTAAGGGGATTCCTACCTCTCACAATACAAAAACGAAAGATAGAGATTTGATGTTACTTTTAAATGGCGGTCTTGATGAGTATATAACTTTCTCTGACCTCTTAATGAATTCAAATTATAAATATTTTAGAACTGAAATTTTGCCATTATTTAAAAATTACGCTTCCAAATATTTAATTGCAAATTATAGATCTAAACCTAAAAGGGAATTAAAGAATTTTATCCATATAAGAATTGGTGATAATTTTTTTTCAAATTACGAAACTACAAAATTAAATTTGATAAATAAATTGAAAGATATTCCAAATCAATCCTTAATTATTTCCTCTGCATCTTCTATGTCTAATATAATAGGATTTTATATTTATAATTTGAGACCTGATATTACTTTTCTGGATATTGGGTCATCTTTGAATGATTTGCTGAGATTAGATTTTAATATCAGATCCTATCATAATTCTTATTTTAAAAAAGATATAAAATCTAAATTTTCAAAACTTAATCCAAGTTATAGAATTAGGTGGTAATTAATTATTACTTTAAAAAATTAAACTTTACAATATCTTAGAAACTTAATGGTAACGATATTTACGAAATCAATAATATGAAAAAAATTCTTTTAACTGGTTCAACAGCACAAGATTCATTACTATTTATAAAATATGCTCTAAGTAAAGAAAATACGCAAATAGTTGGACTTACAGTCTCTGACAATGAAACTTTCAAAAAAGATTTTGATGAGAAATTGTCGATTGTTAAAGTAAGAAAAAATGAATATCTAAAAATTTTTAAAGAATTAATAGATGACTTTGCGCCAGATTGGGTTATAAATTTTATGGGTATAACTTCTTCCCATTTAGTTAATAATTATGATTATGAGACAATGCAAGCAAATTTATATTTGCCTTTAGAATTTCTTAACTACTATTTCAAAGTAAAAAAAGATGGGAAATTTTTTCAACCATCAAGCTCTTATGTTTTCCAAAAATCAAAGCTTGAGATAGATGAAAAATCTGCTAAATTACCCTCCAGTATTTATGGGCACTCTAAAAACTTATTAGATAAAGTTTGCGAAGACTATAGAAAAAAAGGTTTTTTCTGTATAAATGCATATTTATTTAGTCATGAAAGTTTTTTGCGTAATAAAAAATCTTTTTCTATGAGAATTCTAGATAAGCTTAAAAATCATGATAAGAACAAAGAATTAATTATTGATTCATGGGATAATTTGAATGATTGGTCCACAGCTGAAAGTATTATAGATTTTGTTTATAAAGCTTTAGATGCTGATATAAATTCTGATTTCGTAGTTGGAAGTGGGAGGCTTAGCAGTGTTTTTGATTATATTCTTGCTATTAATAATGAATTTAAAATTATAGATCCTAATCTAATTGTGAAAGGTAAGCCTTCTGATGAAGCTTACTTTAGATTAGCTAATTCTTCAAAGGCTCAAAAATTATTAGGTTGGGAACCAACCAGTTCCATTGAGCAAGTTTCTCACTCTTTAAGAAATCAAGATCTAAACTTCTTAAGTAAATTACCTGAA
>Ga0310343_10001469_pt1 | contig 12072 bp, 12 predicted proteins | sample HC15DNA2025_MG_FD_203519 | JGI IMG/M metagenome (GOLD analysis project Ga0310343, IMG submission 203519) | Marine microbial communities from station ALOHA, North Pacific Subtropical Gyre - HC15-DNA-20-25_MG | ecosystem: Environmental > Aquatic > Marine > Oceanic | place: Pacific Ocean: North... | reverse complement strand
GAATAATTATATTATATTTTTTTTTATACGCGTCATGAGTCGCCTCAAAACCAGCAAAGTTGTTTTCATCTATAATTTTGAAATTATTAATTGAAAAATTACTTTTAATTAAATAACCAAAAGCTTTATTAATAATCTTACTTTTCTCTAATCTGACAGTCGAAATATTATTAATAGTCAAGGTTGACTGAGAAGATGTTAATCTACTTAATAATGTGGCTTTATCGGAAATATTTGATCCAAAGCCTGAATTAGTAATGACCTTATTTTTTTCATGAAAATACTCAAAAGAAAGTGGCCCAGATTGATAATAATTAGAAAAACTTCTTGATGGCGGGTTATTGGTATCAAAATAAATTGTATCTTTCTTAAATTTGAGTTTTTTTACATTGTGAGCAGTATTTTTATCTTCTTTTAATTTATAATTAAAAGTTTTTAAATAATCCAAAAATATATCAAGAGATATTTCATTCGGTCCATTCATAAGTGGAATTTGTTTATTAGGGGTAATAATGGAGGCTAAATTTCTCAAACAAATCTTAATTTTTTCTTCAAGATAATCTGGAATAATATATTGAGCATCTTTTAAACATTCCTTAATTAAAATAAGATATTTAAGGATCTTAACTATATGTTTTGGATTTTTACTTAAAGGAAAACCATCTCTATCAAGGAAATTATCTAGTAATTTATCCATTTTATCTGATGCAAATTCGTAATTATGAAAGTGATTTTTAAATACTATACCGCTGATCATTATTGCGGTTAAAACTTCAATTAAAAGCATTTTGTTTTCCTCATGAACATAATTTCTTTTCAAATGATTTATTTGCGCAAATATTATTTTAAAATACTCATTTTTAAAGACTATGTTTTTATTATTTAAAACTAGATCAGCATTTAATATCCAACTAATCACCCTTAAACTAGTTAAAGAGGGTTCCCATACATTGTTTTTAAACTCTCCAAATTTTTTTATCCATTCATCTATCATTTTCCTTACAACAACCCCATCATTTTTTCTGTCAATTAAACTTAGCCACAAAAAGTTGTGTATTTGTTTAAATCTTTTTTTTTCAGAACTCTTTGTAAGTAAATAATTTGTAAAATCTTGTTTTATATCAAATTCAAATTTTTTATTATTTGTGAATGAAGACAGAAGATAAGAATTGGGAATGAAATGAATTTTAATTTCTTTTTTTTCTATTAATTTATTTTGATAAAAATTACTTTGAAAATAAATATCTTTTAAAAATTTAGATAAGTAAATCTTTATAGCTACAAAATAAATGTAAACACTTTTTATGTTTAGCATCTCAATTAGATCTTAATAAGCTAATATTTTTTTTTAAATCTCCTCCATTTTCTTTAAATATGGTAGATCCTGAAACTAATATATTAGCACCTGCTTCCTTTGCTTCATTTGCATTTAAAAAATTAATTCCACCATCAATCTCCAAATCTACACTAATTTTTCTAGTTTTAATTATGTTCTTCAATTTTTTAAGTTTCGGTAACACTTCAGGCATAAATTTTTGACCGGCAAATCCCGGTTCCACGCTCATTACTAAAACTAAATCTACTTTGTCTAATATATTCTCGATTGTATTGATATTTGTTTTTGGTTTTAATGAAACACCAACCTTTTTACCATTTTTTTTAATAAGTTTTATTGTATTTTCTATATCATCAGTTGCTTCAGGATGAAATGTAATTATATCAGCTCCCGCATCAGCGAAGTCTTTTATATATTTGTCCACGGGCGAAATCATTAAATGAACATCAAAAACTTTTTTAGTACAAGATCTAACTTTCTTAATTATTTCAGGTCCTAGAGTTAAATTAGGAACAAAATGGCCATCCATTACATCAACATGAATATAATCGGCACCAGCTTTATCCAAAGCAATTATTTCTTCGCCAAGTTTGCTAAAGTCTGATGAGAGAATAGATGGAGAAATTTTTATCCTATTTTGCATATTTCATTTATATTTTATTTGCTCTTCTTGTCAAAAATATTATTTATCTGGACTGAATAATCTATAGAGCTCCCGCGAAAAATCAGCATCAATTGGAAACGATAGCATACCCATTGAACCATACCCGAGTAACCAAGGCATAAGATAAAATCTTATTAAATAAAAATAAAATGCTACGTATAGTGGAATAATTGGTTTTGCTAGAAAACTCGGAGTAATTAGAGCAAATAATTTGATAAAAGGATTTGTAGCTTTAACGAACACTTTCATGAAAAAAAAGTTAGAGTCCTCTCTTTGAAAAATGTTCATTGCTGCACGTCCAATTAGTGTGTACATAACAATACCTAGTAAATAATCTATAATTAGTATCCAAAGAGGCATAATCTAATTTATCATTAAAATTCCAAAAAAAAAGGGGCGAAAATTTCGCCCCTTTTTGAATATAATTTTTTGTATTAACTAGTGAGCTCTTCCAAGAATAGATTTTCCGCTAGGAACCCTAACTTCATCAACCATTCTCTGAGTTGCAGCGTCTGGCGCTTTGGTCATTAAACTTACAACAACCATTACCACTAAACATACTGGAGCACCGATTAAACCAAATCTTAAATGGTCAATACCTAACCATGCAGGGTTACCCATAAACTTCGGATACACATAGATTAGATAAGCAGTTCCAGCAGCTAGTCCAGATAACATTCCAGCTATTGCACCTTCTCTAGTAGCTCTCTTCCACCATACACCTAGTACAAGTGGGAAGAATAAGCCTGACATAGCAAAGTCAAAAGCCCATGCAACTGCACCAAGGATACTAGTGATACGCATAGATGCAATGTAAGCACCCGCAGCACCAATTACAACTAAAAGTACTCGCGCAACAATTAGCCTTTTTCTAACATCCGCTTTTGGATCTATCATATTGTAGTAAACGTCATGTGATAATGCGTTTGCTATCGCAAGAATTAATCCATCTGCAGTTGACATCGCAGCAGCCATACCGCCGGCAGCTACAAGTCCTGAGATCACATATGGTAATCCAGCAACTTCTGGAGTTGCAAGAACTACTACACCAGTTCTCATGAACCACTCGTTTAACTGTAGTATGCCATCACCATTAAAGTCAGCTATGAACACTTGTTTCTGAGAAGACCACTGTTTTACCCACTCAATATTATTCACATCAGAAATAGATTTACCAATTATACCTGTAGGTAAATTAGGATCCATCAAAGATATTTTTGAAAGTGTTGCTAACATAGGCGCAGAAGAGTAAAGCAAGAAAATAAAGAATAGCGACCAAGCTACTGATTTTCTTGCAGATTTTACAGAAGGAGTTGTGAAGTATCTCATTAAAATATGAGGTAACGACGCAGTTCCAACCATCATACAGATCGCTAGTGAGATATACTTCCAAACTGCCATTCCACCTGCTGCTATATCAGAGTGTGGTACTGCAATTGATTTTAATCCACCAGGAACACCTGCTGCTTTTATATCCGCTGCTTTGTTTTTTATTAGCCCGAATTGATCTTCAAGTTCGTTAATTCTAGCTACTTCATCACCCAACATTAAGTGTGGAAACACTCCAGCACCAATTTTGTTACTTATCCAGAAAACTGGAATTAAGTAAGCAATAATTAATACTATGTATTGAGCAACTTGTGTCCATGTTACGGCTCTCATTCCGCCTAACATTGAACATAGCAAGATACTAACTAACCCTACCCAAACACCTGCTTCAAAAGGAATACCTAAAGCTCTCGCAGCAATAGTTCCTGTAGCATTAATTTGTGCAGTCACGTAAGTGAAAGAAGCTAATACTAGAACTAATACAGCACAGAAACGAACACCGTTTCCACCGTATCTTGTTCCAATAAAGTCTGGCACTGTGTAACAACCAAATTTTCTTAAGTATGGTGCTAATAAAGTCGACACAAGCACATAACCACCAGTCCATCCGACTAAGAAAGCCATGTAACTATATCCACCAAAGTAAACACCACCAGCTAATGCTACGAACGATGCACCTGACATCCAGTCAGCTGCCGTCGCCATTCCATTGAACACTGTTGGGACTTGTCTTCCTGCAAGATAGTATGCATCCACCTGTACTGTTCGTGATAAATACCCTATAACGGCATATATACACACAGTAAATGCTACGAACAAAATACCAATAGTTTTTGCTGTAACACCAGCTGACTCAGCTATCGCCATCAAGATGATGAAAACTAAGAAGCCTCCAGTGTACAAACCATAGATCTTGGGAAGGTTTTGTATAAATCCACCTTTAAACATTAATCCTCCTTTTCTCCGAATCCAAACTCTTCATCAATTTTTTCTTGTCTGTTTGCAAACCAGAAAATGATGATAACGAACGCTAAAAGAGAACCTTGAGCTGTCATGTAATAGCCCAGAGGATATCCTAAAAACGAACCAGAGTTGATTTCATATCCAAAAAGGAAAATCACCATTGAGAAGAATGCCCAAAGAGCTAATGTTATAAACATATGCCCTTTAGTTTTCTGCCAATGTTTTTCTTTATTTGACATAATTTCCCCCTATTATTTACGTTAACGTAAAACGTTATCCGGGATCATACCCATCTAGCTATTAATTAAAAGTTAAAAAAACTATAATGAGATGCTATATAGTAAGTAAAATAGCGACAAATTAAACACAGGATTATAATACAACTTGAGATTGAATATAAAAAGCATTTTAGAAGCTTTCCAAGCAGTTAAAGAGTATTTATTTGCTTACGAAAAATTTCAAAAAAAATTTGCCAAGATTCAAAACTTTCAAGATTTGAAAATATTTATAAAAGAGCGCTCTGCTTACGTGACGCAAACGACTTTATATGGATATTTAAAAACAAGAATGGGTTTGAAATATACTATGATGTTTAGTGATAAAATATTTTTAGAGTCTGTAGAAAAATCCAAATGGAATATTTTCGCTGAAGCTGCTAGTGATCTTAGCTTATATACCATTTCTTATTTACATAACAAAAAACTAATTACCAACTCCGATCCAAATAAAATTTATCAAGAGGTTTTAAAAGGTCAAATCAATGAAGGCATGAATAAAGAATTAGTAGATTACTACGCATTGTCTTTTGAGAGAAGATTAAAAAATACAAACTTGCTAAATTATGTGAGTGACGCACCATTTTTAAATAGTTCTATGGCTTTATATAAATGGGCTCCTATTGCGGATGAATTAAAAGTTTTAGATAAAGAGATAGTTTTAAATTCTGTAAAAAATAAATGGAATGGTGTAATAGAAGATTTTTCTAAATTGTCTAAAAATTTTCAGGATAATTAAGACTGGTTTTGTCTATTCTCAATTAAAGAGTCAACAACCGAAGGATCTGCCAAAGTTGTAGTATCTCCTAATTCGTGATGCTCGTTGGCAGCTATTTTTCTTAAAATTCTTCTCATAATTTTTCCAGATCTTGTTTTAGGTAAACCTGGAGCAAATTGAATTAGATCTGGTGTTGCAATTGGGCCAATTTGCTTTCTAACCCATAATTTTAACTCTCTCTCTAGATCTCCACTAGGTTGCTCACCAGCATTTAAAGTCACATAGCAATAGAGACCATTTCCTTTTATATCATGCGGATAACCTACAACTGCAGACTCCGCCACTTTTGGATGTGCTACGAAAGCACTTTCAATTTCTGCAGTTCCCAAATTATGTCCAGATACTATTATTACATCATCTACTCTACCTGTGATCCAATAGTATCCATCTTTATCTCTTCTACATCCGTCACCAGTAAAATATTTCCCATCAAATTGAGAAAAATATGTATCAATAAATCTTTGATGATCACCAAAAACCGTCCTCATTTGACCTGGCCACGAACCAGCCATACACAGTCTACCTTTGCAAGCACCTTTAAGAACGTTGCCCGCCTCATCTACAATAACTGGCTTTATTCCATAAAATGGTTTTGTAGCTGATCCAGGTTTCAAATTTATCGCACCAGGTTGAGGAGAAATTAAAATACCTCCAGTTTCAGTTTGCCACCAAGTATCCACTATTGGGCATTTACTATCTCCAACCGTATTAAAATACCACATCCATGCTTCAGGATTTATAGGTTCTCCAACTGTACCTAATAACTTTAATGATTTTCTGCTTGTTCTTTTTACAGGAGCATCTCCCTCTCGCATTAAAGCCCTAATAGCTGTTGGAGCAGTGTAAAAAATATTTACTTTATATTTATCTACTATTTGCCACCATCGTGAACTATCTGGATAATTAGGAATTCCTTCAAACATAATTGTAGTAGCTCCATTTGAGAGAGGACCATATATAATGTAGCTATGTCCAGTAACCCAACCAATATCTGCTGTACACCAATATATATCTTTTGGTTTATAATCAAAAATATACTGATGAGTCATCGAAGCGTAAACTAAATATCCTCCCGTTGTATGAAGTACACCTTTTGGTTTGCCGGTTGAGCCAGAGGTATAAAGTATAAAAAGAGGATCTTCTGCACTCATTTCTTCAAGTTCACACTTTGCTGAAGCTTTTGAAAAAAGCTCCTCGTAAGAGACATCTCTTTCATTATTCCAATTTACTTGATTGCCTGTTCTCTTTACGACTAAACATTTTTTTACATTAGGACATTGTTCCAGAGCTTCATCAGCTATTTTTTTAAGAGGAATTATTTTTCCACCTCTTACGCCTTCATCGGCCGTCACTAAAAAATCTGATTTACAATCATTTATTCTAGTAGCTATTGAGTCTGGAGAAAAACCTCCAAAAATAATTGAATGGACTGCTCCTATACGCGCGCATGCTAACATCACATACGCCAGTTGCGGTATCATTGTAAGATAAATTGTTACCCTATCACCTTTCTCAACCCCTAATGACTTAAGTACATTTGCAGTTTTGCTTACATTTTTGTGTAACTCTTTGTAAGAAATTTTTTTACTATCTGAAGGGTCGTCACCTACCCAAATAATTGCAGTTTTACTAGAGTTCTTTTTTAGATGTCTGTCGACGCAATTGTACGAGGCATTTAAAGTTCCGTCATAATACCATTTTATTTTAACTTCTTCTTTGCTGTACTTAACGTCTTTAATTTTTGTATATGGTTTTATCCAATTAATTCTTTTACCTTCTTTTCTCCAAAAATTTTCATTTTCTTTTATAGAGGCATTATATTTTTTTTGATATTTTGATTTGTTTGCATATCCAGTTTTAGCCCAAACGTCTGATACTTTAATTACATTATTTCCCTCATCATCTTTAAACGTCTCCAGCTTAGAAGATAACCTTTTAGTTTTTTTTAAATGACTTTTCTTAGTCTTAAATTTTCTATTCTTCTTTATTTTGCGCTTCTTGCTTTTCTTTATTTTTTTTCTTTTTTTTCTTTTAGCCACCAGACCCTCTTTTTATTTATTTGCCAATTTTACCCATGTTATTTATTAATTTCCAGCTTTTAAAATCTATTGGCATAACTGATAACCTGCTTTGTTTGATCAAAGGCAGGTGTGAAATTTCCTTTGTTTCTTTGATTCTTTCTAAAGAAACAGGAAATCTTAATTTACTTACAAACCTAACTTGAACAGCAACAAAACGACCAGATTTATCGGTTTTGTCTAGAAAGTGAGGTTTTATTACCTCGACTATTCCTACAATTTCCTTACCGATATTAGAATGATAAAAAAAACATTTATCTTTAACTCTCATTTTTCTTAAATGGTTTGCAGCCTGATAATTTCTAACTCCATCCCAGGCTACACCCTTCGTACCAGCTCTTTTTTGATTTTCAATTGACCATACATTCGGTTCAGATTTGAGAAGCCAAAAACTCATTATAATTTTAATCCAGGACCTTTCATAAATGGAGCATTATCGTCGAGAGGCCATTTAGGTTTTGCTAAAAAATCTAAATCATTTTTTAAATTCTTTTTTGATCTTTGTATTCCAGCCCAAGCAATCATGGCGGCATTATCGCCACATAAAATCTTATCAGGGAAGGTAATTGTAAAATTATTTATTTTGCACAATTTTTTAAGATTATTTCTTATTTTTTCATTAGCTGCTACTCCGCCAGCAACTACAAATTCCACCTGTTTATTTATATTAATATTTGTAACTTCTCTAAACTTTTTCATGGCGACATCAGATTTTCTAAAAAGAATTTCATTAATTGTTTTCTGAAAAGATGCTGCAATGTGTTTTCTATTATCTTTATTTGACTCTATTTTTTTAATCTCTTTCATTACTGCAGTTTTTAATCCTGCAAATGACATGTTACATCCTCCTTTGTTGATAATTGGTAAGGGTAATTTACAAAAATCTTCATCCCCATTTTTAGCTAAATCTTCTAGCTCTTTACCCCCTGGATAAGGCAGACCTAACATTTTTGCAGTTTTATCAAAAGCTTCACCCAATGCATCATCAATAGTTGTTCCTAGTTGTTTATAATCATTGACATTGTTTACCAAAAGAAATTGTGAATGACCTCCAGAAATCAAAAGAAGCAAATAAGGAAATTTTAATTTTTTTTTTATACCGGGGCTTAGCGCGTGACCTTCGAGATGATTTATTGCATAAAAAGGTTTGCTCAAAAAAGCAGCTATAGATTTTGCAATACTTAAACCAACCGTTAAACAAACAATTAGACCTGGCCCGGCAGTCCCCGCAATGGCATTAATCTCTGTTATAGACTTACCAGACTCTTTTATAGCTCTATCTACTACGTACTCAATATTTGATAGATGAGATCTTGCGGCAATTTCAGGAACTACGCCTCCAAATTTTTTATGATCATTTACCTGACTCAAAATTACATTTGAATGAATTTTCCCAGTTCCATCTAAATTTTCCTCAACAACAGCAGCTGCAGTTTCGTCACAGCTAGTTTCAATCCCTAAAAAAGTAAGTTTTTTTTTCATAAAAAAGTTTAATATAAACAAGTTTTATTTTTATTAAATGATTAAAAAAATTATAATTGGATGTAGATCTAGCAAATTATCATTGGCCTATACTAATTTGGTAGTTAAACAACTTAAAAAAAAAAGTATTCTCAGAAGTTCAAAAATTTTAATAAAAAAAATTAAGACAAAGGGTGATAAATTTAAGGACAAAAAAATTTCAAATATTGGAGGAAAATCGGTTTTTTGTAAAGAGATTGAACAACAACTAAAAAGTTCCAAAATTGATTTGGCTGTTCATTCTCTAAAAGACCTAGAAAGTATCGATGATCCAAAATTATCAATCGGAGCTTATCTAAAAAGAAATGACCCAAGAGAAGTTTTTGTATCAAAAAGATATAAAAAATTGTCCGAACTTAAAGGTGGATGCATAGGAACTAGCTCACCTAGAAGAAAACATCAAATTGGAAGTTTAAATTCAAAACCATCAATTAAAAGTATTAGAGGAAATGTAGATACGAGATTAGAAAAAATTGATAAGCAATTATTCGACGGTGCGATTTTAGCTTATGCCGGTATAAAAATTTTGAAAAAACAAAAGTATATAAAAGAAATTTTCTCAATTAAAAAAATTCTTCCTAGTGCCGGACAAGGTGTTATCGCTGTTCAATGTAGAAAAAAAGATAAAATAATAAAAAATATTTTAAAAAAGATTAATCATAAAAAAACAATGATTTGTGCCAAAGCTGAAAGAGAGTTTTTGAAAACAATTGGCGGCGATTGCAATACAGCAGTTGGATGTAATGCTCAAATTAGACGAAAAAAAATATTATTAAGGACTCAGCTTTTTGCTGATAATGGAAAAAAATCTTTTAAAGCAATGTTAAGTGGAAAAATATTAAATCCTACAGAGTTAGGTAAGAGAGTTGGAAAAAAAATTTTAAAAAAATCCTCAGGATATTATAAAATAAAAAAATGAACATAGTATTGACAAGGCCTCTTATTGACACTGAAAATCTTATGTCAAAATTATTGACTATGGGCCATAAGATAATTCACTTACCGACATTAAAAATTTCTGAAATTAAAATTAAAGAAATAGATTTAAATGATTATGATGCTCTTATATTTACAAGTGCAAATGCAGTAAGATTTTTTAAATTTAAAAATGAAAAGAGAGAAATTCTTTGTTTTTGTGTAGGCTCAATAACTGAAAAAAAAATAAGGAGCCACGGATTTAACAACACAATATCAGCTGATGGAAATGTGAATGCGCTAAAAAATTTAATAATAAATTCCCAAGCTTTAAATCAAAAAAGTAAATTAGCATATATATGTGGTGATAATCTAACAACTGATTTAGACACTCAGCTGATAAATGAAAATTTAATAATTGAAAAAATCATGAATTATAAATCAGAAAAAATAACAACCTTAAATGAGAAAAATATTGAACTTTTAAAGAAATTTTCCCCAAATTTGTTATTTGTATATTCTCAGAGAAGCGCCGAAAGTTTAATAGAAATTACAAGAAAATACTCTCTTGATGGAGTGATGACACAATGTACTGTTATGTGTATAAGTGATAAAATTGGAAATTATTTTAGCAAATCGGGATTGAAAAAAGTTAAGATTTTTCGGCCTGGGGATGAAATTATTGAAATAGAAAAATGGAAAAAATAAAAAATTTTTTTAATTTATTTATAAATGTATGGCAAGAGGGATTTCTTGGGATAAATATTGCTGAACTCTTAATTGCATTTACTATTTTTTTTCTATTTTTACTTTTAAGGGGTGTCTTTTCCAAATTTGTTGTAAAAAAACTTGAGAAGTATGTCTCTCTGACCACAAATAAATTCGATAATTCATTAGTTAAAGCTTTTGAAGGGCCGTCAAAGTTTTTCCCAATAGTTTTAGGTTTTTTTATTTCATCTACTTATTTAACTATAGATGGATCTGGATTAATTTTAGTTGATAAAATTAATCGATCATTAATAACAGTTTTAATCTTTTGGTCCTTTCATCAAATTATAGGTCCACTGTCAGTTTTAATTGGTTCTCTGGGTGACCTTTTATCAAAAGACTTACTCAACTGGATTATAAAAGCTATAAAAATTTTGATAATTATTGTTGGACTTGCAGCTGTACTTGAAGTCTGGGGAATTAAAATAGGTCCAATAATTGCAGGATTGGGTTTATTTGGTGTAGCTGTAGCTTTAGGTGCCCAGGATCTATTTAAAAATTTAATTTCTGGCATTTTAGTATTAGTGGAGAGAAGGTTTAAAGTTGGCGATTGGATTGAGGTAGAGAATCTTATAGAAGGCACAGTTGAAAATATTGGTTTTAGGTCTACAGTTGTAAGAAAATTTGACAAATCATTAGCCACCATTCCAAATTTTCAATTTGCTGAGAACGCTGTGGTAAACGTTTCAAAAACTACAAATAGAAGAATTAACTGGTTGATTGGATTGGAATATAGAACGACAAAAGAACAATTGCAAATAATCAAGAAAGAAATAAAAAACTTTATTGAGAGTAATGATCAATTTATCAAATCTGAAAATACACCAGTTTCTATTACAATTAATGAATTTGCTGCAAGCTCAATTGACATAAAAATTATATGTTTTTGTAAAACCTCCAGTTATTTGGAGTATCTAAAAGTAAAGGATTTATTGGCAATTAATTTAAAAGAAATAGTTGAAAAAAATAAAGCTTCCTTCGCATTTCCTAGTACATCAATTTATGTGGAGAAGAATACGTGAAGTCAGTTTTAATTCTATTTGATAGTTTAATTTCAATCTATATATGGGTTTTAATAATTTATGTGATTTTTAGCTGGCTAGTGTCATTTAATGTTTTAAATACCAGTAATCGATTTGTTTATTCTATTTTAGATGTTTCTTATAGACTAACAGCACCACCTTTAAATTTTATAAGAAGATTTTTACCTAATTTAGGCTCTATAGATATATCTCCGGTTATACTTATTTTGGGTTTAATGTTTTTAAGAAATTTAGTTTTTGAAATGTTTGCACCAGGATTATTTTTAAGATGATTATTGATGGAAAAAAAGAAGCAGAGATTATTCGAGATAAAATTAAAAAAGAGATTTCAGATATAAAAAAAAAAAGTGGCAAAATACCTGGCTTGACAGTAATTTTAATTGGAGATTTTGCGCCAAGTCT
>Ga0310343_10001468_pt1 | contig 12074 bp, 8 predicted proteins | sample HC15DNA2025_MG_FD_203519 | JGI IMG/M metagenome (GOLD analysis project Ga0310343, IMG submission 203519) | Marine microbial communities from station ALOHA, North Pacific Subtropical Gyre - HC15-DNA-20-25_MG | ecosystem: Environmental > Aquatic > Marine > Oceanic | place: Pacific Ocean: North... | reverse complement strand
ATTAACCACCGTTACCTCGGGATAGAATAAATGCCTTTCACTATCCTCTAAGATATCGATATGGTATTGCGCGTGCGAATCGCTGAATGATGACACTCGCTCTTCGAGCAAGGCCGTCCACTGTGCCACAGCATCCCTGTTAGACATAGCCTCAACATCAAACATGGGAATATAGAGCAACTGCTCAACAACCTCAGGAGGGAATACACGCTCCAGACGTTGAATGTGATCCATCACACCGTAGTAGCGTTCGGTCAGTTCCCGAAGCGCATCCCCCTCCAAGGTTGTGCCATTGTGCGTGGTCAAGCTGGAATCCTGCAACGATAGCGCCACAATGTGGTTTGTCATCTCGTTCTCATCTTTGATGTATCGCTCCGACTTACCCCGTTTCACCTTATACAGCGGCGGCTGCGCGATCAGCACATGACCCCGTTCGATAAGTTCTGGCATGTGTCGGAAGAAAAACGTCAATAACAACGTTTTGATGTGAGCGCCGTCCACATCAGCGTCACACATGATGATGATTCGATGGTATCGCAGCTTATCTGCGTCAAACTCATCGCGCCCGATACCACAGCCCAGAGCGGTTATCAGCGTCCCCACTTCCGCGGACGACAACATCCTATCAAAACGAGCCTTCTCAACATTTAATATCTTGCCTTTCAAGGGCAAGATCGCTTGAAACCGTCGGTCACGACCCTGCTTGGCAGAGCCCCCGGCTGAATCTCCCTCTACGAGATAGATTTCTGAGAGCGCAGGGTCCTTCTCTGAACAATCCGCTAGTTTCCCAGGCAACCCCGCAATGTCGAGCGCGCCTTTTCGACGGGTCATCTCGCGCGCTTTCCGCGCAGCATCGCGCGCTCTCGCGGCATCAATGATCTTCTGGGCGATTGCGCGCGCTTCCTGCGGATTTTCAAGGAGATAGTCGGAGAACGCCTTGCCCATTTCTTGCTCAACGGCTGTTTTTACTTCCGATGATACAAGTTTATCTTTGGTCTGGGAGGAGAACTTAGGTTCTGGTACTTTGACAGAAATAATCGCAGTCAGTCCTTCTCGAGCATCGTCACCCGTCGGGGCAACCTGCGCCTTCTTGGTGAGCCCCTCATGCTCCATGTATTGATTCAACGTGCGCGTCAGCGCTGCACGGAAACCCTGCAAATGTGTTCCCCCGTCACTCTGAGGTATGTTATTCGTGTATGCGAATACGCTCTCTTGGTAAGAATCGTTCCACTGCATGGCGACTTCCACACCAATTTCATCATCCTGAATCGCTGAAAAATGAAAAATTTGGTTCAGGGCGTCTTTATTCTCATTCAAGTGCTCCACGAACATTCGCAATCCACCTTCGTACATGAAGTTATCTTCCTTCCCTGTACGTTCGTCCTTCAATGTAATAGAGATTCCAGCATTAAGAAACGAGAGCTCACGCAGTTTTTTGGCGAGCACCTCGTAGTGGAACTCGATGTTGCTGAAAGTCTCTGCAGAAGGCCTGAAGCGGCAACGGGTGCCGGTTTGCGTGGTGTCCCCAACAGCCGCAAGAGGAGCAACCGGGACGCCATGATGGTATTCCTGTTCCCAGATCTTGCCATCTCGCCAGATCGTCAAACGAAAGATCTCCGATAGCGCATTTACCACGGAAACACCTACACCATGGAGTCCACCAGACACCTTATAGTTACTATTGTCGAATTTACCACCGGCGTGCAGAACCGTCATAATCACCTCGGCAGCAGACTTACCTTCTTCTTCATGGATATCAGTAGGTATTCCACGCCCATCGTCGGTAACCGTCACTGATTCATCTGGATGGACCGTTACCGTGATGCTGCTGCAGTGTCCTGCCAGCGCCTCGTCGATCGCATTATCGACCAGTTCCTGGACCATGTGATGCAACCCCGTACCATCGTCAGTGTCACCGATATACATCCCCGGTCGTTTTCGAACCGCATCGAGGCCCTTCAGGACCTTAATGCTGGTAGAGTCGTAACTATCGTTGTTTTCGCTCATTCGTTTACTCTGTCAAAAGCACCTTGTTTCACGTGGAACATTAGAGATTCACCCCGTAATGGAAATAAAGTCCTCAGCTGTTCAGACTCGATTCCCGTCGCTATGACCTGAGCACCACGCTCAGTCAATAGGCGTGCAATGCGCCCACTGAAGTCTCCATCCAGCTCCGACAACAGATCATCAACCAGATAGATCGGAGGTGATTGGCCTACATCGACCTGCTGATCCTGTTGCAGCTTTCCCTGAGCCATAAGCATACACCACGCCAGGGTTTTCAGCTCTCCGCGAGAGCATTCCGTCGCAGCGTGCTGACCATTAACGTGCACTTGAATATCTGCTCGGTGTGGACCACGATGGGTTTGACCTCGATCCTGATCACGCGATTGATCCGCCTCCAGTTGAGACAGAAGATCACGATCCTCCGGCCAACCACGCAAGTATGAACAATCGATCCTGAATTCAGGCATCACCAATCGACACACATCTGCAAGCACCCCCTGATATTCGTAAAAGTAGCGTGAACGTCGGTGATCCACTTGCTCTCCCCACCGACACAGCTCTTTATCCCACACCTCAACTGCTGTCGAGCGCTGCTTCAATACCTGGTTTCTTTGTTTCAGGCATCGACTGAAGTTCCTCCAAATAGCTTCGAAACCACGTTCCACGTGGAACACCCCCCAATTGAGGAACCGCCGCCGCCCGTCAGGAGGCCCTGAAACCAGATTGGAGGTTTCTGGGCCCATCAACACCGTGGGCATAAGTCTTGTTAATCGAGACAACTCCCCAACATCCTCACCGTTAATCCGACACGTTCGCTGACCGTCTTTACTTCGGCTCACCCCCATCGAAACAGGCTGATCGGCCAACTCCCCACGAACTGTAACGGTCTGATGGTCGTGTTCTACAATAGGTGACAGACGAGGAGTTCGGAACGAACGTGCCATTCCCAGATAGTAAGCAGCTTCCAGCAAACTGGTCTTGCCACTGCCGTTGTGTCCATAGACCAGATTAATGCCAGGCGATAGTTCCAAATTGGCTTCAGTGATGTTCCTGAAATGATGAATCGAGAGCCGTTTCAGACTCATAATTTCATGGGCATGACCACATACACAGATTGCTCATTATCAGGAGACTCGATCAATGCTGGACTATTGGCATCGTTGAGCGTGACTCTGACTTCTTTGCCTTCAGCAACCCCCAAAGCGTCGAGCAGATAGCCCACGTTAAAACCGATTTCGAGCTCGACACCTCCATAGTCTACACTCACAAGCTCCTCAGCTTCCTCCTGTTCGGGATTGTTCGCCGAGAGCTGGATCTGCTGATCGGAGATATTCAACCTAATACCGCGAAACTTCTCGTTGGACAAAATTGCCGTCCTGCTCAAAGCTTGCCGCAGGACTTCCCTTTCAGCAGAGATCACCTTATTTCCATCCTTCGGAATCACACGGTTATAGTCTGGGAACTTACCATCAACTAGTTTTGTCGTTAGGGTCATTTGCGATGCGCGAGCGCGCATGTGATTAGAACCCAGGGTTATATCTACATCCCCGTCTTCATCTGAAAGCATCCTTTGTAGCTCCAGGATGCCTTTTCTCGGGATGATCACCTGTTTAACTTCCGAGATCCCATGATCCATCGATAGAACACTGGTCGCCAACCGATGACCGTCCGTCGCGACGACGCGGACACCATCTCCCGAAATCTCAATCAACATGCCATTCAGAAAATAACGAACGTCCTGTTGCGCCATGGCAAACGCGGTTCGATCCAGCAGCTGTTTGAATGCTACGGCAGAAACCTTCACCGTCGCCTCCACTTCAGAGGTATCTACGGTTGGAAAGTCGCTTGCAGGCAACGTGGACAAATTCGATTTGAAGCGACCGGAGACAATCTGCAATCGTTGTTCGTTCAACGCAAAACTGACTTCTGACTCATCTGGCAACTGACGAACAATATCCATTAGCTTCCTAGCCGGTACCGTCACTTCACCCGAATCCTCGACATTCGCGTCCATATGGCCCTGCATCTCCACCTCAAGGTCAGTACCCGTCATAGACAGCTGAGTGCCCTCAGCCCGCATAAGCACGTTAGACAACACAGGCAGCGTCTGACGACGCTCGACGACACCTGCCACCTGCTGAAGCGGCTTAAGCAACGTTTCTCGATTAATGCTGATTTTCATGGACGCGATTTTCTCTGTGAGTAAGTACTAGCTTTCAAGTAGCGGCCGTGTTGCTGCGCTTATCAGGCCGTGAGCGTACGCATCAGATTGCTGTAGTCTTCTCGGATTGTCCGGTTCGACTCACGCAACTCGTCAATTCTACGACAGGCATGCAGCACAGTGGTATGGTCTCGACCGCCAAAATTCTGCCCAATCTCCGGCAAACTATGACTGGTCAGCTCCTTTGACAGTGCCATTGCAACCTGTCGAGGACGTGCCAATGAACGCGATCGCTTTGGCGAGTGCATATCACTGACCCGAATGTTGTAGTAGTCCGCAACGGTGCGCTTGATGTTTTCAATGCCAATTTGTCGGTCGGCGATGGCGACAAGGTCCTTAATGGCACCCTTGACCTGCTCCAACGTAATCTCGCGCCCGGTAAAGCTTGCGTTAGCCACCACACGTTGCAACGCCCCTTCAAGTTCGCGGACATTCGCACGTATATGCTCAGCAATAAAGAAAGCAGCTTCATTAGGAAGGTCAACGCGCTCGAGCTCTGCCTTCTTTTTAACAATCGCGACCCTGGTTTCCAGCTCAGGTGGATCCAGCGGGGCTGTCATACCCCACACGAAACGACTCTGGAGACGCTCTTCAAGTCCCTCCACTTCCTTCGGGTAACGATCGCAGGTCAAGACAATCAGACTACCATTTTCCTGCAACCTATTGAAAACATGAAAAAATTCTTCCTGTGACTTAGGTCCCTTGGCAAGAAACTGAATGTCGTCCATCAGAAGCACATCCACCTTCCGGTAGTACTCCGTAAACTCGTTCATCGCACCGCGCTCAATCGCACTGACCATGTCCTCCATAAATCGTTGAGAGTACATGTAGGCCACATTGATGCCTGGATGTCTGTCGAGAATCGCATTCCCAACCGCATGCATCAGGTGCGTTTTGCCAAGCCCGACCCCCCCGTAAAGGAGCAGACACTTATAGGTCGCCGCACCCATATTTTCCGCAACATGCAGCGCGGCCGCTCGTGCCAGTTCATTAGAGCTGCCTTTAACGAAAGTCTCGAACGTAAATTCCTTGTGCAACTCCAGTAAGGGAGAAAAGCTCTCTTGTGGGCGACGACCGGATGCTGGTCCACCTTCAGAATCGCTAAACGTACCTATCGTCAGGGTGACGACAAAATCCTCGAGCAGACTTTCAATCCGTGACAGGAAGTTCTCCGACACCTGCTCACGGATATATCTATTCGGTGCAAGTAATCGGACCGTTCTTTGCTCAGAATCCAAATCCGCATGCAGCGGTTTGATCCAGGTATTAAATTGAATGGGCGACAGTTCACCCTCAAGTATCGTGGTGCATTGTTGCCAGATTGTAACCGCCACAGGCCCTCCGTCGAGGGGAATCAGAAGCGACACATCGACAACCAGGCCTCATCATGAGCCCTCTTGAGGACATGTCGCAAGGAATTAAAAGGGACACCAATAGTAACCCTATCCGCAGTCCGAAAGAAAGCACAGTGGACAAATCAATTATCTTAACTATCAAGGGCTTAGCGGCTAAGTTCGGGACTTTTTGGTTATTAATCTGTGTGTATGCTGTGGATAAGTTTTATGCCGACAATCGGTCGCAAATAATCACCAGATTGGTCCCTGGATGTTCACAAGGTACCGTGACCTTTCAAACGCCTTACTCACAGCCTTCTCATTCCATTAACTCATTGATTTCGCGCCGAAAGATCAAATAACCCACCGTTCAACGGGGATTAGTAACATTACTAACAACAAAATTTTCTTATATATCTCTTTATAAGACAGGCCATGACTTTGTGGATATACAAAGCTTAGGCACCGTCATTGGTTGAGAAGAGTCCCTAAAAATTGACGCTATGAACGTCACCACATAGAATGCGCGTCCCGTAATACCTCATCGAGTCTGGCACCCATGAAACGAACGTTCCAGCCCAGTGTAATTAAGCGCAAGCGAACCCATGGGTTTCGCGCCAGAATGGCGACAAAAGGCGGCCGTAAAGTCCTGAACAGACGTCGGGCGCGCGGCAGAAAGGTGCTATCCGCCTAATCTTTCCATTGGGACTGTTCAAGTCCGAGTCGTCTTGAGAGGACCCGTGTCGTCGTCGGCATCATTCGGTTCGGAACGACGTTTGACCCACAAGTCGGAGTACGATTGGGTGTTTAAGCAACCTGATTTTCGGATCAGACGAAATCCCTGCACTATCCTGGCCCGGCATACCGGTTTGGAGTTCACCCGACTCGGTGTCATTGTCGGTAAACGTTGCGCTCGTGCCGCGGTGGTGCGTAATCGGATTAAGCGGATCATCAGAGAATCGTTTAGAACAGAAGATTTTGAGGGAACACTGCTGGATATCGTTGTGATCGCCCAGCCTAGCGCAGCGACGCGGTCTACTCGGGACCTTTCGGACATATTGAGGGAATCGTGGCGCCAACTGTCTCTATAGAAAAACGACATCAGCAGAGTCCAGTTGTTCGCCTGTTGAACGGGCTGATCAGACTCTACCAGCTCTGTATCAGTCCGTACCTGGGTTCAAATTGTCGTTACCAACCTACCTGTTCAGAGTATGCGAAGGAAGCGCTGAGCCATCACGGTCTGTTTCGCGGTGGCGGGTTGGCCGTCCGGCGGGTGTGTTCATGTCATCCTTTCTCGCGTGGTGGTTATGACCCAGTTCCCGAGGCTCGACCGAATGCTGGTTGCACGGACAGGGAGTGTCTCTAGTGGACATACAACGGGTTCTCATTCTGGTGGGCCTTGCTGCGACCGCTTACCTTTTGATCCTCGCATGGAACGAAGACTATGGCGGTGAAACCTCAGTGCCGGTCGCACTCGGCGATGCACCCTATGTCGCCGCAGATGAATTGGCAGAGTCAGAGTTACCGCGGGTTATGCTCCCGGACCCTCAATCGCAGATTCCTCAGCTTGAAAACAAAGATGGATTAGATGTTCCTGAACTAGCATTGACCCAACCCGATATACAGCAAGTTACGCAGACCAGGCTGGGGCGATATATCGAAGTCAGAACCGATATTCTGGAAATGACCATCGACTTGAAAGGCGGCGATATTGTAACTGCGAACCTACTTGCCTACCCTCAAAGCATCGACAGTGAACTGCCCTTTATTCTTATTGATCCCCGGAATAGCTATGCCGCGCAGAGTGGATTGATTGGTCCTGATGGTATCGATAGTGGACCCGCGCGTGCACAGTATCAAAGTGATCTCGATGTCTATGAACTGGTAGATGATTCGCTTGTCGTCGTACTCCGAACAGACAGTCTTCCCTCTGGTGTAGAGATTGAGAAGCGGTTTACGTTTCGTCGAAGCGATTATCTCGTTGACGTGTCGTACCACGTTGATAATCGCTCCTTGGAACCATGGCAGGGCGCTGTCTATGCTCAGATTAAACGGGATGGGAATGAACCTTTGATGTCCGATGATGTGGGCATTGGCATGCAATCCTACACAGGTGGTGCTGTATTCCGTTCGGATACGCCCTACCACAAGTTGTCGTTTGGCGACATCGAAGATGAGCGTTACCAATCTGAGGAAACCGGTGGCTATATGGCGATGGTCCAACACTACTTCCTCAGTGCATGGATTCCTGACCAGTCTACTCGGGCTGTCTATTACGGGCGGCAACTGTCGGATAGTGTCTATTTGTTTGGATTTACGTTGCCGCTCTGGCAGGTCTTGGCGGGCGAAGAGTCCGAGCAGACTGTCTCGTTCTATGTCGGACCCAAGGACCAGTACCGGCTCCAAGAGATCGCAGAAGGACTCGATCTGACAGTCGATTATGGATTCCTGTGGTGGTTGGCCCAACCTCTGTATTTTGTACTCTACTCGATTCATAGCGTCGTGCAGAACTGGGGTGTTGCCATCATCCTGCTGACGGTGACGGTAAAACTGGTGCTTTATCCTTTATCAGCCGCTGGTTTTCGCAGCATGGCCAAGCTGAAGAAACTGCAGCCAGAGATGGCTCGCCTCAAAGAGAGATATGGCGATGACCGCCAGAAGTTCACAGAGGAGATGATGGCGTTGTACCGCAAGGAGGGTGCGGATCCGATACGAGGCTGTTTCCCTCTGTTGCTGCAAATGCCTGTTTTCTTGGCGCTGTTCTGGACGCTCATGGAGAGTGTTGAGCTTCGTCAGGCGCCATTTGTCGGCTGGATCCACGACTTGTCAGCCATCGATCCCTATTTTGTCTTGCCCATCCTGATGGGTATCTCCATGTACATCACGACGGCCTTACAACCAGAACCACCAGACCCTATGCAGGCGAAGGTCTTCAAGATCATGCCGGTCGTGTTTACGCTCTTCTTCCTCTGGTTCCCTGCGGGTCTTGTCCTCTATTGGGTTGTCAATAACGTACTGTCGATTCTGCAACAGTGGTACGTGAATCGGCAGATCGAGCGAGAAGGTTAGAACGGTCGGTCGGTTAATGCTGCCAATCTGACAATCGTGCAGAGTTCACCGGATACCATCGCGGCTATCGCAACCCCACCCGGCAAAGGTGGCATCGGTGTGATTCGAGTCTCTGGGACGCTTGCGCCGTCGATTGCAGAAGCGCTCGTGGGCCAGTTACCTGAGCCTAGACTCGCCACCCTGGTCACCTTCCGTGAGGAAGATGGCACCGCGATTGATCAGGGACTGATCATATTCTTCCCCGGAACCGCGTCTTTCACTGGTGAACCTGTACTTGAGGTTCACGGGCATGGTGGGGTTGTTGTCATGGATCTGCTATTGCAGCGCGTTTTGTCGTTGGGAGCGCGACCAGCGCGAGCAGGCGAGTTTACAGAGCGAGCATTTCTCAATGACAAGATTGATCTGGCACAAGCGGAAGCAGTTGCCGACCTGATCGATAGCGTCAGTGAAGCCTCCGCGCGTTCAGCAGTCCGATCTCTCTCTGGCGATTTTTCTGCGTGTCTAGGCGACCTCACCGAACAATTGATTGAATTGCGAGTTTATATCGAAGCTGCGATCGATTTCCCGGAGGAGGAGATCGACTTCCTGGCAGATGAAAGCATCGTAACTCGACTCAATACAATTACCTCATCACTCGATAACATTCGCCAACGAGCGAGTCAGGGTGCAGTGTTGAGAGAAGGCGTATCGCTCGCGATCGTTGGTCCTCCGAACGCTGGTAAGTCTAGCCTGATGAATCGTCTGTCCAGGCAAGACATTGCCATTGTCAATGAACAGGCGGGGACGACCCGTGACATTCTGAGGGAGCAACTTGTTGTTCAGGGAATACCCATTGAACTCGTGGACACCGCAGGCATTCGGTCGACTTCCGATGCCGTTGAACGGGAAGGTGTCCAGCGGGCGTTGGCGGAGCTTGCCAGGGCTGATATTGCGCTCTTGGTTTTTGACCAATCGCTCGGTCAGCATGGTGTAATTTCGGCGATGGGTGACCTGCTGGCTTCGATTGGTTCTGCACTTGAGACATTTCAGGGTGTGCTGATTCTGGTCATGAATAAAAAAGATTTAGTGCGTGTCGACACAGGGTGGGAGGCGGTTCAAGATATTCTAAGCATCTGCCCTCAGATCAATGAAAGGGTGAGTATTTCAGCGGCTACTGGTGAAGGCTTGGAGCGACTCTTTGATGTCATTGCGCAAAGCGCCGGACTGACGACAACCGTAGAAGGTGTCTTCATGGCCAGGCGTCGACATCTTGTAGCGCTCGACGAGGCTTCCGCCCGCGTGCGTGCAGGCCAAGCGCAGCTGGCAGTGAATGCAGCCGGAGAATTACTGGCGGAAGAGTTGCGAGAAGCACAACGCTATATTGGAGAAATCACAGGGGATTTCACGAATGATGACCTCCTGGGTCGCATCTTCTCCAGTTTCTGTATTGGGAAATAGCCATTCACGAAGATTCGGGTCCTTAGATCCTTGGTACTGGCAGTCAGTGCGCCGTCGTTTACTTCCCGCAGGTCGTCCGTATACTGGCCGGCTCACCGGATCAACTGGATAAAAGAGATTATGGAAGGTCTTGGCGATGGATTTTGATGTCATCGTTGTCGGAGGCGGCCATGCGGGTACTGAGGCCGCACTGGCGGCCAGTCGGCGCGGTGCTTCCACGTTGCTGATGACCCAGAATATAGAGACAGTGGGACAGATGTCCTGCAATCCGGCCATTGGCGGCATTGGAAAGAGCCATCTTGTCAAAGAGATTGATGCATTGGGTGGCGCGATGGCGCTTGCTGCAGATGCTGCAGGTATCCATTTTCGTGTATTGAACGCTCGGAAAGGTCCGGCTGTCAGGGCCACGCGCGCTCAGGCGGATCGTGCACTGTACAAAGGCGCTATTCGGGCTTTCGTTGAGCAGGCGCCGAACCTTCGCCTGTTCCAGCAGCCGGTTGACGACCTGCTCATTGAAAAGGGTGGCGTGAAGGGGGTCGTGACATCCGGTGGTCTGACCTTCCATGCCAAAACTGTCATTTTGACGGTTGGTACTTTCCTGGGCGGCATCATGCATGTTGGAATGCAGCAACAACCTGGGGGGCGTGCGGGCGATGCACCCTCCAATCGGCTGGCAGAGAAGCTACGGGCTCTGCCGTTCAGAGTGGATCGTCTCAAGACGGGAACTCCACCGAGGATCGATGGCAAAACTGTCGATTTCAGTGCCCTGCAGCGGCAACCTGGCGATACGCCTCGCCCCGTGATGTCGATGATCGGTACGCCCGCGGATCATCCAACGCAGGTGGCCTGTCATATTGCAAAAACATCCGAACTGACGCACGACATCATTCGTGCAGGGCTTTCCCGATCCCCACTTTACAGTGGTGTGATAGAAGGGGTGGGCCCCCGGTATTGCCCATCGATTGAGGATAAGGTCGTGCGGTTTGCAGACAGACCATCACACCAGATTTTTATCGAACCGGAAGGGCTGGGCACGTCAGAGCTCTACCCCAACGGGATCTCCACCAGTCTTCCTTATGATGTTCAGCTGGACCTGGTGCGAAGTATTGACGGCTTTGGTGAGGCCCATATCACTCGGCCCGGCTATGCGATCGAGTATGATTTTTTTGATCCCAGAGACCTTAAACGATCACTCGAAACGTCATTTGTTGATGGGTTGTACTTCGCCGGGCAGATCAACGGCACGACCGGGTATGAGGAAGCCGCAGCCCAGGGTCTTATTGCTGGAATTAACGCCGCCGCATCGGCGCTTGACCTGGAGAGTTACACCCCGGACAGGAGTGAAGCTTATATCGGTGTGCTCATCGATGACCTGATTACCCTTGGTACACGAGAGCCGTATCGTATGTTTACCAGCAGAGCCGAGTACAGACTGGTACTGAGACAGGACAACGCAGACCGACGGTTGACCGAGAAAGGCCGGGCGTTGGGGCTGATCAGTGAACAGCGATGGACACAGTTCCAGAGGAAGATCGCTCTAATAGATGCACGAACGGAAGCGATGCACTCACACTGGATACAGTCCGGCGACCCATCGGTTGAATCGCTGTTAGGACAAGCCTTGACGCACGAGTACAGTCTTGCGGAGCTGGTGAGGCGACCGGGTATTAGCCTTCGGGATCTGGCTGAGGCGGCTGAATTGATGTGGCCGGAGACAGAGGTGAACGAACAGGTAGAGATCGACCTGAAGTATGAAGGCTACATTGTGCGCCAGCGTGAAGAGATTGCTCGCATGCAACAGTATGTAAATCAGCTGATCCCGGTTGACATCGACTATGACGTGATTGGTGGGTTGTCAAACGAAGTTCGGCAAAAACTGGATGACGCGCGTCCAGAGACCATTGGTCAAGCGTCACGAATCGCTGGCGTCACACCAGCGGCGGTATCGTTATTGCTGGTTCATATCAAGAAACTGGGTGGTGTAAGGCATCGGCAGGTGACAGCGC
>Ga0310343_10001467_pt1 | contig 12074 bp, 7 predicted proteins | sample HC15DNA2025_MG_FD_203519 | JGI IMG/M metagenome (GOLD analysis project Ga0310343, IMG submission 203519) | Marine microbial communities from station ALOHA, North Pacific Subtropical Gyre - HC15-DNA-20-25_MG | ecosystem: Environmental > Aquatic > Marine > Oceanic | place: Pacific Ocean: North... | reverse complement strand
TAATTGTTTTATCTGGGTGCCCATCCGCAGAACTTTTTAAAAAAATTGTTTCCGGTGATGAAAAATCTATTATGAATACTATTAATTGGTACAAAGATGTTTTTGGGGATGATTATTACCTTGAAATCATGAGGCATGAGCATGTAGATAATCAAGAGAAGGTTAATCAATGGATTATAAATAACTACAAAAAATTAAATATAAAAATTGTTGCCACAAATGATAATCATTATGAAACAAAGGGTGACTACGAAAAAGAAATATTGTTAAAAAATGTTAGATCAGGTAGTTCGAATCCAAGATCAGACATTTTAGAAGACAATAGTTATTACATTGCGGGCCCTGATGAAATGAGAGAAAAATTTAAAGATATTCCTGAGGCTTGTGATAATACTCTAGAAATCGCAGACAAATGTAACGTTCAAATAGACTTTTCTAAAACTATGATTCCTGAGTTTAAAACTCCCGAAAATAAAGATTCCTTTTCATATTTAAAAGAGTTATGTGAAGAGGGCTTAAGTAAGAAATTTCCAGAGCCTAGTGAAGAAATCACTGACAGACTAAATTATGAATTATCTGTTATTCAGGAAACTGATTTTGCAGATTATTTTCTAGTTGTGTGGGATATATTCAAATTTGTTAACAGTAAAAAAATACTTACCACTTTAAGAGGAAGTGCTACAGCAAGTTTAGTTTTGTACTGTCTCGATATTACAAAGATTGATCCAGTAAAAAATACTTTGGTTTTTGAAAGATTTCTAAATATTGAAAGAAAAGAAATGCCTGATATTGATATTGACTTCCAAGATGATAGGAGGAAAGAAGTATTAGAATATTGTACCGAAAAATATGGCTATGATCATATAGCTCAAATAATTGCATTCAGCAAAATAAAAGCCAAAGGATCATTGAGAGATGCTGGCAGAGTAATGAATCTACCTTTAGCATTTGTTGATAAAGTTGCCAAATTAGTTCCTAATAGAGATCCTTTAAATCCTACATCAGATATGACCCTTGAGAAGGCATTGAATTTAAGCCCTGAACTAAGAAAAGAATATGATTCAAATGAAGATGTAAGAAATCTATTTGAAGGAGCTATGAAAATTGAAGGTTCAGTAAGAAATATTCAAACTCATGCAGCTGGCGTAATAATTTCAAAAGATCCTTTAGATAATTCAGTGCCTATACAGCGACCTCCAGTAAGTGATGACGATGCACCTCCTTTAACTCAATATGAAATGTTTGCACTTGCTGACCTTGGATTATTAAAAATGGATTTCTTAGGGTTATCTAACCTTACAATTATTGACCAAACAATCAAGATGATTCAGAAAAAAACTGGAGAATTTATCGACTTAGATGCAATTCCAAAAGATGATGGTAAAACCTTTGAATTATTAAGTCAGGCAAAAACTTCTGGCGTATTTCAGCTTGAAAGTTCTGGGATGAAAAGATACATAAAAGAATTGAAGCCAACATCTGTGAATGATGTTTCTGCAATGATTGCATTGTATAGGCCAGGACCAATGGAACACATATCAACATTTATCGACTCAAAACACGGAAAAATACCAATTAAATACCCGCACCCATCTTTAGAAAATATTTTGAAAGAAACTTATGGAATAATTGTTTACCAAGATCAGGTTTTACTTATAGCTCAATCTATCGCAGGTTACTCTCTTGGTGATGCAGACAGGTTTAGAAAAGCAATGGGTAAAAAAATTCCAGAGGTTATGCTTGAAGAAAAAGATAAATTCTTGCAAGGAACAATTGATAATGGTTTTGATAAAGAATTAGGAGAAAAAGTTTTTGAACTCATTGAGCCTTTTGCTGGATATGCCTTTAATAAAGCACACAGTGTTAGTTATGCGATGATAGGATACTGGACAGCATATTTCAAAGCAAATTATCCTGAAATATTTATGTCGATACTTATGAAAAATTCAGCAGACGATAAAGAAAAAATTTCTAGTCTTATTGCAGAATGCAGTTCAATGGACATATTTATTACAAGGCCTAATATAAATAAAAGTGAAGTCGATTTTGATCCTTATCTTGACGAATCTGGTAAAAAATATATTAGTTATGGACTGGGCACTATTAAAAATATAAGTTCAAATTCAATGAAAATTTTAGTTGATGAAAGAAATAAAAATGGAGTTTATAAAAGTTTAGAAGATTTTATTTCTAGGATTTCTAAAAACCCAATCACAAAGGGTTCATTAGAGCCACTAATAAAGGTTGGGGCATTTGATGATATAGAATCTAGAGAAAAATTATTGCCATCGCTTGATAAAATCGTTCAAGAGATTTCAAAAAGGAATCAATTAGAATCAAGTGGGCAGTCAAATATGTTTGATCTATTAGGGGATGAAGTAAAAGTACCCATAAATTTGGATTTAATTGAATCTGAAGTAGATTATAAAGAAAGGATGTTTTGGGAAAGAGATTTAATGGGTACAGCATTAAGTGATAATCCAATAAATAAAAAAATTGAATCTTACTCGAATACTCATGCTGTTTTTTTGGGCCAAATAAACTCTAAAAAATCATACGAATCAACTAAAGCCATAGGTCAGGTTCTTTCAATAACAAAAAGAACAACTAGAAAAAAAGAACAATTTATTATTTGTGAATTTGGTTTACTGGATAGCTCAATTGAATTAGTTATTTGGCCTGACAAATTAGAGACTTCACAACATTTATGGGAAACAGGATCATATTTGGAGTTAGATGTAAAAACAAATCTAAGAAATGGATCTACAAACATGATTTTTGAAAATGGAAAAAGGCTTGAATTTGAAAACCACGACTTAGAAGAATTTGTTTCTAATGAACAACCTTTGCCTAGCATTAATTCAGAGGATGAAAAAGAAGACTTAGCAGATATTCCTGTCTTAGAAGAAGTTGGCAATAACGATAGCTTCATAAATGATGGACCAATTGAAATTTCAGAAGATCAAAAATTGTATGATAAACAATTTAAGATCGAATTTATTGGCTCTAAAAATAAAATTGAAGATAAATACAAGTTTGAAGATGTAATTAAACTCTTATTAGAAAATAAGAATGATAAAGAAAACAGCAATGTATCAATTGAGATATTTTATGACGAAAATAGCATAGAACTTGAACTCCCTATATCTATAAATTATTCAGAAGACTTAAAATCAAGATTAGATTTAATTATTGGAAACCATAACATAATTATTACTTAAAATAATTTCTATAATATAATCTAAAAATGAAATCAACCTATCCAAAAATAGTAATGTATTCAAGGAATTTATGTTCAGACTGCATAAGAAGTAAAAACTTTCTTGAAAAAAACGAAATACCATTTGAAGAAATCAATATTATTGAAAACCCACAATTTAAGGAAAAAGTAGAAAGCTTAAACAATGGAAGACAAACGGTTCCAACGATAATTATAGAAAACCATTCAGAAAAAATTATTCTTTCTGAACCCTCAGACGCAGAGCTTTTAATTTCAATAAAAAAACTTAGTTACTAATATGAAAATATTAATATTTATTCCACACATGGGACTAGGAGGGGTTGAAAGGAGCTTTATTAATCTTTCTAAAGAATTTAGAAGCGGAGGTCATAATGTTAAATTTGTATCTTTAAATGACATTAAAAGTACCTACAATGAAGATATAAAACATATAAAATTAAACTCAAAAAGAACAGTGTTTTCAATAAATAAACTATCAAAAATCTTTAATTATGAAAGTCCTGACTTAGTAATATCTGCTCAATATTACGCTAATATAATTGCAGTAATTTCAAATAAAATTTCCAAAAATAAGGCTAAAATAATTATTTCTGAGAGGAATCATTTAAGTTCTGAATTAAAAAAACTTAATTATTTTAAAAGATTAATTATCAGTTCCCTTGTTAAATTTTTCTATAGAAAAGCCGATTTGATTTATGGGAACTCTGATGAAGTTTGTAACGATTTGAAGAAAAATTTTAACTTAAAAATTAAGATAAAAAAAATTCTTAACCCGTCTTTTACTGAAAATATAGAAAGGTTGTCAAAAGAAAAAGTTCATGATGAATGGATAACTAAAGCAAATGTTCCATTGTTAGCTTATGTTGGCAGACTGGAGCCCCAAAAAGATATAGACACATTACTTAAAAGTTTTGAAATACTTAATAGGCATCATGATTCAAAATTACTCATAATTGGAGATGGTAGCGAGAAAGAAAAGTTATTAAAATGCACTAATGAGATTAAAGCAAAAATAAAACATATAAATTTTGATGAAAATCCTTACAAGTATATAAAGCATTGCAACATATTGTTGTTGACTTCAATTTATGAAGGTATGCCGAATATTTTAATCGAAGCACAGGTCATGAAAATGCCTATTGTAGCTACAAATTGCCCAGGAGGGACTTCTGAAGCTTTACTTAATGGAGATACTGGGTTACTGGCAAAAACTGGAGACCCAAAAGATATTGCAAATAAAATTTTAGAACTTATTAATGATGAAAAAATAAAAAATAAATTCATATTAAATTATCAGAAATCTATTGAGAGATTTGACCCAAAAAAAACAGTAAAAGTTTTATTGGAAGAAGTAAGGCGTTTTTAAAATTATTCTATTTCAATTTTTATTGGAGAATGGTCAGATTTTCTTTGACCAACGTCATCCGGGGGATTAATCAGAACTTTTTCATTACTAATAAGCGGAAGTAATGATCTAGAAGCAATAAAATAATCTATTCTCCATCCAGTATTGTTTGCATATGCATTTCCCATATAGCTCCACCATGTGTAATGAGTATTATCCTTGTCTTTTTCACGAAAAACATCACAAAGCCCAGACTCCATAAATTTATTAAAACTTTCCCTTTCTTCATCCGTAAACCCAGCATTGCCTTTATTTGATTTAGGGTTAGCTAAATCAATTTCATTATGAGCAACGTTAAAATCTCCACATGCGATAACTGGTTTATTTTTTGAAAGAATATTCAAGTAATTTAAAAAATCAACATCCCACTCTTCTGTTCTGTAAGAAAGCCGGCTAAGGGGATTTTTTCTGTCTGAACCAGAATTGGGAACATACACATTAACTAAATATGAATTCTCAAGTTCAGCAGTAATCACTCTGCCCTCTTTATCATGCTTATCAATCCCAATTCCATAATTAATATTTTCGATATTTTTTTTTGATAATATTAAAGTTCCTGAATATCCTTTTCTTTCTGCACTGTTCCAATATTGTTTATATTCGGGAAGATTTAAATCAACCTGATCTTCATTTGCCTTTGTTTCTTGAATACAAACTATGTCAGGGTCATTTGAATAGATAAAATCTTTAAACCCTTTATTTAAACAAGCTCTTATTCCGTTTACATTCCAAGATATAATTTTCATTGTAATTAAATCGATATACTATAATTATTACATGATTGAAGATAATAACAATAATTTAATTTGGTTAGACTTAGAAATGACTGGACTTGGTGACGAGCATGTTATTTTAGAAGTGGCAATTATTATTACTGATGAGAAATTAAATATTGTGGACAAATTTCCTGACTCAAAACTTGGACTAGCAATCAAAAGATCAGAAGAGGAGTTATCTAAAATTGAACCATGGTCTTTAAATCAACACACAAAATCTGGTCTTCTAGAAAGATCAAAAAAATCAGAGTGCACTGTCGATAAAGCACAAGACTTGGTTCTTGAATTTATATCTGAAAGAATTAAGCCAAACAAAGGGATTTTGTGTGGGAATTCAATTTGGGTTGATAGAAAATTTTTAAAAAAAGAAATGCCAGTACTGGAAAAATATCTTTTTTATAGAATGATTGATGTTTCATCAATCAAAGAACTTGTTCAAAGGTGGTATCCGGATGTTAAATTTCCTGAAAAAAGTAAGACCCACCTTGCCATGGAAGATATAGCTGAGAGCATAGATGAATTAATATGGCTCAGGGAGCATTTTTTTTCAAATCCTGATTATATAGGTAACATTTGACCTGTATTTGAACTTGAAACATTTGCATAATAAATATGATTTAATTTCTTAGCAGGCTTAGCTTCTTTATTCTGCATTTCTGTCGATTCAATATGTTTAACTTTTTCTAATTCAACCGAACTATTTTCTTTCTCAAATACATTGGAGATATTTTCTGCAATCATATTTAAAAGCGTCAGAGAACCTCCTCTTGGTAAATAAGCTCCTGTCTCCCACTCACTTACAGTTTGTTGTCTAATACCAAGTTTTTTAGAAAAATCGCTTTGCGACATTTTTAATGTTTTCCTTAAACTTTTAATAGAATTTGCATTCCAAAAATTTTTTTGATTTTTTATACTATCTTTAAGCATAAAAACAAATTACATTATGTAAGATTCTATTTTCAATAAAATTAATACCTATTTTTAGAAAAAATCTTTATTTTTTGTTAAATCAGGTATTTTATCAATTGATCCAGCAGCAGAAACGATCATAGTTTCGTTGTTAAAAATATAATCAAATGCCTCAATAATCTCGTCAAACTCTACTTTATCTAATGATTTTAAATTATCATCAATAGAAATGATTTTCTTATTCAAAAGCTCTTGAGTTCCATAGTTCATTGCAACTGCCCTTGAATCTTCATATCTCATCATCAATCTGCCTTTAATTAGTTCTTTTGAAGAAGATATTTCGTCAGAGTTTAAATTTTTTCTTAAATTATTTAACTCCTCAATTATTACTTCAAAAGTCTGTTCTGTATTTTCCGGTGCAACTCCTGCATCAATGTAAAAAACTCCACAATCAGAATAAAAATGTGAATTTGAACTTACTGAGTAAGCTAATCCTCTTTTTTCTCTTACTTGTTCAAATAGTCGACTTGTCATTCCACCACCTAAAATAACTGATAATATAGAAGAGGAATGCCTAGAAAGATCTTTCATAGAATAATTTTTAAATGCCAATGTTAAATGAGTTTGATTAGTCTCCATTTTATCCAATACAGTTAATGCTCCATTAGAATTGTATGTTGATTTTTTAAAACCCAAGGGGTTACCTTCTCTAAATCCTTCGAAAGATTTTTTTGCAATTTCAACAACTATTTTTTCATCAATATTTCCTGTAACAACTAAAACAGTATTCGAAGAAGTGTATTGTTTGCTTAAATAATCCATCAAATCTTCTCTTGAAGTTGCTTCGACTGTTTCTATAGACCCTGCAATATCTACCCCCATAGGCTGGTCAGGCCATAGATTTTCATCTGCCTTATTTGAAGCTCTGCTACTTGTAGAATCTAAATATGCCTTTATTTCTTCATAAACAACATTTTTTTCCATAGATAAATCTTCATCTCTTATTAAAGGCTGTTTTGCCATATCAATTAGCACTTCAATTCCTTCTTTGTAAGATGTAGAAGGGACTTTGCACCAATAACCAGTTGACTCTTTATCTGTGTAAGCGTTCAGTATTCCCCCTTTTGACTCAACTACTTCAGCAATTTCTTTGGGGGTTTTTCTTTTCTTAGTCCCTTTGAATAGTAAGTGCTCAAATAAATGAGATGAGCCTGCAATATTTGGTGTTTCATACCTTGATCCTGCTCCAAAAAGCAATAAAACGGTTGACGCATTAGTATTATCCATAGGAACGGTGACAATTTTTACGCCGTTATCCAAAGTTATTGTATTGAAATTGTTCATGATCAATAATTAAATCATGAATTTAAAAAGTTTAAAACATATAAATAATTTCTACTTGGTAATTCTTGTAATTTCAGTTTTTGGATTTTTAATTAGACTTTTAGGTTTAAATTGGGATCAGGGTAATTTATTTCATCCAGATGAAAGACAATTGCTCATGATTTCTCAAAATCTATCAATTAATGATTTAGATCCCGGCTGGTATAATTATGGAACGCTTCCACTTTATATACTTGAAATATTCTCTTTTGGAATGGAGGAATTAAATAATTTAAGGTTTCCCGGAAGAATTTTAAGTTCATTTTTTGATTCAGTCACCATTTTTATTGTTGGTGAACTCGGAAAAAGGTTTCACACTAAATTGACCGGTGTGATTTCAAGCATTTTTTATTCTACTTGTATTTTAGCTATTCAGCTTTCACATTTTTTTACTGTTGATACATTTTTAAATACATCAATTGTACTAATATTTTTACTTTGCTCTAACTTAATAAATAGATTTAATTTTAAAAATTTAATTTATCTTTCTTTAGCAATTGGTATAGGTTTTGCTATAAAAATTAGTATCTTTATTATATGTTTGCCAGTATTAATAACATTGTTTTTTTCTACTAATGTAAAAATTAATTTTCAAAAAAGAAAAATTTATAACCTGCCTTCATTTTTCTTTTCTATTTTAATAGTAATATTTGTATCAATATTATCTTTCTCGGCATTAAATCCCTACTCAATTATAAATTTAAATGAATTTATTAATTCATCAAGAATACAATCCGAAATGGCAAGGGGAATAATTGATTTTCCTTATACTCGCCAATATGAAAATACTACGCCATACATTTATCATATTTCTCAACTAATCAAAGTTTCACTGGGGCCTTTTCTAGGAATTTTCTCAGTTTTTTCTTTAATTTATGTTTCAATAAAATTAAATAAGACTTCCGGATTTATTTGGTACATTTTTCTATCTTGGGTAGCATCTTACTTTTTGTTTTATGGGTTCATACATACAAAGTTTATTAGGTATCTTTTCCCTCTAATTCCAATAATATTAATATTTAATTCTTACACTTTAATATCCCTATTTGATAATTATTTCTATAAGTTTAAAAAATTTTTCTTATTTATATTCTCACTATTTATTATTGGAATTCTTCATTACTTCATGAGCTACATATTGATTGGGAGCTCAGAACATAATGCAAATATTGCCGCAAAATATATTGATAATAATTTTAATAGTGGAAGTATACTGGTTAAAGAACATTGGGATGAGTCATTACCTTTTAAAAATAATTTTATTATCAACGAAATTCCTTTATATGATTATGACTCTACATCAAAAATACAAAGTATATCGATAGCCTTGTCAAATAGTGATGGCATGTTCATATCAAGTAAAAGGCTTTTTGGAACAATACCTAGATTAGATGAAAGATATCCTCTTTCTACAAATTATTACTACAAACTTTTTGACGGGAGCCTTGGGTTTGAATTATTAAAGAATCAATCTAAAGATCTAGAATTTTTCGGAGTTACTTATTTTTCTGACCCTTTTAATAGGGTTAAAAATTTAAATTTTGAAAAAGAAAATAAGTCTAAATTTAATATTAACTTGGGGTGGACTGACGAAAGTTTTAGCGTTTATGATCGTCCAGAAATATTTATTTTTAAAAATTCCAAAAATTTAACTTCAGAAGAAATTTTTGATGAAATTATGCAAATTGAATATGAAAATACTAATTTCGTGAGAGCAGTTAATGTGGATCAAAATACTTTGTATAAAGGTATTTTTCAAAATAGTAATTCAATGATTTCAACAATACTATGGCTATTTATATTAAACATAATTTCTTTAATTTATTTACCTATTTTATGGAAATTTTTTGGATTAATTAATTTTAATTTTAATGGGCATATTAAAATAATTTCTATTTTATTTTCTACATATTTTACATGGATTGCAGTTTCAATTAATTTATTTGAATTTACATTATTAGGCATATATTTATCATTAATATTTCCAATTATTGCTTCAGGGATAATATTCTTTAGAAATCAAGAAAAATTTATAACTTTTTTAAGAAATAATTTTAAAGAAATACTAAAATTTGAATTTATTTTTTTATTTTCTTTTCTTGCATTTGCACTAATAAGATCTTTTAATCCAGATTTATGGCATCCATTTAGAGGTGGTGAAAAGCCAATGGAAATATCGTATTTATCAGCCCTATTAAATTCAAAGAATTTACCACCTTTTGACCCCTGGTTTTCAGGCGCATCAATGAATTATTATTATTATGGCTTATGGATCTTTAGTAATTTAATTGCGCTTAGCCAAATTAATACTTTTATTGGTTTTAACTTGGCGGTATGTACTGTATTTGCTCTATCAGTAACTACACTTTTTGCTTTCTCGGAAATCATATTTAAAAAAAATAGAAAATTTTCATTTTTGTTAATATTTATGGTTCTTTTAATGGGTAATATGCAACCTTTAATGCAGATAAAAAATAAATTTATTCACTCAAATTATACTGAGTTTTTTAATATTGATTTTTGGAGTCCGTCTAGGGTTTTTCCTGCAGAATCAATTGGATATGAAATTAGCGAATTTCCATTTTTTTCATTTCTTTTTTCTGACTTACACCCTCATATGATTTCTATTCCAATATTTATACTTTTCATAAATTTGTTAGTAGTAATATTTAAAAATAAAGTTAATGGTTTAAATTTAACTAAATTTTTAATTTCTTCTGGATTAATAATTTCATTATTATTTGGAACATTATGGGCAACTAACACTTGGACAGTTCCTGTAATATTTATTTTACTTAATATATTTACATTTCTATTTTTTAAACAATTTAGTGAATTCCCAATAATAAAATCAATAATTTATTCTTCAATGATTATATTTTTTAGCTATTTATTTTTCTTACCTTTTCATATGAATTTTATTTCTCCTGTCTCAAGTTTTGAAATATCTGAGTTTTCTACGAGATTTTATGACTTCATTGAAATTTACTTCATTTTCATTCTAATTATATTAATATTTTTTATCTCTAGTCTTAGAAAAGAATTTACAAAGAAATTAAAAGAAGATAATTATAAAAATTCATTTTTTAGTATTTTAATTTCAGGTATATTTTTCATTATATTTGTTGAAAATTTTAAAATTGAAAATGATATTGGAAGGATGAATACTTTTTTTAAATTTCATTCACAAATCTGGATATTGATGTCAATTTCTTCTTGTTATCTGCTTTTTATGGCTTATAAATATAATAACGTCAAATTTAAGAAATTTTTATTCTTCCCGCTTTTATCAATATTGGTAATTTCAGGAATTATTTATCCAATTTTTGGCACATATGACAGAATAAATGACCGGTTTAGTAAAACAGTCATTACTTTAAACGGATCAAGATTTTTAGAAGAAAATATTTACAGTGGACCTAATGGAGAAATTGATCTGTCCTATGATTATGATGCAATAAAATGGATTAAAGAAAATGTTACTGATGTATCAACAATTATTGAAGGAAATGGACCTTTGTATTCTTGGGCTTCAAGATATTCAATTTATACTGGTCTTCCAACTGTAATTGGTTGGGATTGGCATCAAGTTCAACAGAGAGGTTATGACAGATCATTAATCAATAATAGGGTAAATGATATAGACGAATTTTATTCTACAGATAACTTTAAAAGAAAGGTTGAAATTATTGAAAAATATAATATTGATTTAGTTGTTATTGGTAGCCTTGAAAGAAATAAATACCCATCATCTGGTATAAATAAAATAGAAACATTAGATAATGTGTTTGAAGAAATCTATAAAAACGACCAAACAACAATTTTGAAGGCGATTAAATGAGTAAAGTTACACACATAATTTTTGATATGTTTAACACCTTGTATAGATTTGACCCAGAGAGAGAAAGGACTCAAATAAATGCAGCGAAACAAATCGGATTAAATATTTCAAAAGAAGAAATTATTGAGGCCCTTAACAAAGCAGATATATGGTTTGCAAAAGAAACATCAAAAAACTCTATGCACTTGATGAAAGAAAAGGAAAAAGACTTATTTTATTCAAATTACGAAAGAACTCTATTTAATTATGCTGGTCATAAAATTACTGACAAAGAGTCATCTATCTTATGGAATTTTGTAAAAAATACTAAAAGCTCTTTAAAGCTTTTCGATGATGCTGAAAGTATTTTAAGTAAATTAAAGAATAAAAATTTTTCAACAGGGATAATTACAAATTTTGACTCAGATGGAAGCTCTTTATCAAAATCATTAAATTTACCTAATTTAATAGACCATGTAATTACCTCAAAAGATGCTGGTGCATCAAAACCTTCAAAAAAAATTTTTGATCATAGTTTAA
>Ga0310343_10001465_pt1 | contig 12087 bp, 7 predicted proteins | sample HC15DNA2025_MG_FD_203519 | JGI IMG/M metagenome (GOLD analysis project Ga0310343, IMG submission 203519) | Marine microbial communities from station ALOHA, North Pacific Subtropical Gyre - HC15-DNA-20-25_MG | ecosystem: Environmental > Aquatic > Marine > Oceanic | place: Pacific Ocean: North... | reverse complement strand
TCGGCGGTCGGAAGGTCGAGCTCGAAGTAGTCGCGGCCGAACGGGATCGCCATCACCAGGGCGTAGCTGGCGGCCATCGCTGCGGCGAGGCCGACCTTCCAGGGCTTCAATGGCCGGCTGATCAGGACGAGTATCGTGAGTCCGATCGCCAAAAGGGTCATCGTGGCAGCGGTGCGGGCCTCGGTGAGCGAGATGTCGTCGAGGCGGCGAACCCACTCGTACAGGCCGTAGGTGACGGCACCAGCGATGGCGCCAGCAGGAAGCGAAAAGCGCAGCACCCGCTCGAGGAAGCCCGGGCGGACGAGCGACTCGTTCGGGGCGAGCGCCAGGAAGAAGCCGGGGAGCCCGATTGAGAAACTGCCGATCAGGGTGAGCTGGCGAGGCAGGAACGGGAACGGCGAACCAGCGATGCCGACCAGCGCCGTGAGCAGGACGGCGTAGGCGGCCTTGGTGATGAAGAGGTTGGCGACCCGCTCAATGTTGTTGATCACCCGGCGCCCCTCGGAGAGCACGCGGGGGAGTGTGGCGAAGCGATTGTCGAGCAACACCAACTGGGCAACGGCCCGGGTGGAGGACGACCCGGCGCCCATGGCAATGCCCATGTCGGCGTCCTTGAGCGCAAGGACGTCGTTGACGCCGTCACCGGTCATGGCGACCGTGTGACCGCGGCTTTGGAGTGCATGGACCATCGCCCGCTTCTGGTGCGGGGTGACGCGGCCGAAGACCGTTGTGGTCTCGAGTTGGTCGGCGAGTTCGTCTTGGTCGTCGGGGATCTCGCGAGCGTCGACCCAGGCATCGGCCCCGTCGACGCCAGCCCGACGGGCGACCTCGGCGACCGTGGCGGGATTGTCGCCGGAGATCACCTTCAGCTGGACACCCTGCTCCTTGAAGAACGCAAAGATCTCCGGGGCGTCGGGTCGCACGGTGTCCTCGAGGAGCACGAGGCACACCGGTGTACGGCCCGGCGACAGTTCCTGATCATTCCAGCCCTCGTCGGCTCGGGTGACGAGCAGGACGCGGAGACCAGCTGCTGCGGCGTCAGTGGCTCGAGCCTTCTCCTCGACGTCGCCTTCGTCGAAGAGGATGTCGGGCGCGCCGAGATAGAAGGTGCCGCGATCGCCGAACTCGGTTGCCGCCCACTTCCGGGCCGACGAGAACGGGAGGTTGCGGGTGACCTCCCACCCCTCGGGTGCCGCGTAGTGGGCAATGATCGCCTGCAGGGTTGCGTTGGGCGACGGGTCCGATGCCCCGAGCGCCCCGAGCACCTCCGCAGCGTGAGCGTCGGACGTGTCGCCGACCGCTTCGATCGATGACAGGCTGATCTCACCGGTTGTGATCGTGCCGGTCTTGTCGAGGCACAAGGTGTCGACCCGGGCGAGCAGCTCGACCGAGGCCAACTCCTTCGCCAGCGCCTTGCGGCGGGCGAGGGCGATCACCCCGGTGATGAAGCTGAGGCTCGTGAGCAGCACGAGACCGTCGGGCACCATGGCGACCGCTGCGGCAACGGTGGCCTGGAGCGCATCTTGCCAGACGATCGCGTCGTCACTGAGCTGGCGGAGCAGCAACAACACCGACGCCGGCGGAATGATGAACGTGAGCCAGCGCAGGATGATGTTGACCCCGCGTCGCAGTTCGCTGCCGGCCATCTCGAACCGTCGCGCCTCCTCGGAGAGTTTGGCGGCGTAGGAGTCGGCACCGATGTGGGTCGCTCGGTAGAAGCCCGAGCCGGCCGACACGAACGAACCCGACAGGACCTGGTCGTCCTCGTGCTTCTCGACCGGGTCGCTCTCGCCGGTGAGCAGCGACTCATCGAGTTCGAGGCCAGAGGCGGCGAGCACATCGCCGTCGACCACAACCTGGTCGCCAGGGCTGAGCACAAGGATGTCGTCGGCGACAACCTCGCTGATGCCGACCTCGACGGTGTCGCCGTCGCGCCGAACCCGGGCCTTTGGCGCCGACAGCACGGCGAGTTCGTTGAGCGTGCGGCGGGCCTGGAGTTCCTGGACGATGCCGATCACCGAGTTGGAGACGACGACGCCAGCGAAGAGCGCGTCGGCCGGATAGCCGGCAATCAAGATCAGCACGAAGAGGGTGCTGATGATGCCGTTGACCGGTGTGAGAACGTTGGCCCGGATGATCTGACCCAGCGAGCGGACCGGTGCGTCGGGGACATTGTTGACCCGACCACCGGCGACTCGTTCTGCGACCTCGGCGGCGGTGAGGCCGCTGATGGTCATGGTCATGCGGGGACTCCGTCGTCTTCGTAGACGTAGCCGTCGGTGGCCATCGTGAGCCGATGCCGCGGCCCTGCGACCGTGGCGTCGCCGGTGTCGTAGCCGGCGTCGCCCTCCCACATCACGACCGGGAAGTCGCCGCCCGACGCGACCTTGGTGGCGTGGTGGCGGGCGGGGCGTTCGTCGAGAAACTCGAGCAGCGACGCGACCGTGTCGTGGCCGGTGAGGGTGTCGAGCGTGACCCAGGTGGGTGGCACGATCTCGATCTCACCGTCGTGATGCTTGGCCAGCACTGCGGCCGGGGTGGCCCACGACATCTCGACGATTTCGCCGTCGTCGATCATCACGTCGTCGTCATCGACCGGGGCAGCGAAGAACCAGGTGGCGTAACGCTTTGGCGCGATCGCCGGCGGGATCCAGTGAGCGAACACGACCATCTCGTGGGCCTCGACCCGTAAGTGCGCCTCTTCGGCCGCCTCGCGGATGGCGGCGTTGCGGGCGGCGTCGACGTCTTCGCCGGCCCCGTCCCAGTCCTCATCGTCGACCTTGCCGCCGGGGAACACCCACATGCCACCGAACGCGATCTTGGAGTTCTTGCGCAGCATCAGTGTCTCGGGGCCCTCGGGCCCGTCGCGCAACACGACGACCGTGGCGGCCGGCATGGCGGGCGTGTCGCCGGTCTCCTTTGCGAACTTCGCCCAGGCGGCGTGTCGCTTTCGATCGGTTTCGACACGGTCCTCGGCGCTCATCGTTTCCGAGGATACCGGTGTCAGCGGACCAGGTTGATCGGGCAGGGGGCGCCGTCGATTCCGTCGACATGCACACCGACACCTCGACCGAGGAGACCGCTCTTCATCACCGTCACCTCGACCGGGAGTCGGGCGAGATCACGGTCGATCAAGACGACGATGTCGCCGACCTGTGTTTGGTGGTAGGCGTCGAGCCTGCGGCCGGTTGCACGAGTGTCGACCGACACCTCGAACTTCTTGCCTCAACCGTACGGCTCGAGCAGATCGACGATGGCCGTGCCGCCCTTCCGGGCGATGTTGGCCACGGCGGTTTCGGTGACATCGAGTTGCATGGCGGTGTGAACCGTTGCGGCGCCGCAGAAATTCCTCTCTCACCCTCTTGCCATGAGGCGAACATATGTTCGATACTCGCGCGATGGCAGCGGGCCACGCTCGAAACCTCGCCGTCGAGCTCGACGAGCGGGCGGATTCGGCGACCCGTCGCGCCGAGCTTCGGCTCGTCGGCGAACGGGTCACGCCGATGGCTCTGGCGCGCGAGCAGACCCTTCCGGTGCTCGGCCCGCTTGCTCCGCTGTTCCCCGAAGGGGCGTTGCGGCGGGGAAGCATCGTCGGCATCCAGGGCTCGGGCGCCACGTCGCTTGCGATGGCCGTCGCCGCAGGTCCGTCGACCTCGGGAGCCTGGACGGCCGTCGTCGGCGACCCCGATCTCGGGCTGGCCGCTGTCGGTGAACTGGGGGTGGCCCTCGAACGCCTGCTGATCGTGCGGCCCGAGCCCGGCAACTGGTCCTCGGCACTCGCCGCACTCGTCGGTGCCGTCGACGTCGTCATCGCCGCCCCCCGGCACCGCATCAGCGACACCGATGCCCGGCGCATGGCGGCTCGTCTACGGGAACGGGGCTCGGTACTGATCCATATCGGCGATCGTTGGCCGGTCGGTGCCGACGTGCAGCTCGACATCGCTGCCGGCGAATGGGAAGGGCTCGGCGACGGCCATGGGGTGCTGCGGTCACGGCGCCTCGACATCCAGGGCGGCGGTCGAGGATCGGCGTCGCGCCCCCGTCAGCTCGAAGTCCTCGTGCCTGGGCCCGGCGGGGCGGTAGCCGCACTCGCCGCGTGAGCGCGCCGGTCCGCACCCTCGTCGCCTGGTGTCCCGACTGGCCCGTCGTCGCCACCGGTGTCGATCTCGCCGAGCCGGTGGCGGTCGTGTACGCCAACCGCATCGTGGCGGCCTCGCCCGGTGCTCGGGCCCAGGGGGTCGCCCGGGGGATGCGGCGCCGTGCCGCCCAGGGTCGGTGCGCCACGCTTGTCCTTCACGAACGTGACGAGGCCCGTGAAGCTCGACTGTTCGAGCCGGTCGTCGCTGCACTCGACGACATCACCCCACGGGTCGAAGTCACCCGGCCCGGCACGTGTGCGCTCGTGATGCGGGGGCCATCGCGTTATTTCGGCGGCGACGCCGCCGTCGCCGACCTCGTCCACGAACGCCTCGCCGAGGTCGTCGCCGAACGCACCGACGTTCGGGTCGGTGTGGCCGACGGCCCCTTCGCCGCCGAGCTCGCCGCCCGCGCAGCCAATCCCACCCGTCTCGTTCCGAGTGGCGAGGTCGCCGGGTTTCTTGCCCCGATGAAGGTCGACGTCCTCGAACGCCCAGAGCTGGTCGACGTGCTTCGCCGTCTCGGGGTGCACACGCTCGGAGCGTTCGCCGACCTGCCAGCGTCCGACATCCTTGCTCGTTTTGGCTCCGACGGGCTCGGCGCCTATCGCCTTGCGTGCGGGCGCGACGAGCGTCCGCCCGACGCTCGCCGACCACCGGTCGACTGGACCGTGTCGGACGAGATCGATCCGCCAGCCGACCGGATCGACCGGGTGGCGTTCCTCGCCCGCACCCTCGCCGACGAACTTCATCGCCGACTCGGCCGCGATGGAGTCACCTGTGTGCGGGTCGGCATCGAGGCCGAGACCGAACACGGCGAGCAGCTGCTCCGCTTCTGGCGCCACGAGGGGACGCTGTCCGACGCCGCCGTTGCCGATCGGGTGCGATGGCAGCTCGACGGCTGGCTCAACGGGTCGGCCGCCAACCGTCCGAGCGGTGGCATCACCCGGTTGGCGTTGATCCCCGACGAACTCATCGCCGCCAAGGGTCGCCAGCTTGGGTTCTGGGGCGGGGAGACCGAGGTCGACCAGCGGGCGATACGGGTTGCCGCCCGGTTGCAGGGCCAGCTCGGCGCCGATGCCGTTCTCGTTCCTGAGCGCGAAGGCGGCCGTCACCCTGACTCGCAGCTCCGACTGGTACCGGCCGCCACGGTCGAACTGACGGGTCGGTCACTCGACCTCGAATCTGACGCCGCACCGTGGCCCGGTGTGCTTCCGGCGCCGTCACCCACCAGAGTCCTGGCCGAGCCAATCCCGATCGAGGTGCTCGACGGGTGCAACCGCACCGTCGTCGTCACCGGGCGAGGGTTGCTGTCGGCGTCGCCAGCCGTGCTCACTGCTCGTGGCAAGCGGATCGAGGTGCGGCACTGGGCCGGGCCGTGGCCGATCGACGAACGCTGGTGGGATCCCGAGGCCCACACTCGCCAGGCTCGTCTCCAGGTGGTCACCGTCGACGGTCGGGCTCATCTCATCGCTCTCGCCGATGGGGCGTGGGCGATCACTGCCCAGTGGGATTAGCCGGTCGCCTCGGTCTGCTCGTCGAGGACGTTCCGGATGGAGTCGGAGCGATCCGTGATGACGGAGATCGTCTCGGTCAACCCGACAACCTGATCGCTATCGGTCATGATGGGCGTGTGCAGCGTGAACGCGGAACCTCGTGACCGCCATGACCGAACGTGACCGGTGCGAGCGGTGGTTTGTCCGGCGTGGCCTCCCTCACCTGATCGACGATTACACCGCCACCGACGACATCTTCACCCGCATGGCACCGTTCCTCGCTGGTGTTGTCTTCCTCGAGTTCTTCCTTGCCTTCGGTGACCGGTGGACGGGCTGGTCTCAGGCCGTCGCCTTCCTCGGGGGTATCGCTGCGCTCGTCGGTGGTGTCGTGCTCGTGAACCGCATCCGGGGCCGTCGCTCGTTCCAGCTGCCCGATGACATCGGCGTGTGGGAACTCGCCCTCTATGTGGTGTTGCCGATCGTGCCGACGGTCATCGGCTCGCAGGGGAGTGCCGTAGACAACGCGGTCTCGGTCGTGGCGTTCAACCTCGTGCTGTTGGCGGTTGGCTATGTCGTCACGTCATGGGCGCTGATCCCGATGATGCGCTGGTCGTTCGGGCAGGTTCGGCGCCAGGTCACCGATGTCGCAAACCTGGCGATGAAGTCACTGCCGACCTTGCTCATCTTTTCTGCCTTCATCTTCATCAACGCTGAGATGTGGCAGGTTGCGAACGACTTCACCCTGCCGTTGTTCGGCATGGTCATGCTGCTCTTGGCGGGGATCGGCGGCGTCTTCATCTTCGTGTCGGTTCGGCGTCTCACTGTCGATCTCGCCCGTTTCTCGGCGTGGGATGATGTCCGTCCCCGATGTGCGAACACGCCGGTCGAGGAGATCATCCCCGCCGACGATGAGCCAGCCCCGGACACTCCGCCGCTGGTGCGCCGAGCCGAATGGAACGTCAATCTGCTGCTGTTCGTCGCCCAGGGCATCCAGGTGCTGCTGGTGTCGCTCGTGATCACGACGTTCTACGTGGTCTTCGGATTGTTGACCGTTCGCGAGGAAACGCTGCTGCAGTGGACCACCGTCGGCGAATTGACCTATGAGCGAGATTGGGCGGTCGAGATCGCCATCTTCGGCACCGACCTGATCTTGACCCGCCAGTTGTTGCTCGTCGCGCTCTTCATCGGGATGTTCTCGGGCCTGAACTTTGCAGTCCAGGTGATCACCGATGACACCTACCGTGAGGAGTTCATCGCCGACATGACCGCCGAGGTGCGCGACGCCCTCGCCGTCCGCGCCGTGTACCACCGCCGCCTGGTCGCAACGACCTGAACGAAGGCGTCGGTCAGGCCCCTTGTAGGGCGAACAGGTGTTCGCCTAACGTGCCCGGATGGGTTTCAGCAATCCCGACATCTCGTGGGGTGAACTCGAACGTCGCCTGTCCGGCCGCCCCCACGATGGACGCCTTGTCGATCCGCTTGCCGGCGACGGCAGTGACAGCCCGGCCTGGTCGCGCAAACGGGCGCCCTACGTCGCCCCCGACACCGGTCGTCGCGCCGGGCGAGTGCCCTACGCCGAACTGCACTGCCACTCGAACTTCTCGTTCCTCGACGGGGCGTCACACCCCGAGGAGTTGGCCGAAGAGGCCGCCCGGCTCGGTCTGGAAGCCCTCGCCCTCACCGACCACAACGGCTTCTACGGCGTGGTGCGGTTCGCCGAGGCGGCCAGAGCGGTCGATCTGCCCACGATCTTCGGAGCCGAACTCACCCTGGCCGAGCCGGGTCGTGCGCTCAAGCGTCCCGGTCCGGCCGACCCTGCTGGGCGTCACCTCGTCATCCTTGCCCGCAATCCCCGTGGCTACGCCCTGCTCGGTCGCGCGATCAGCGAAGGCCAACTGGCAGGGGAGAAGGGGGCGCCCCGGATCCCTTACGAACGCCTTGTCGAACTCGGCGGGCAGGGCACCGGCGATCACTGGGCGGTGCTCACCGCCTGCCGCAAGGGCCCGGTGCCGGCTGCGCTCATGACTGATGGGCCGGTGGCTGCCCGGCATGAACTTGTGCGCTTGGTGAGTGATTTCGGGCGGTCCAACGTGTTCGTCGAACTGTGGGACCACGGCCTGCCGATGGACTCGGTGCGCAACGACGCCATGGCCGAGCTGGCGGCACAGGTCGGGGTCGACATCATCACCACCGGTAACGTCCACCACCACTCGGTCGCCCGGAAGCGGCTTGCGTCGGCGATGGCGGCGGTTCGGGCCCGTCGCAGCCTCGACGAGATCGACGGTTGGCTGCCGCCTGCCGGCATGCACTTGCGTTCGGGGGAGGAACAGGCATTCCGGTTCCGGCGCTACCCGGGTGTGGTGCAGCGGGCATACGAGCTTGGGATGGACTGTGCGTTCGACCTCTCCCTGGTCGCTCCGAACCTGCCGCCGTACCCGTGTCCCGACGGCCTCGATGAGATGGGGTACCTCCGTCGGCTGGTCGAGGAGGGCGGTACCCGTCGCTATGGGCCCCGTAGTGCTGAACGGGTCGAGGGTGCCTGGGCACAACTCGACCGTGAACTCGACCTCATCGACGAACTCGGTTTCCCCGGGTATTTCCTTGTCGTGTGGGACATCGTCGACTTCTGTCGGCGGGCCGACATCCTCTGTCAGGGCCGGGGCTCGGCAGCGAACTCGGCAGTCTGTTTCGCCCTCGGTATCACCAACGCCGACGCCGTGTCGCTCGGGCTGTTGTTCGAGCGGTTCCTCTCGCCCGAGCGTGATGGACCCCCCGACATCGACATCGACATCGAGTCCGACCGTCGTGAGGAAGTCATCCAGTACGTCTACGACCGCCACGGCCGTCACCACACCGCCCAGGTCGCCAACGTCATCACCTACCGGTCGAAATCGGCGATTCGCGACATGGCCAAGGCGCTCGGGTACGCCCAAGGTCAACAAGATGCCTTCTCCACGCAGGTTGACCGGTGGCGCGATGTGTTGTCGGGAGCGATCGAGGACGACACCACCATCCCGCTTCCCGTGGTCGAGTTGGCGGCCGAGATCGAACACTTCCCCCGGCATCTCGGTATTCACTCCGGCGGCATGGTCATGTGCGACCGGCCGGTGATCGAGGTGTGCCCGGTCGAGTGGGGACGCATGGAAGACCGCAGCGTCCTGCAGTGGGACAAGGACGACTGCGCGGCTGCCGGCCTGGTGAAGTTCGACCTTCTCGGCCTCGGCATGCTGTCGGTGCTGCACTACGCCACCGATCTCATCGCCGAACATCACGGGGTCGAGGTCGATCTCGCCACACTGCCGCAGGAGTCGTGCGTCTACGACATGCTGCAGAAGGCCGACTCGATCGGTGTTTTCCAGATCGAGTCCCGAGCCCAGATGGCCACCCTTCCCCGGCTCAAACCCCGCACGTTCTACGACCTCGTCGTCGAGGTGGCCTTGATCCGGCCGGGCCCGATCCAGGGCGGCTCAGTGCATCCCTACATCCGCCGTCGAAACGGTCTCGAACCCGTCACCTACCTCCATCCGTTGCTCGAGAACGCGCTGGCCAAGACCCTCGGCGTGCCGCTCTTCCAGGAGCAGTTGATGCAGATCGCAATCGACGTCGCGAACTTCACCCCGGCCGACGCCGACATGCTGCGTCAGGCAATGGGTTCCAAGCGCAGCCGCGAGCGCATGGATGATCTCAAGGCCCGGTTCTTCGACGGGATGCGGACCAATGGCATCACCGACGACATCGGCGAGCAGATCTGGCTGAAACTCGCCGCCTTCTCCAACTACGGCTTCCCCGAGAGCCACTCGGTGTCGTTCTCCTATCTCGTCTATGCGTCGTCGTGGATCAAGTACCACTATCCGGCGGCGTTCTGTGCTGCGCTGTTGAAGGCCCAGCCGATGGGGTTCTGGTCGCCGCACACGCTGGTCGGCGATGCCCGTCGCCACGGGGTGGTAGTGCGCACCCCCGACCTCAACCGGTCGGCTGCCACGGCCACGTTGGAGCCGTGTGAGGGCAGCACCGGTTCGGTGAGCGTGCGGCTGGGGTTCGACTATGTGCGCGGTATCGGCCGCGATCTGGCCGAGGAGATCGACGCCGGCCGCCCGTTCGCCTCGGTCGAGGATCTCCGCCGCCGGGTGCCATCGTTGTCGCTCGCTCATCTCGAGGCGCTCGCCACCGCCGGAGCGTTCGGGTGCTTCGGCATCGACCGTCGCTCGGCGCTGTGGGCAGCCGGAGCGGTGTCGCAGACCTCGGCCGACCGTCTTCCGGGCATCGTCACCGGCGTCGAGGCGCCCACGCTGCCGGGCATGTCACCCCAGGAGTTGTCACATGCCGACCTGTGGGCCACCGGCGTCGCCCCCGACGGCCATCCCACCTCGTTCATCCGAGGCGATCTCACCGAGCGGGGTGTGGTCACCGCCACCGACCTGGCCGACATGGCGTCAGGGGAGCGGGTGCTCGTCGGTGGGGTCGTCACCCATCGTCAGCGGCCGGCCACCGCCCAGGGCACGACCTTCCTCAACCTCGAGGACGAGACCGGTCTGATCAACGTGGTTGTCTCCAAGGGTTGTTGGCAGCGTTACAAACAGATCGCCAAGGGGGCACCGGCACTGTTGGTCCGAGGTCGGCTCGAGAAAGAGGAGGGCGTGATCAACATCGTCGCCGACAAGCTCGAACCCCTACCGATTGGCGCTGCACCGGCGTCACGGGACTTCCGCTGAGCACAGCGGCTCATCGCCTCGGCCTTGGCCTCGGCCATCATGCGGCGCGGCGACATGCTCGCCGGGCCTGGGTTCGATGACCTACGGTCGGGCTCCTGCGCTCGAGGAGGCCACGTTGAAGACCCGAATCACCGAGATGCTCGGCATCGAGATCCCGATCGTGCAGGCGCCGATGGGGTGGATCGCTCGAAGTCCGCTCGCGTCGGCTGTCTCCAATGCCGGTGGGCTCGGAATCATCGAGACCTCCTCGGGTGATCTCGACGCCATCAAGGGCGAGATCGCCGCGATGCGCACACTCACCGACAAACCGTTCGGTGTGAACCTCGCCCAGATGTTCATTCGCGACCTGCCCGGCATGGTCGACTTCGTCACCAAGAACGAGATCTCGTTCGTGACGACCTCAGCCGGCGACCCGTCGGCACTCGCACCGCAGTTGAAGGACCTGGGCATCACGGTGTTCCACGTCGTGCCGACGCTCCGGGGTGCCGAGAAGGCAATCGCCGCAGGAGTCGACGGCCTGGTTGTCGAAGGTGCGGAAGGCGGAGGGTTCAAGAATGCCGACGGTGCATCGACCCTCGTGCTGGTACCCGAAATTGCCAAGCGTTTCGATGTGCCGATCATCGCTGCAGGCGGCATCGTCGATGGTCCCTCGATGGCGGCAGCTCTGGCCATGGGGGCCGACGGCGTCCAGATGGGCACCCGCATGGTGGCGTCCGCCGAGTCGCCGATCCACGACAACTGGAAACAGTCGATCGTGAACGGGTCCGAGGCTGACACGGTCATGGTCAACCGCCATCACCGACCGGCGATGCGGGTCTTTGCCTCGGACAAGGCCAAGGCGCTCGAGGCGGCGAACGAGCCAGCCGCCCTCGACATCGACGCCATGATGGGCACCTACTTCGGCGGTGACATGGAGAGCGGCTTCGCGATGAGCGGCCAGGTCCAGGCCGGATCGATGCCGTCCGTCCGGTCGCCGATGTGCTCCGCGAGGCATGGGACGATTGTCAGTCGGTGTTGCGGACGCTCGGCACAGCCGCCGCCGAGGGTTCAATCTCCGCGTAGCGCTGTCGCGCGAACCCGCCGAGGCGCCGTGCCATGGCGCCCAATCGGCGCAGAAACGACCACACTGAAGGCGTGTCCCGGACCCGTCGACGCTCGACGCCGTGGCTCGTCACCGCAGTTGGAGGCGACGCCATCGCGTACCGCGACGCGTTCGTCGCCTTGTTCGTTGCGGTCATCGCGAGCCTGGTTGCGGGAATCACGCTCGCCACCACGACCGACACGCTCGAGGAACTGCCGGGCCTGCTGCTGCTTGTCCCGGCAGCCCTGGCAGTGAAAGGCAACATCTTCGGTGCGCTCGGTAGCCGCCTCGGCACCTCGATCCACACCGGTGTGTTCCAACTCTCGCCGCGCCTTGACACGGTGGTCGGCCAGAACACGGCTGCGGCGCTGATCCTCAGCCTCGTGGTCTCGGTCGAACTCGCCCTCCTCGCAAAGGGTGTTGCGATCGTGTTCAACGTGTCGCCGACGATGTCGACCGTCGACTTCATCACCGTGAGTGCGGTGGGCGGCGCGATCGCCTCCTTGGTCGTGCTCGGGATCACCCTCGTCATGGCGAGCGGTTCGGTCCGCTTCGGGTGGGATCTTGACAACGTCGTGGCCCCACTCGTGACCGCAACCGGCGACGTCATCACCTTGCCGGCTCTGGTGTGGGCAGCGGCGCTCACCGGCCGAGGTGGCATC
>Ga0310343_10001464_pt1 | contig 12088 bp, 26 predicted proteins | sample HC15DNA2025_MG_FD_203519 | JGI IMG/M metagenome (GOLD analysis project Ga0310343, IMG submission 203519) | Marine microbial communities from station ALOHA, North Pacific Subtropical Gyre - HC15-DNA-20-25_MG | ecosystem: Environmental > Aquatic > Marine > Oceanic | place: Pacific Ocean: North... | reverse complement strand
GCCGGGAAGGCGGCCAAGATCGACAAGGCGGAAGCCCTGCTAATCGCCCTGGAGGTTGCCGACTGTGCCAGCGCCATCACCGCCGCGATGGCAGACGGGAAAATCGACCCAGCGGAAGCCGCCGCGATTGGCCGCGAGGTGGCCGATCTTCGGGCCGTGCTCGCGGAAGCAATGGCCGATTGATGGCACCCGCTCCGCACGTCGAAAACACCGACGACCCCCCCAGCAACGTCAGCATGACCCTTGATCCGGTCCCCGGTGCCCGTCGGGCGTCATGGGTGTCCAGCCTCACCCTTGGACAGCTTGGGGGCGTTGGCGGCTTGCTCTTGCTGCTCAGCGGCTCCGGGGGCGCGGCGGGCTTTTCCGCTTTGATGCTTGGCGGCGATGTTGTTCACCAAGATGAACTGGACGCTATGGAGGTTCGGCTAAGGGCTGATCTCCAGAAGGATCGGCAAATCGAAATGCTGGCCCAAGAGCAACGCTTAGCCGCGGAGCTTGCGGACATTGATACCAAGCTTGCGATTATCGGGCGTGAGTTGGGGCTCTCGCTGGAATAGTGGCGGAGCTGTTTCTACCGCTCCACGATGGCTTACACGCCGCACTCGGTGCCCGCTTTTGTGGTGTGCCCGTGTTTTTGGGGTTCTGTCCTGAGTTCTGGCTTGGCTTCCTCGCGGCGTGGGTGTTCCGCGCGGGCGTCCAACGCATAGGCCCCAAACAAGACAAGCCGCCCGAGGGCGGCTCGTAAAGGAACGGGGCGGTGGCTATTGGGTGCGGGCCACGATGGCCGCGGCCTCCCGCAACATGCCCGCCAGCTCTTCCGCGTCGGCCAAGTTCCCGCTCCAGGCGGTCAGCCGTTGCAGCAGCTCCAGCATGTTGGGGGCCTCCAGCAACACCCGGGCAAGGTCCACGGCGTCCGCGAAATCTTCGTCCCCGCCAATCACCCCCAAGCGGTCCGCGTTGAGGTGGAAGTCGTGCCGCCCCACGCTCAGGCTAAACGTCTGGACGCGGGGATCGTGGAGGGAACACGCGGCGTAAGCGTCGGGGCCGACGCTGTACAGGCCTTGCAAGGCGTCTTGCGTGGCCATGATTAGAAGCCGTCCCGGCGGTGAGCGATGACGCCCAGCAGCAGCAGCAGGCCAAAGATAACGATTAGACCGGCGCTGAACATCACACCAACTCCGCAAGTTGCTTGGCAAGGATGAGCTTGTCTGCCTTGCTGATCTGGTTTTGGAGCCACAAGGTAAGCGGCATGAACGCGGGACGCGCTCCGCGGGCCACGGCTTCCCGCATGGCCAACGCCAAGCCCGCCGGGGTGTCCAGATCAATCACCCATTCGCTATCCGTCCAGCCGTGGCCGACGACCCCAAGCGCTTTGGTGTCATGGAACCACGCCCGCCAGTTGTCCCCGGTGCGCTCCAGCACGATCGCGGAGCGCGTGGAATTGGTCTTGTTTCGAATTGGCATATCCTCCGCGAGCGGTAACGCGGGCATGTGATCGATCCAGTGGGTTGCGTTGTCGGTGTTCATGGTGCTCTCCGTTGGTTGATGCCCTCCCATTATACACACGACGGATAACGCGCAAGGGGAAATCTATACCCCCGATCAAAAAAACCCCGCCGCCGGGAGCCGAAGCCCCCCGCCAAACACCACGCCACGCGACAACAGCAGGAAAAAAACGCGCGACGTGGCCCGCCGGTTGGCGGCGGGGTCAATGTAACCGCTAACTCTTGGCCCGCTTGGCCTTGCGTGCGGACCACCACCCCGCCCAAGCGTCTGCAATCGGGGTGCCGCCCTGGAGGTCATGCACCAGAGCCTCACGGGCTCCCGTGTTCCAACCGCTGGGCGATCCCGCGTCCGCGGTGCCCGGGAAGGATCGCAGGAAGTCCCTCACATCCTGATAGGCCGCTTCCTGTTCGGATTCCGTGCCCATAGCCTCCCCCGGGTAGCAGAACCCAAAGGCCCACGCCTTGAAGCGGGGCGCGTCGGCCTCCCACGTCGCGTGATGGTGTCGCCCTCGGTGGCTGTTGTTGGTGGGGTTGGCCCGGGCTATCGGAGCCGGGGCACGGTGGCCGCGTCCCTCCGCGCCTTCTCCGTCGTCATCGGCGGACGTGACGCCCACAAGGGAGCAGAAACCGTAGCGCCTTAGATACGTGATGGTGCTCCCGATGGCTTGCGGGCCGTGGTTTTTGGCCGCCGCGCTGATGGTGCACTCCACCCATTGACCGGAGTTATGCACAAGCGTCGTGCTGAGCGTCACCACGCCTTGCGCCACCCCCGGGGCCTGGATGACCGCAAGCCCGTTGCGGGCCAGCGGGCCAGAGGCCGCGGCGTGGATGCTGGCAAGGGTCGCGTAACTGCTCCGAAAATGCGGGTTTTTGCCGTCGTTGGTGGCGGCTTGCATTTCCCCCTGTGCTTTGGCCAGCGCCGCGGCCAGCTCTCCGATCTGTTCACTCGTTGTGAGGTTGCTCATGTGTGCTCTCCTTGTGAGCGGTGAAGTCAAGCGGCCCGCCGGATCCATTCCAGCCCGTTGTATGCCCAACCATCCCGGGCGGCGATGCGCCGTACCGTGGGAGGCGACCACCCCGTGATCTGCGCGATTTGCTTAGCCGATACGCCCAAGCGCAAGAGACAGGCCACACGCTTGGTTAGCCACCGCTTGCGGATCTGGACGGGCGTCACCCCGTAGTGACGGCGCACGGCTCGGCAAAGGTTGGCGGAGTCCATCCCCACGGCGTCCGCGGCCTGGACAACGAGGCCCCCCGCCTTCAGCACGGAGACGGCAAGCTCCAGCCGATCCACGTAGCGTTGCCGCATCACCTCCGCGTGGTGGTAGTCAACCAACACAAGCCAACGCCGCAAGGAGTCCGGATGGTAGCCCTCCCGGCTCCCCAGCTCCGTTAGCGTGAGCGTCGGGTTCGTCCGCAACTCGTTAGCCCACCGCCGCAAGCGGGAGCGGGCGGGACACTTGCGCCCGTTCATGGGGTAGCCTCAAAGCGGATCGGGTTCCGTTGCTCGTCCTTGGGGGTGCGCTTGTGCCACCCCCGATAGCGTTGGAACTTCCAATCGTAGGTAAAGCCCTGCACAAGTTGGCTCACCGCGCCGCACTCCGGGCACCACCACACCGGGCCGCAGTAGCCGCCACCAAACCACGGGCGACTATCCGCCATAAACCACGCCGGGACGCCACAGTGCACGGCGTGCCCGTCCGTGGGCCTGCCCCACGTTTTGAGGCTTTCCCAATCGCCGTCAAAGGGGACGGGCCTCACGTCGCCGATTGGGGGCAAAACGTGGCCCTCTACGCTTTGCTTGTGGTTGGCCTTCCCGGGACACTTCCACCGTTGCTTGGCTGTCCCGTTGCAGTAGTTACAATGGGTCCAGACCCAGCGGGCACCGGGAAAGCGGGGGATCGGCTTGTCCTTGGGCACGCTCATGCCGCCCGCCGCCACGTCACGGGCTGGAGCCGGGAGACGCCCCACAAGGTGTGGACCTCATAGCAGTACCACCCATCATAGGCGTGGAGAAAGCGGTGCTCTTGCGCGTGCTGACCGCCCCGGACGGTCAGGTTCACGCGGGCGTATCCGATCTCTGGATCGAACTCCGCAACCTTAAACGATGACACGGGGCGGCGTCCGCGTGCGCCGATGATCAGCGCGCAAAGTTCAAACAGGGTGCCGGCGTTGGTCATCGGTTGGCCCTCAGCCACGCGCTAATCTGCGAGGTGTACCACTCCAAGGCGGCGGGGTCGCCCGCCAATGCCTTGTCAAGTCGGGCCGCGGTGGCGTGTTCACCACGCTCTTGGGCCAGATCGCGCAACTGCCGAAGCTGGGCCAAGAGCATGAAGGTATCGCGGATCAGTTGATCCGAGTCGTTGACGGGGTGGGTGCTGGTCATTGGTCAGCGGCTCCACACGACGGGGCGGCGTCCGCTAATGTCCGCGGCCAAGGCGTCCGTGCGGCTAACGCACTCGACAACCCGGACATTAGTCAGGGTTCCGCCGCTGAGCGTCCGCGCATCGCGGATAGCGTTGGCGGGGTTGCGGTAGTAACTGCGACGGGTGCCCCAAATGGGCGATCCGAAGGTGACGATCTGGTGGTAGGGCATGGTGCTCTCCGTTGTTTGCTCCATCGTCATCATCAGGCCCCCAGCAGCTTCGTAGTTGACGCCGAGGCACCGACGCCCGTTGAGAGGCTGATCGACCGCCCCGCCCGGACGCCGTCCCGCGACGCACCGACGCCACCCCGAAACGTGCCCAGGCGAGGGTGCCGGCGAGCGCACTCGGCCTTGGCTCGGTCGTGCCGGCTCTGGACCGCTAGCGCGGTTGTATGGGCCTGCTCGGCCTTGGCCGCTTGCCGCTGCTCGCACAGCTTCTGGCTCAAGCCCCGAACGCAGCCCTCGCGGAAGCTGCTCATTTCCGTCCGACCCAGCCCGTAGCCGTTGGTTCGCCAGTTGTAGACGTTCGCGTGGGCCTCCCGGTGCGCCTTCGCGGCACGCTGGATCTCACGCTCGGCCACGGCGTACAGGTACTCCCAAACCTGCAAGTCTGACCGGTGTCCATAGCCGAACATGATCGTGACGTGCTTGCCCTTGCCGTTCACGACCCGGTAGCGCTTGCCGCGCACCGCTTCCACGTTGCAGTGCGTGGCGAGGGTCCACGCGAGGCTGGCCATCCACGCGGGACGGCCCACGATGAGTTCGTGCCCGCCCACGGGGTCCTCTGCCAGCAGCGCAGCCTCGTCTAGGCTTGCGAGGCTGACCGCGTGCTCCCGCATCAGTTGATCAGCTAGCCGCCCAGCGACTTCGGCTTCGTTGCCTTCGCTTCGCTCGGCAAGCGTAAGCAGCTTGCGGATCTTGTTGAGAATCTTGTTCTGGGTCTTGTCGGTCATGGCTGCTCTCCGTTGTTGGTTCCCTTACATTATACACAAGCCGGATAACGGTCAAGCTCTTTTTTTAGGTTGACGCATATCGCCCCCGCTGGTATTGCTTGCTCTAAGGAGGCACACATGCCCGCGAAGAAAGACCCCCGCACCCCGTTTGGGGTGGCCATCCGAAGCAAGCGCAAGGCCCGCGGCTTGTCCCAGGCTGAGCTGTCGGCCCTGTGTGGATGGAGTCAGGCCAAGCTGAGCCAACTGGAGACGGGGGACCGTATGCCCTCCTTGCTGGACGTGGTGGCGTTGGCTCCCCCGCTGGAGGTTGATCCCTCGTGGCTCTCTATGCTGGCTATTGAGTCGCTTAGGGCTCCCCAAATGCTCAACGGAAGCGAGGCCAACGCATGAGCGACCCCGCCTCAATCTTTGAGCTTCCGTCTATCGTGCTGATCGGTGATCTGTTCCAAGGCTGGGAGGCTTGCGGGCCGTTCCCAACCTACACAGAGGCCGCGGTTTGGGCCGATGAACAGGGCTTGCACGCGGAGCAATTCACTATCATGACGGTGAATCCGCCCGAATGGCCGGAAGATGATCAAACATGAGCGCCGCTCCGATTGTTTGGCCCCCCCGTGTCCCGTTGCTGGCTCGCTCCGTTGTCGGGCGGTCCACGGGCGGGGCTCTTCCATGAGCGCCACCGATAAGCAACGGCTCCAAGACATCGCCGCAGAGCTTGCCCTCCGCGATCTCTCGGTCTGCCTGGAGCAACTGGAACACGCCGAGGAAGTGCTACGCCTCGCGGGCCTCCCGGGCCATGCGTTGGGCATTCAGTGGGCACGCCGCAAGGTCCACGCCCAGCACGTTGATCTTACGGTGTTGCGGGAAGCCTTCCGCGATGAGGCCCACCGATGACCCCCGCCCTCAACGTGTTGATCGCGGGGGAGCCGATCGGCAAGGGACGCCCCCGCGTGGTCCGCACCAAAAGCGGCAACGTGCGCGGGGTCACCCCGGAAAAGACCCGGGCTTGGGAGCGGTACGCCGTCCGCGTGCTTGTCTGGAGCTGGAAGGGGAAGCCCCCGCTCGTGGGTCCGGTCAAGGTGACCCTACGGGCAATCAAGACGCGCCCCCAACGGCTCCACCGTAAGAGCGATCCCGCGGGGCTGATGTGGCGCACGGTCAAACCGGACGTAGACAACGTGGCTAAGTCGGTGCTTGATGCGCTGACCAAAGCGCACGTCATCGGGGATGACCAACAGGTGGCCCGCCTGGAGTGCGAAAGCCTGTACTCAGAGAAGGGGGGCCTCCCCCGCATCGAGCTAACCGTTGAGCCCTTGGGGGAACGATGAATCCGTACCTAATCGAAGGCCCCGCCTTGATCAGTTTTAGCGGAGGCAGGACAAGTGCCTACATGCTCCGCAAGGTGCTAGACGCCGGTCTACAGGATGACGTACACGTCGTGTACGCAAACACCGGCAAGGAGCGCGAAGAGACGTTGCGCTTTATCCATGAAGTGGAGTTGCGTTGGGACGTTCCCGTCCGTTGGCTAGAATATGGCCGCGGGGAGGTGGACTATCTCACGGCTTCCCGCAACGGTGAGCCGTTTGAAGCCGTGCTAGCGAAGCACAACAAGATCCCCAACCCCGCGATCCGCTTTTGCACCACAGAGTTGAAAATCCGCGTGATGCGCGATTTTATGAAAGCGGAAGGCCACACCCATTGGGATAGCGTGGTGGGAATCCGTGCGGACGAGCCGCGGCGCGTTGCCCGCTTGCAGGCTCCAAACCGTCAACGCTGAGAAAACGTGATGCCTCTGGCAGAGGCGGGGGTCACCCTTGCCGACGTTGACACGTTCTGGGCCTCTCAGCCGTTCGATCTCCAGCTCCGTCCCTATCAAGGGAATTGCGATCTCTGTTTCTTGAAGTCCAGACACAAGAGGATGCAGATCATCCGAGAGTCACCGGACCGCGCGGCGTGGTGGGCCGAAATGGAGCAACGGCACAACGGGACGTTCAGAATGGAGGATAACTTTGCAAGCCTCACGGAAGAGGTAGCGCGGTCCCCGTTGCTGTTCCCTGAGTTGTTCGATCTGCCAGATACCGCGGATCTCGGTGATTGCGTGTGCCATGACTGAGCACCGGAACGCTTTTGAGCCCTTGGGGGAGCGGTGAGCGTCGGCTTTGTTAGAGAGAGCTATTCAGCGGAACACCGGAGCTTGCTAAGCCGTAGCCATTACTTGGCGGCTCCTCCTCCCGGGTGCTTGTTTGCTGTTGCGGTGCGACAGTTGCAGCCCGGGCTATTCGGTCCGGAGCCTATGGGGCCGCTTCGGGGGTGTTTGCTTGTTGGCCGACCTATCGCCCGAAAGCTCCCGCAGGATGGCAGCATCGGGGAGCTGATCCGCGTGGTGCTTGTGGATTGCCCGTATGGCACCGCATCCAAGGCAATTGGCTATTGTGCTGGAGTCGCGCGGGCGCGGGGTATGCAGGCGTTGATCGCTTACCATGACCGGACCCGGCACACGGGCTGCATTTACCGTAAAGCCGGGTTCCGCAAGGACGGTGCCAGCAAGCCGCCGGTTGGCAAGGGTTGGGGCTCTCGCGCTGGGCGTCGCGTTGATGTTCAAACAACGTCTAAGCGCCGATGGAGGCTAGACCTATGACACACCGGGACGCCGTGGGGCGCTTCTGTTTGTCCCCAGGACGCCGCCGTGCGGCGGAACGTAAAGAGGCGTGGATGATCCGACAAAAGGAAGCAGCGGCCAATCTGGGCAAGCCAGCACGCCCCCCCGTGTTCCACTGGAGCCGGGACGGGGTGACCGCGGCGTGTGGACAACTTGCGGACCGTTCCCACCTTGTCAGCTCCGCGGAGCTTGCAGGGCTGGACGCTTGCCCGGGGTGTCACGCCCTGTGGTTGGCTTCCCCGGAATGGGAAGCGATCCGCCGGGAAGTCATGCACCACGTTGACCGGCACGCCGTGCGCCACGGCTTCCCGGGGCGGGAGCCATGACGGGTGACCCGGCTCCCCGCTTCGCTTGCTTGTTGATGGATCCGCCTTGGATGGAGCGGGGCGGGGGGAAGATCAAGCGAGGCGCGGACCGTCACTATCCCTTGGTCAAGACCGCGGATCTTCCCGGGGTCATCTATGGCTCTGGGGTGTTCCGTCCCGCGGACAACGCGCACCTCTGGATGTGGGCGACGGCTAACCATTTGGACGGGGCGCTATGGCTGATCGAGGCGCTGGGCTTCACGTACAAAACCCACGCCGTGTGGGTCAAGACGGGCGCTATCGGCTTGGGTCAGTATTTCCGGATGCAGCATGAGCTGTTGCTCTTCGCCACACGCGGCAAGGGCTACGCCGCCAAGACGGACGCCCGCAACATCCCCAGCGTCATCACGGCACCGCGGGGGCGGCACTCGGAAAAGCCCGCCGCGGCTTACGAGTTGATCGAGGCCAGGAGCCACGGCCCCCGCGTGGAGCTGTTTGCTCGCACGCCGCGGGAGGGCTGGACGGCGTGGGGCAACGAGGTTTAGGGCCAGAGCAGCAACGCCGCCCGGGGGGGCGGCGGGGGTGGGCGGAAGGTTCAACCTAGAAGCACAATCGTGTGCAGGTTCGACGGCTCGACTGTAAACAGCCGCGAGGAGCAACCGTCAAGAGGGCAGTCCAGCGTAAGCTGAATTGCCGCGCCGTAGCAGAGACGCCGCGCCACGATGATCCGAGTCTGACCCTTGATAATCGCCGTGCGGCCAGTTGCGTTCCAAAGGGCGTTCATGGTGGCGGTTTCGCTGTTGTTCTTGCTGTTCATGGTTGCTCTCCGTTGGTTGGTATGCCCTGCTATTATACACGCCCCGAATAACCCGCAAGGGTTTTTCTGAAAAAACCTCCAGAGCAACAACGCCGCCCGGAGGCGGCCCTGCGCGGCTTAGCTTGCCCGCCCGTCTGCAATTGCCCGCCGTGCGCGGCTCCGTGCGCGGACGTAATACGCCCGGTCTGCCTTCCATTGTGACGGCACGTCTGCCAACTCATGAACGTCAAACCGTCCAAACCGGGACGCCATGCGGCTAATAATCTCCGCGGCTCGCTCCCATAAGCCAGGGCGGGCGGTGAAATCCCCAAGCCATTCCGGCCAATATTCGTAGCGGTCCGCAAGGTCTTGGGCATCTTCACGGCTCAAACCAAAAACCGCCGCCGTGGCCTCCGAATGCAGCACCAACTCCAGGATATCGGGGTGATCCCCGGCATAAGCGGGGGCCAATGCCTCCGCGTTGGCGCAAAGCAAATCGAACCAAGCAATCCGCCGATCCGCGTGGCGGATTTCTTCAAGCCGTGCGGCCTTGCTGACGTGGTAACCGAAACTCATATGCTCTCCGTTGGTGGGGGTAGCCGCCCGGGGGGGCGGCGGGGGTGGGCGGCTTAGCTTGCCGCGATGGTGACCAAGCGCTTGGCCTCCCGCAAGGTGGAACCGTCGGGAATGTCCACCGCCTTGCCGTCGATCATGGCGCACCAAATCCACGGGGCCTTACGATCGCGGACAAGCCCGCCAACGCCGTTTCCGTGCCACGTCGTGGGGCGCTCGCGCGTCATTTCGCCCACGTTGTCACCGTCAATGGCCACCCACCATTCCGTGACGCCCTCAAAGGTTCCGGCGTTTTCAAAGGTGACGCGGGCGGCTTCGTTGTTGTTGTGCTTGCTCATGGTTGCTCTCCGTTGGTTGATGTTCACATCTTATAAGCGTTCCGAATAACCTGCAAGGGGTTTTCTAAAAAAACTTCACCCGCTGGGCGCGGTCCCGCCCATTGGGCGACGGGACGCCCAAGGCCCCCGCGTGCTATAGTGGCGGGGCCCCGGTTGGGGCTGCACATACTGCCATCTTCCTGTGTAGGGCTTCGGCCCGCCGTCTCGGTCGCTCCGAGACGGTTGCACGGGCGGGCGGCTTGACACAGGAAGAGAACATGCAAGACAACGGAACGGCTCCCCTTGGAGCTGATGCACTCGGCTACCACGCTACGAACATCACGGCGAAGCCTCCACGCCCCGTGGATTGGTTGACGCCACCGCTCAGCACTCCACGGGAGCCCGTGCGGGTGTGGAGTCAGGACTACTACAGCGGCAACTGTCTAAGGGCGTCCAGCGCCACTACGGGCGACAAGGGCGGGGACTACGGGCACGACGGGGCTACCCGGATCCGCCTGGAGGATATGGGCTGTACATGCTGGGCGGTTTCCGTGGACGGCTACACCTTCGAACAGCCCACGGGGATCACGATCGACGTGTACGGCGACACGGAGCGGGCCACCTTGGCCGCGGCCTTGCGCTTCCTTGCCGATACGATCGACCCATGAGCGATTACGTGTCGCACGTCCGCATCCCGTGGGATGCGCTGGACTGCGCCGAAACCCCGCAAGAGCGGGCCGCGGTCGCGTTGCTGTTCATCCACAGCGACCACCTAAGACACCGGGGGTTCCGGTGTGCCGTCCGCTACCTGCAAGCCCTGTGGTTGATGCCGTCCCGCAAGCAATCGGAGGCGCTGTTAGCGCGGCTCGTGGATGCTGGACACGTCCGCATTGAGGCCGCGGGCACCCGCGCAAGTAGCCGGAAAGTCTCGGTTAATTCCGGGGGACACATCCGGGGACACACCCGGGGACACGTCGGGGGACACACGGATCCGCCACAGGAGCCGGTTAAGGCCACCTCCCGAAACACCCCGGGGGACACCTCCGGGGACACACCCGGGGACAAATATACCAACCCCAACCTACCAACCCCAATAGATCGGGCCGCTTCCCGGCCCGTCCCTCAAAAGTCCAAAAGCTCCAAAAAGTCCAAGCCCAAGCGCAAGCCCGCCCCGAAGGTTCCCGGCTACCGCGAGACGATCGAGCATTGGGAAGCCGCGACCGCGCCGTGGGTGCAAGCCCCCGCCACGCGCTACCCATGGGTGTTTTACGGACGCAACCACGACGGGAGCAAGATAAAGCGCTGGTTGAAAGCCGCCCAAAGCCTGGAGCACCTAAAGGCCGCGGTCACCCGCTACGTGGCCGCGGTGAAGGCGGGCACGACGTGGCCCAAGGGTGAGCCGCCCTCAACCCGGCACTTTGACCGGGAGTTGGCCCGCTGGCTGATGGCGTCCACCGCCCCGGCTCCCCGGGATCACTGGATGGACACCGGCCACGGCGTGGGGCAAGACGCCCCGCCCCGGGCACGCCTGGACACGTCCACCGCCCAGCAAGCAAGGGCTTGGCTGGACAGCCCAGAGGGCGCGGCGCTCTTGTTCATCGTGGATCAAGAGTTCGGGCCGGGACCGTTGCCCGCCCACGACCACCCACCGCGGGAGCTTTGGTTAGACGGTCAAGTCACACACCCCGCCGTCGTGTGGGCTGAGTTGCGCCGCCGTCGGTCCGCGCCCCCGTTGGTGGTGGTGTCATCGTGAACACGCAAGGAGAGCAACCATGAGCGACAACGCGCCCAACATTGTGGCGGTCATCACCCAAGACCCGGAGACGCGCGACCGAATGCTTGACGGGCCAAGCGTGGCCCCCGTGGCGTATTGTTTTCGGCAGTTCGGGCTTTGGTACATGTGCACCGATCGCACGGAGATCCCTACAGGGAACGCGTGGGGGCTTCCCGTCGTGTGGCTGGGCAAGGTGATCCCGGCCAACTGTGATCGCTTGATGAGGCTCTCGCTCCAGGCCAAGCCATTGGGGTGGGAGTCGGGCCACCCCGTGCGACAGTACGAGGCCCACGACGTGGCCGACTACGCCCGGGAATGGGCGCGGGCCTTGGGTGCGGAACTGTTCATCGTGCAACCCAAGGAGCACTAATGGCCGACGTGTACCACGCCCCCGCGGGCGTCGTGGCGGAACTGGAGCGGGGGCTACGCTGGCATGAGCGTGGCCTTAGCGGTGACGGCTTGACCCCGGCTACCGTGCGCTGGGCGCGTAAGCTGGTACGCGGGGACCGCATCACCCAAGACAAGGCGGTCAAGATGCGGGCTTGGCTCGCACGTCACCGCGTGGACAAGCAAGGGGAAGGGTTCAACCCTGGAGAGCGGGGATACCCGAGCCCCGGGCGCGTGGCGTGGGCGCTGTGGGGAGGTGACGCCGCCCTTACGTGGTCCGCCCGCGTGGTTTCAGCCTTTGAAAACGCCCGATAGGTGCGCCGATTGAACCACCACACGCACCAAACAAGGCGGGGGCCGTGTCACTGTGCCAAATATGGGGGGGGGGAAGTTCGGC
>Ga0310343_10001461_pt1 | contig 12098 bp, 16 predicted proteins | sample HC15DNA2025_MG_FD_203519 | JGI IMG/M metagenome (GOLD analysis project Ga0310343, IMG submission 203519) | Marine microbial communities from station ALOHA, North Pacific Subtropical Gyre - HC15-DNA-20-25_MG | ecosystem: Environmental > Aquatic > Marine > Oceanic | place: Pacific Ocean: North... | reverse complement strand
GACTGTATCTCAACTTGACTCGCAGAGACCCCTGCAAGACCCTCACACGCTTGTTCTACCATTACGTGCATCTTCTCAAGGTTCAATGGTTCGATAGTACCATTTCTCTTTTTAACCTTTGTTCCGTTACTCATACTTTCTTCCAGATGTTAAATTTAACTTTAGCTTCTAATCCCGAATATGTATTTGATTCTAACACATCGGATACATTATGTCCACGTTGGACCATATCATTAATGTCCTTTTCCTCAACAAACTTTGGCCAGATGACTACTTTGTCTCCTCGATCAATTGTTTTGGAGATTCTGTTGACGATTTCTCTGTTGCGAGGTTCATTATCAAAAACCCAAATATAATCGCTCCAACCAAACGTCCTAATATCAATATCGGAGCCGCACATAGCAACGCTGTTTTCAATGAGGGAAGAGTCAAACGGTCCTTCAACGATGTAAATGGGTTTTTCAGTTTTAATTGTGTCCAATCCATAGATTTTTGGTGCTTCCTCATTAAGCATCACAGTGATATATTTAACAGAGTTAGGACCTAGACTTCTTCCTTGAAAACCGATCAAGGTTTTGCTTTCATCATACATTGGTATAATGATTCTACTTTCGTCTTTGTTAATATAATCAAAAGTTTTCTTTTGTGTATTGACCCATTGTTTAAACTTATCAGCGAAGTAAAATTTACTAGGATCAAGTCCTCTTTTCGATAAATACTCGTTTGCTATCGACACTTCTGATGCTACAGGTAAGTCTAGTTTCTTTTTGAACACTGGTTTTTTGAACTCAAACTTAGGTTCTTCAACTACAAAATTTCTTCCACCAGCAAATCCCTCCTTAAACTTCTCCATCGTATACTGTTTGTGTAAAACAGGATCAATCTGTTTAAGAAAGTTATTCAAAGACAAACTAGCACCACAGTTGTGACACTTAAAGTTTGTATTAGTTTTGACCTGATATAAGTATCCTCTTGCCTTATTCTTGTGCTTCTTAGAATCACCGCAGATTGGACAGCGAAAATTATAAAGGTTTGCCTTCACTCGTTTAAACTTTTGAAGTCGTGAAGACACCAAGTTTACATACTTGGAATCAATTATATCCATGTGGATATTGTTACTTTGTTTGTATTATACTCGAAGTTGGCGGTGGAGTCAATGCTCCTCTTAAAAATCTTTGACCAATCGGAGAAACTATAAAACTTATAATAGTTAAAGAACCTGCGATTGTCCACATTTTTTTCTCTATCGTTCTCAAACGATTATCCACAAGCATTATATCTCTCTCACATCCTTTCTTAATATCAGTTGCATGTCTGTCTAATTTCTGATCTACCTGTTCTATCTTCTCAAATAGAACTGCGTCTATGCGATCTTGCTTATCTAACTTCTCATTATGAACAGCAAGAAGTTCTCCCATCTTTACAGAGTTTTCCTGTAATGATTGAACTACTTTCTCTAATCTTTCTAATATTGCTGCATTAACGTTATTATTATCATCCATCACACCATCCAAGCTCTGCGTGATTTACGACCTAGTGAAATGTATTTCTTCTTTTTCTTTTTAGATTTGCCCACAGGAGGATCATCACCTGCCTCTACAGTGCCAGCGATACCACCTGCACCAACAGTCATCATCTCATTTAACTTCTGTCTTCTTACGATGTCTATGATTTTATCGAGGTTCATAGTTCCTTTAGTTGTTGTAAACAGTATTCATCTGCTTCAATCTCATTTACTTTAGTCTTTGGATACTCAGACACACGATTTAAGAATATTAAAAAACTTTTAATCGCTGGCCAAAGTTCCTCATCTAAGTTATAGAATAATAAAGGTACAGTCGCTTCGTTGAATACATTGAACAATATTATGAGATGATTCAAAATAAGATGAACCTTAAGCTCACCATTATTCTGATATCTTTTGAGCAATCTTTTTACATATCTGATTCTTTTTAGATCAGACTCAAAGTCCTCTCTAGTTACAGATTGTGGATTGTCGTAAAATTTAATAGCAAAGAGTAAGTAATTACTCTCATTCAATTCAGTGAATCTCATAATATATCAGTTCATGTTAACTATCTGGTAAGATTGAATCATCTGTGGAGTCAGCACTTATAGAGCTACCAGCGACTAATACTTCGCTCTTAACTCTTAAATTACCATGCATATCAGTGTATGATGTAATACCAACCCAACCTGCATGTGGTGGTGCAAACTTACGTGCATTACCTGTTGCTGCGTTTGCAACTGTAATCTCAGTTGTATCTACTCCAAAAATTTCACCTACAGCAAACTTAGTATCGTGTAGTGTTGATTTTGGTATCTCACGAATTTCATAACCTTTATTACTAATATTAGCAGAAGGAAGATACTCAGTACCGATTGTGAGTTGTGTCGCACTATCAATACTTTCAATTATACCTTCAGAAGATCCGTCTATAGTGATTACTTGACCAACCTTTACACCATTGCCTGATGTCCAAGCAATACTTCCACTTTGTTTGGTGACTACTCCTGTGGTAACATTAACATTTACATTACCTGTAGAGTATACCGTGTCTTTTGTACCCCAAAGAGCCATGTTTCTATCTCAGAATTTGTTTCTAGGAATATTTATAAGGAGCAAGATCTATCTTGCCTTGATTGCTGTCTCTACCTGAGCCAGTAATTTATCATCCATATCAGTCTTTGTAAGTTTGACTGCTTTCTTAAGAATGAGTAGACATAGATCTATAAGTTTTTCTCCCAATTCTGCATCATCGGGAATCTTGTCAATAGCATCAGATACAATCTTTGATGCGATTGGTAATAAAAAGGATAACATTGTTATGTTGCGAACTATATTATATAGTCACCTTTTTCTATTTTTTGTCTTTCTTCTTCTTATCTACATCCATAATCTGACCCTTGTACTTCTTTTTCACACGTTCATACGCAGAAGGACCTTTGTTTACCTTCTGTGTCTTTCTCATTTCTTCACTAGGTGGATATTTAGTTCCGTCTTTCTTATCCTTAGCAGGTTTTACTCGCCCCTCATCTCTGGCGATATCATAACCCTCTTCATCTAAATTAAAGTTTTTTTTTAGAATTCTTTCAGATACACTAAGTATTCCCTTATTTGATAAAGGATCGTATGAACTCATCACAGACATTGGTTTAGGTTTTCTAAGTTCAGGTTTTTTAAGTTCAGGTCTAACAGGCATACCTTTATCTGGTAGTGATGGTCTTGATGGTTTTGATGGTTCTGAACCCATAGATGGTTTTGATGGTTTTGGTGCTGTATCAGGTTTAACTTTATCACCAAAGAAGTCTTTCATTTTCTTTGGATCATCCTTATAAGGCTTATTCATAGGATCTGTAATATCATCACCATAATGATACTTCTGATAACTCATCGCTGGTGGTGCATTATATTGCTTCTCCATGATTGCCTTACTAATATCACTCATTTCACGACCTGCATAGATATTCGATGGTTTGTTAAAGTCACCAAGTTTTCCTTTTCCATCCTTTATTTTTTTAATAATATTAGAACCACCCATAGCACCAGCAGCACCAGCCACACCAGCACCTATTGTTTTTGCAGCTTTCTTTATTCCACCTTTAGTGAGTCCTTTCATCATTGCACCGACTCCTTCACATGCACCCTCTTTTTCTTCTTCCTCTCCAGTTGATGCAGTCATTGATGTCGCCATCTTCTCAAACTTCTCCTCTGCTTTATCTGGGTCTACCATCAACATTGGATTTTTTACACCCATACCTGCTCTCAATTTATTCTTTATAAAGTTGATATATGCATAGTTAGCACGATTGTCTTTCTTCTCCACCTCTTCCTTAACACCATAGTTTGTGGATGGATCTGCTTCATCTACTGGAGCGATCTGAACTGCACCTGATTTGTAGTTGTCTACTTTAGATGGATTTATTTTCTTACCAGATGCCTCTGTGCTGGTAGTTCCATCAGCAAGAAACTCTTCTTTAGCCATCGCCTTACCAATTGCCTTACGACGATTCATCAAATAAGAATCAGTCTTATTTACTTTACCATCGTTATTTACATCCTTATCTTCCTTACCAACAGGATCTAACTTTCCACCTTTTGATTTCTTACCACCACCAAGTGCCTTAGCTGTTTGTTCACCTCTTTTCTTCTCACCTTCATATGGTGTTCCATATTCAGTCATCTCAACCTTTAGTCCTTTTCCTCTTAATGCAGTAATCTTTTCACGATCTGCGTAACGAACGTATGACTTTTCTGTTTTAGGGTCTGTAACTCTTACTTTATACTTTCTTGCTTTCTCTTCATATATACTCTTTTCATACTCAGTAACTATCTCTTCTTCATGGGGAACTGTATTACCATCTTTATCTTTTTGATGATGTTCAAATACATGTGAAAATGCTTTTGAGAAACTCTCTAATGCCCAGTCATCAGATGCACCAATATACTGCTCAGATACTCCACCACCCTTACCAAATAGTTTTGCACGAACTTCTGCTCTATCTTTTTGATCCATAGATGTGTTAGACATATACTGGGCGAATGCTTGCTTAAGGTCAATATCTTCTCTACGAGCACGATATCTTATATCATAAACTGCCTGTCTAATTCTCTTAGCAGAGTTTTCTGCAGTACCTCCTTTCTTTCCACCAGATTCTTGTCCACCTTTTGGTGCATCGACTACTGGTGCTGCCTTTTTTCTCGCAGGTAATCCTTCAGAAATATTAGTGCTCATTGTAATAATGTTGCTTAAGACCTTTTTCTATATTTATTTATGAAATCTAAACCGTAACTACTTCCACGAACCATAGTTTCTGCATATTTTCTATGTTTATCAGTTCCAACTAATCTATTTTCTGCAGGAACTCCACTGATAGCAGTGAGTTTATTGTAATTATTGACCTCATTTATATCTTTTATCCAAGATTTAAACATCATCTTATTTTCTGTAACGCAAATCACATAACTTGTACCTCTTCTAATGATTCTACCTACCAGACCAGTGTTTACATTTTCAACTAATTCACCTAATTTGTATATAATATTATCAACATAGTTCTCACGAAGAGTTTGTAGATCAAATTTAGGTGCCATCTCCCAAATACCCCACTCTTCATTGATACCCATTGAAGATCTAACTGCAGTAAATATTTGTTTCTTGGAATCTTTATCTAAATCTTTAGGTAAACCTTTACTGAATGCTTTAAAATCATTCTCAGATGCTGCAAGTCTCATTCTAGACGCTGATAGACCTTCAACTCCCTCACCATCAGGATCACGCTCCCCAGATGAAATAACATCAACTTTATCAAAGTCATATAATTTACCATTATAATTATTTGCTAATTTAGTAAATTCTTTTACTCTATCTGCACCACCAACAATTTTTACGTTTGCATAACCCTCATCATTAGCAGCGTTTAAAACATCAAAAATGGTTCTAGCACTTGTGTTATTAAGGATGCTATCAGCATGTTGAGGGAACATTGCTTTCATAATATCAACCTTTGTATTAGGATCTAAAGGATTTTTCTTTGGATCATTACTTCTGGATGGAACGATTATATAATCGTCTTTATCACCCTCTACTGAATTAGCAGCAGTGTTCATCAGTTGAAGATGACCTAGATGTGGTGGATTGAATCTACCAAATGCAACTGTAAGAGTGCCTTTATTCTTTTTGTTAGGTTTAAATGCTGGTTCTTCTTTCTGTGCTTCAACTTCTTGTTGTGCTGGTTCTGAATATGTTGTCTTAGATAAGTTCTTCTCCTGCTCACTCTGTGGTGGATCTTGTTGACCGACTCTCTGTCTCTTATTATAAAACTTTAATCTACCTTTTTCTGTCTTTGCAGTAAATTCTCCAGTTGCTTTATCATACCATCCTCCATGACCATCACCAACTAAACCAAGTCTAGCTGCTTGTTGTGCTGCAGATTCATTTATAAATTGTAAAAAAGATTTCATTAGTTTCGGGTCAGTTTTACCAATATCTTATCTTTATTATCGGTAAACTTCTTTAGAATAGATGCTCTTGTACGTCTATATTTATCATCTTTATCAGCACCCAGTGCATGGTAACAGAAAAACATAAAATTATCATAGATATTTCCACGAATAATTTTTTGTTTTTTAAATTCTGTAATTAATGAATTAAGTAGATCGTCCATTATGCTACGAGTTTATCAAGATCTGCTCTTTTATCTAGGTCTAGAGTAGACCTCTGAGGTTTACTTTGCACTAACAATGCTGTAGTAAATCTGTAATTATATACAGGTATGCTACTTCCTGCTTTCAACCTAATTCTTACCCTAGCAGTTACATCAAGGGGTGGTATTGGTAAATTTGCGGGATTTGCAGACATATGGTACAAACCATATCCTCCAATTTGGATATAATAAACACCCTTTGTTGCATAATATTCCCAGATACTTGTTTTATCAATTGGTTTATACGCATCCTTAAACCTTGCTTGATCTTGTTTCTTGTTTGCTAATGTAAAATCTGCGTTCGGTATAGTCCCCTTATTTGGTGCTCCTTTGTATCCCCATTTATTATTAGCAAATTCCTCTGTACCCACCGCACGTAAAAGTTGTCTCATCTTCTCTGCTGCTGCAAAACCTTTTCGTGGTATACCTGCTTTAGTAAACTCCTGCACACCGCCAAGAACCCATCCATTAGGGGTATAATCTAAGGTTCCCTGACCAAAATCTGTTTCCTCAAAATTTAGTTTAACTTCTAAATTATATGTTCTTCCATCGTACATAAATTTTCCATCAGGTTTGTTAGGATCTGCTGCTGCAGGTTGAAATCCAAGAGGTACTAACCCCTTGTTCTTTAATTTTCTATGTACTGCTGCCTCGTACAGGAAACCCTTCTGACCTGCCATCTTTTTTGACTATTTATCTGTCGTCTGTTGCACGATTCTCTGAATAGTGTACATCAAAGTCTCCACCAGGATATCTTTTCTTTAACTTTTCTACATTACCTTCTATCACTTCGTCTAGTGTTACGTTCAATGCTGCACATGCTTGCATAACATACCACATCACATCACCCAACTCAATAACAAGATGCTCACGATTATCATGATTCCAAGGTTTACCTTGGAAAACCATTTTCTTAACGATCTCCATAAATTCACCACCTTCAGCACTAATGCCAACAGCAGCAGTAAGAAGCCTGTGAATATTGGAACCCTCTCCGTCAAGGGTACTAAGACTCTCAAGGAAAGATTGATAATCTTTACTGGGATCGGATGTGACACCATCCACGAATAAAGCATACTTATCCAAGTCAACTTTGTTTCCTGCATAACTTACGTGAGGTTGTTGATTTTTATGTGTTTCGTAGTCTCCAGACATAATTAAAAACCCTGTGATTTTAAGTGTGCTCGCATATCTTTAAAATATGTAAGTGTAATATCTATCCATTTATCACACAAGTGTAGGCTATCATTTTTAATTCTAAAATCTACTACTTTTGTAAATGGTATCTTTGTTTGATCTTCCCTATCTCTATATTCTGGATCAAGTATGTGAATACTTTCATATAATTCATCATACAGACCTTGTGATACACTTTTTAAATTAGCGATTTCTTTTTCTAGTTTGGAGAAAAGTCTTTGTCTCACTTCTTCTTTTGTATCTGGTAGCCAAGGAAAATCATCATTAACCATTCTATCATGCCATGCAACATAATGCAACAGATCATGAACTATATGATCATGCACCATGATTTCTTGAAAAGTATTACCAGTTTTTTTTGCTCTAAATTCTACATATTTAATATATGCTTTACCATCTCTCTTTTCACCGTCAATAGATAAATTTACATGATACTCACCTAGTAGAGGTAAATACTCCTCATCTGCATGTAAAAAATCATTTTTCTTTTCTTTGATAATTTCCCAATCTTCATTGTAGGTTTTATCTTTGTGACATGGTTCACATAGTAACTGACATTTATCAACCTCCTCAATCAATTTTATCCTTTTATAAGATAATCTAGATTTAACTTCAAATTTTTTAGTACGAGGATCTACATGATCAACTTGTAAATTTTCAATAGAACCACATCGGGCACATTTACCACCCAATCTTTGAACTATCCAAAACCAATTATTTTCCTTAACTGTGCTCATTAGAAATTAAACTCTGCGAATGATTTTTTTGGAGTCTTATCTTCGTTATTATACTCCTCTTCATTACCACTGTCAAGAATATCTTCTTGTGCTTTCTGTTCACAATCATATAATCTCATCTTTGCACGATCAATACCTATCACAAATCGCTTGTAGATAGTTGGATCATTATACCTATTCTTTAATTGCTTGACCATTATCTGATTTAACGTTTCCAGTTCCTCAGTAGATATAAGAGCAAACATAAGATCAGCAGTGGCTGGGAGACCAAAGGATTCACTTGTATCAGTAAGATCGACATCACTACTACCATAGCCAGAACGAGTCGTCTGAGTAGCGGAGACGATAGGTACATTAGCTTCAACTGCAAGACCCCTGAGCTCTTCAGCAATCGCCTTAATATAGGAATACGAGTTAACATTTGATCCTGCCCTGTAACGTGATGACGCACATATATTTAAGTAATCTATGAATATTATATCAGGTTTGAAAGATTTTTTCAATGATAGTTCATTGAGTAATGCCTTAAAGTGACCACTATGTGCTGATGCTGTAGGGTATTCCTTGATAATAAGATTACCTTGAGTTTTCTTTGATAAGGATACTACCTTGCTATCAAACATAGGTTTAGGTAAATCAGTAATATCCTGTATGGGAATATTTAGAAGATTAGCATCAATTCTTTCAGCAATTTTCTCCTCAGCCATCTCAAGCGTGATGTATAATACGTTCTTGTTTTGGAGTAGCACACTGCTTGCGACATGACACATAAACAAAGACTTACCAACACCAGTGCCAGCGAGAGCAATATTGAGTGTTTTATTTGGAATCCCACCCTTTGTAATCTTGTTGAAAAATTCGAGGTCGAATTGGATTTTATCTTCCTTTTTGTGATATAACTCATATCTTTCCTCGTAGTCTTCTAAGTAATCGTGTCCTATATGATTATCGAAAGAAACAGCCAGAGCATCAGAGAGAATAGTAGGAATAGCATCCCTTCCTTTAGCGTCATCTTGTCCATCTGCTAACGAAATAGATTCCATTAATGCTAAGTATATAGCACGATCACGACACCACTTCTCAGTGGTATCCATCAACCATTGGTAATCTGCAGGTATATCTTTTAATGAATTATTAATATCTCTAACTTCTTTTACCTCTGCCTCTGTAAGATCTGTTCGATTATCAGTTTCTATATTTAATGCTTCTATAGTTATCGCTGAACCATATTTCACAATAAACTTAGTTATCTCTTCAAAGACAACCTTTTCAGATCTTTGCTCAAAGTAATCTGGTTGAATAAAAGGTATGACCTTTCTAGAGAACTCTTCATTATAAATTAGATTCCGAAGAACCGTTGTTTCAATTCGTTCCATATGAGAAGTATTCTTTTGCGATAGTATCAAGTTTTTGCATTACTTCTTCTGTAAAATATTCTTCGGTATTAGCAAGAATCTGTTTAGCATAGAGTTTCTTACCATTTATTTCATAACGTCCTGCAACGTTCTTCCACATACCACCTATTTCACCTAACTCAAGTAATCCATAGTAACGATCAAGACCACGTTCATCGTAATACAGACGAACTTCTACGTCACGATTTTCTTTTGTTAAACGTGATTTATGAGTCTTTGCTTTGATAATATTTCCGATGACTTCCTTACCATCTTTTTCTTTCTTTTTGCTGAGATAAACGATTGTACTTGCTGCGTACTTGAGTCCGCTACCTCCTCCCATTTCTTTAGTTGGAACATAAGCTCCGATGACATCATACGTGTGATTTGTGACAATGAGTGGGACATTTGCTTGACCTAATTTAAGTGTTAACATTCTGAACGCACCTTTTACAAGTTGAGATTTAGTCATATCTCTTACCTGTTTATCATTCAATGCGTCTGTAATTTCTTTCTCTGTGGAAAGCATACCTAGAGAGTCTAGCACAAACATGCAAGGTTTACGTTCTTCTTCATCTTTTTTTAAGTATATGTCTATTGCTCTAAGTGCCTTGCTTCTAAACTCCTCTATAGTGACTACATTTACAACAACCAACCGTGACGTATCAACTCCACGAGACTCCAATAATCCTTTATTGACGGCTGCTTCAGTGTCAAAATAGAGACAATACCCATCAGGGTTAGTGTCCAAAAAGTTTTTGACGACAGCAAGAGAGAAATAGGTTTTACCAGTGCTCGACTCACCAGCAATGGCAGTAATACGATTGCTGCTAACCCCGCCAAAAATAGACCCACTAATGAGTCCATTAAATACGTAGGATCCTGTATCAATGAATCTTTCAGTCTCATCAATGTCTGACGCAATTTGCGTATATTCATCTCCTATCTCTTTTACTATTTCCTTTAAAAAATCCATATCAATTTAACTTTCTTATAGTATAGCACTAAATCAATCAAAAAACAAACTTAATGTAAATCTAAACTTTGGTGCTTTAACAGATTGTGGTCTGATAGCATGAGGTATAGATCCATCAAATAATATTATTCTACCTGGTATAAACAAAGATGTGTATACAATTTCTTTTAAATTATCAGGATTATAAAACAAAGTTTCACCATGCCATCCATCTCTCCAATCTAAGTTCACGTAGTACAAACAGACTTGTTGTTTTTGATGTATATGTAAGTAATGAACGTCATCAGGTCTAACCAAGTTACAGACAATTTTCGATAATTTAGTATTTGTAAACCAATCAGTTTCATCAATACACTTTTTTATGTGTGGTAGAATCTCTGTTGATTCTAATTCTTTTGTAGACCAATGACTGTGTATATTCAAATCATATTTTTCTGGTACATCAGTATCTTCCCAACCAAGTCTGTAAGTTGAGTTAATACAATAATTCCACAAATTGTCCCTTACTATAAAAGGAACTTTATCATCAAAAACATTCAAGTGACTCATTAAATTATCATACCCTTCTGCTCTCTTAATATTTTTTTATAAGGACCACCAGGATACATCTCTCTAACCTGTTTTACTTCCTTAAGTTTATGATATAATCTAGCGTCTCCTCCAAGTGCTAGTGCGTTAACAATGACTTCTAAATCTTTATCGTCGATTGGTAAATCCATTAGGTAAAAAATAGTTCTAAGTTTACAGTCTTTTCAACATTCCATCCAATTGCATCAAGGATTGCCTTGAGTGGTTCCACAAAACTTTTTTCAAACTGTAGATCGTAATCTACATACTTCTCAAGGTTAAGTTCTTTAGGAAAATCTTGAATGAAAGAAATAACATTCTCCTGTATGATATTAGGTTTCTTAAGATAACAAAATTTAATCTTCTCACCATTTTGAATTAAAGAATACTTGTTAGTAAGTTTCTTTTTATTCACATAGTGATTGAATAGTAGAGCACCACGACAATGTATTGGTGTTCCTTTCACATATATTGTAGTGTAAGAATAATACTTCTTAACATCAGAAACAGTTCTCGGAAAAGAGATATCTTCTGGAGGTAGGGATTTGAATTCTTTTCTTGACTTATCAATAAAGTCAATCACATCTTCCTCAGTTCCATTCATCATCAATTTCAAAGCATCCTTAATCATTTTACGACAGGGTGCAGGGGTCGAAGACTTAACAGCTTCGATTCCCATCATCTTCAGTTTTGGTTCCTCATATCTAACACCTTCACTATCCCACACGTTTAGTATATATCTCTTCTTTGCTGTCCATATTCCACGATCAGCGATATTCTCACGCTTCATGAACATCTTTTGGTCATATGCGTTTACATAACTGGCCAACGTTTGATAAGAATCAGAAATATATTTTTCAAATTCCACCTCACACACCTTATTAAGGAACGACACGATCCTTTGATCATTCTCCTCTCTCCCCTTGAATATAGTTTGTACCAAAGGACCCAAATTAAGATAAATGGAATCGGTATCAGAAGCAATAACATAATCAACATCCTCAGTTTTTAGTATTTTGT
>Ga0310343_10001460_pt1 | contig 12103 bp, 6 predicted proteins | sample HC15DNA2025_MG_FD_203519 | JGI IMG/M metagenome (GOLD analysis project Ga0310343, IMG submission 203519) | Marine microbial communities from station ALOHA, North Pacific Subtropical Gyre - HC15-DNA-20-25_MG | ecosystem: Environmental > Aquatic > Marine > Oceanic | place: Pacific Ocean: North... | reverse complement strand
TTGATCGCAGGAAAGGCTGCCACCATGGGATCCACTGAAAGAGCTGTCCAAACTTCCCCTTCAATTTTGAGGTATACATTGGTGCGTTTGGGGTCATTGCTTCGAACGGTGACGGACTTGGTAAGAGGCCCCTTGAAACGATCGGTGTTCAGCTTGATGGGAATCACACCGGACTGGCCCGGTTCCAGTGATTTCACCCATTGCCCAGCGGTAGTACATCCGCAACTGGGCCGAACATCCTCGATGATCAGGGTCTGGCTACCACGATTGGTAAATTTGAAGTCGTGCCGAATTTCTTCCCCCTGCCGCACTTTACCGAATTTGAAAACGGGGGTTTCAAACGAAATGACCGGCGATGCCTCAACACTGTTGTCCTGAGCAAGCGCCTGACTCGAAATCGCAGGAGTTAGCAAGGAAGTTAGGGCCAGCAGCTGAACGGATCGAACAAGGATAGAAGATAGATACGAATACATGAACATGAACAAAGGGTGGAAGCCTTTCAGACCTACTTATTTGAAAGCATATTATGGTGCAATGATAGTGGAAAAATCAACTCCTGAATCAGGGAGCCTGCGTGCCTTGATCGCCAGATACGGCTGAATCATTTGACAGCGATGTGCAAAGCTTCCCGGCCTTGCGTCGGAGCGACTGTGATCGGGCTCTCGCAAATCTTCGATACAAAACCCATGAGTACAAAGCCCCCCTATCAGCGACTCCAGGCTATGAAGATATTCCAAGGTGCCGGATTCCCGGTGTTCACTTCCCTCAACCGGAGGCAAGGCTCCTCTAACCGATGCCGCCAGCTCCACACGATAGTTTCCGTGCACGGGGAACGGACTGCACTGAAGACTGACGGGTTGCTTGTGCTGTACGATGTAAAGCCCGTCGGGCTTCAACACTCCAGCCACGCTCCGGTAGAGTCCTTCAAGGTTTTCCACATAGCAACTGCTGACGGGTTGCATCACTAAATCATACGCCGAAGGCTCGAGATCCTCTAGGCGGGTCATGCAACTTTGAACGCATCGAATTTGGAACCCATGCCGACGGGACATCTCCAAATCTTTTTCCAGCATTCTCTGAGAAATATCAACCACCGTCACGCTTGCCCCAGCCGCCGCATAAAGGGGTCCATGCTTCCCGCCACCGGCTGCCAGGCAAAGCACTTTCTTACCGCGCACACCATGCGGCAGCCACCCGTAAATGTTGATGTAGGGATCCGGATCGTTGAGACATCTGGCCGAAATCTTTGAGGCAAAACCGCTATTCTGTTCCACTAGGGCATCCCATGCCTGGGCATTATGGCGGGCAATCTTATCCATGGAGCACAAGCCATTTTTGATTTCTGGAATCCATACAGGCCCTAGATTCATGCCGAAAGAAGCCATAGGTCAACCGGGAAAAGACCTTTGTGATCCGAAGAAATGCTCACCCAAAAGACTCATGAAGTTTCCGATCGACCCATGACTTGACCCCAAGGTTAAAATCCTATTCACTAAGGAAAATAAACCAAACCATGAATACCAAAAGTATCTTCGCTGCGTTCACATTGGGAAGCCTGATTCTCGCCTCGTCTGCGAACTCGAAAGCTGACGAAGCATCCGCCATTGCTGCCGTCGAGTCCTATGAAGGTCAGGTTCTCGGAATTGCCAAGGATGTCGAAGGCGTCAGAATTCTGATTCCTGCCAAAACCTTTGAAGGCCGCATCCTGGCAGACGCCGATTTGGCAGTCCTCAAGGAGATCCCAAAAGTGATCGAACTGGATCTCAAGAACGCCAGCATTGGAGATGCCGGTGCCACCCACCTGAGTGCCCTCAAGGATCTTCAGCGCCTCCATCTGGAAAAAACAAAAATCACCGATGCAGGTCTGGCACATCTGAAGGATCTTACGGGTTTGGTTTACCTCAACCTCTACGGAACCGAGGTCACTGATGCCGGTCTGGACCATCTCAAGGGCCTCACCTCCTTGAAGCATTTATACTTATGGCAGACCAAGGTCAGCGAAGAGGCTGCCAAATCCTTTCAAACAGCCATGGAAGCTGCCGGAAACGATGCCCTTGAAATCAATCTCGGATGGGAGAAAGAACTCCTCAGCAAGGCGCGGTTGACGGCGCTCAAGGCGCAAAGAGCCGCTTTGGAGGCAAGTGAAGCAGAAGGGACCACGGAGGTCACTCTGGTGGAGGATCCTGATTTCAAAACGCATATCCTTCCCATCTTCCAAGAGCGATGTGTCGATTGTCATGGCGAAGACAAGCAAAAAGAAGATTTGAGACTTGATAGCTATGAAGCCGTCATGAAAGGCAGTCACCATGGTGCTGTGGTAGTTGCTGGCGACTTGATCGGTAGCAGCCTTTTTCAGCTCATCACCCTTCCTGCCGATGATGAGGACATCATGCCCCCCAAAGGCGATCCCTTGACCGAGATTCAAGTGGGTCTCATTCGCAACTGGATCAACCAAGGTGCCAAACCCGAAGCCGTGGTTGAGGTGGCTCAAAAAGAAGCTCCCAAGGAAGACAAAGAGGGGGGCGTCTTTGCCGAATTCATTCAGCCCATCCTCATGGAGCGTTGTGCCGATTGTCATGGTGAGGACAAACAGAAAGCCAAACTGCGCTTGGATTCCCTGGCTGCCACCCTGAAAGGTGCTGGCGATGACGCCATTGTGGTTCCAGGAAAGCCTGACGAAAGCACCCTTTACACCAGAGTGGTTCTACCCGCGGATCATGATGACCGGATGCCTCCCAAAGGGGACCCTCTGACAAAAGCGCAAACCGACCTGATCAAACTCTGGATCGCCAGCGGCGCCGAATAAGCCAGGATCTTTGATGATTTCACACGAAAAGGCGCCTCTTCCAACGAGGCGCCTTTTTCATAACCCGCACCACGATTGATAAAAAGTATCCCATGAATGTGACGTTGTTGATCAACAAACGGAAGGCTCCTGCAAAGCTCCTGACCTGGGCCACTCGGACTTTGGCCTTAGTGGTATATCTCCTCTATGGCGGCATGCCAGCCAGGCTTGAGGGTGCCCCACAAAAACCCAATGTCCTGGTCATCATTACAGATGATCAGGGCTATGGTGATGTTGGAGCCCACGGAAACCAAATGATCCAGACGCCCCACCTGGATCGACTCCATGAACAGAGCGTCCGCCTCACTCAGTTTCATGTTGATCCCACCTGTTCCCCGACACGCTCTGCTCTCATGACAGGCCGCTATTCCACTCGAACCGGTGTCTGGCACACCATCCTGGGTCGTTCCATCCTGTATCGGGATGAAACAACCTTGGCCGACCTCTTTCGCGCAAGGGGATACCGAACCGGCATGTTTGGCAAATGGCATCTCGGAGATAACTATCCTTATCGCCCCACCGATCGCGGTTTCGATGTCGCAGTGCATCATGGCGGAGGCGGAGTGACACAAACGCCGGATATCTGGGGAAATGATTACTTCGATGACACTTATTTTCGGAACAATCAAAAAGAGCGTTTCGAAGGCTACTGTACCGATGTGTTCTTCAAGGAGGCCATGGACTTCATTGGAACCCCCTCAGAAAAGCCTTTTTTTTGCTACCTGAGCACCAATGCACCGCACGGGCCTTTCCTGGTCGCTGACTCCTATAAAAAACCCTATCTGGAGAAAGCCGTTCCCGAACCCATGGCCAGTTTTTATGGCATGATCACCAATATCGACGAGAACCTCGGACGCTTACGCAGCTTCCTCGAAGCAAACGGTCTCAGCGAAAACACCCTGCTGATTTTCATGACCGACAACGGCACCGCTGCCGGATTGTCGCGTCCCAAAGCCAATGAAACGCAGTCTGTAAAGTGGAAAGGATTCAACGATGGCATGCGAGGCACCAAAGGCTCCGCTTATGATGGCGGTCACCGCGTGCCCAGCTTCTGGTATTGGCCTCAGGGAGAACTAGGCAACCCCAGAGATATGGACTCATTGACTGCTCACATTGATCTCCTACCGACCTTGGCCGATATTTGCCACCTCGACACCACCACGACCCAACCGCTGGATGGCATCAGCCTTCTTCCGTGGTTACAGAATCGGCCCAACCCCTTTCCGGATCGCACTCTTTTCGTTCATTCACAACGCATCGAGTATCCAAGAAAATGGAAAACAGCTTCTGTGATGACTGATCGTTGGAGGCTGATTGATGGAAAGGAACTCTACGACATCCGTGAAGATCCTGGGCAGGAAAGAGATCTCAGTGTTTCACATCCTGAAACCGTCCACCGACTGCGCACTGCTTATGATGACTGGTGGGCGTCTCTGAAACCCAGGTTTGATAGTTACCCGTTCATTGTGATCGGTTCCCCCAAGGCCAACCCGACAACCATCACCGCTCACGATTGGCATGGAAACAGCGTTCCGTGGAACCAGCGGATGATTCGCAACATGCCTGCTGCCAATGGCTATTGGATGGTGGAATGCGAACACACGGGGTGGTATCGCTTAACCCTTCGCCACTGGCCTACCGAGGAACCCAAGGAGATCGTGGCTACGGAAGCCCGCCTGCGCATCGATGACATCGATCAGACGATTGTAGTGAATGAGCCCACACAGCAAGTCCGCTTCACGGTCTATTTGAAGAAAGGCACCACCCAACTTCAAACCTGGCTGACCGATTCAAAAAACCAGGAAACGAGAGGGGCTTTTTTCATCGATGTCGAGGCACTCTAGAGGCCCTGAGGGCTTTGGAGATAACTGATAATATCGGCCAGGTACTGGTTACTCATCACTTCGCCCCAGCCTGCAGGCATCAGTGAGTGTTCGGAAGCACGAACACTTGCGATCTCATCGGTGGGCAGGCGTTGCTCCAAACCGTTGGCCAGCTTGAGAACCACACGTCCGGCATTCTGTTCCTGAATAATGCCTAACCATTGCTCTCCATCTTTCATGGTCACCTCATGAGCCATGAAGGCCTCCTCAATTTGCTGATCGGGTTCGAGGATGTGGGTGAGCAGATGGAGTCCTGATCGATCTGTCAAGGCATCCAGATTGGGCCCCACGGCTGCCCCCCTGTCTTCAAACACATGACAGATGCGGCAATTTTGCTCAAAGAGCTTGGCACCATGTGCCGGTTGAGGTGCCAGGCCCGCAACTTGTTCATGTCGCTCCTTCAAAGCCAATCCTTTCATCTCACTCCATCCGAGGCGCTTGAATCGCGACTCCAACGCATGCTGCAAGAGGGAGCTCAGTTCCGGATCCTTGATCTGCTTGAGCTGGAGCAGCATTTCACCACTAATGGACCCGTCCGGAAAAGCTTCTCCAGAAGGTCCAACCTGGCCCTGCTGCATGTCGGCAAGCCATTGTTGGATCCATTCACGCTTTTTGAGAAGCACAGCCAGGAGCTGCCTGCGTTGTTCCTGCCCCACCCTGCTCCAGAGATCACTCACCCATGGGTAAGGGCGCCTGAGTCGATGATGTTGATCCTCAAGCTGGACAAGCGCATGTTGTATCAGCGGCCATCGATCGGGTCTCACATCCGCGCTCAAGGCCTGCATCCAATCATCCAGCGGTAGAAGCTGCTCACTGACCAGGAGGGCATCAAAGGCCTGAATGGCCTGTTCCACGGGGGCCTCATCATCCAACAGGGTTTCCTGCCAACGAGGAAAGAGAAATCGAGCTTTGAGCGTTGCATGGGATCTCTCAGCCTCCGGCAGGAGATCGATGCATTGGAGCCATAAATCGGTTGCTCGTTTCTCTGAGGCACCCCACACGCTGGCCTTTGCCTTGCTCACCTCCCTGGCCTGTACGATGTTAGACAAACGAGGTTCCCCCCCAAACATGGGTTGAACTGCCCCCCCCTCTAGTCGCCGCAAGGGCTCGATTAAATGGTAGCTAAGTTGGCCAAGAGATTGAGGCATACGCTGAGGAAGAGCGGGCAAAAGAAGCGGCAAGAGCGGCCCATTCTGACAAGAATCGCACTGAAACTGATGATGGATCACCCTGTCGAAAAAGGGCAGCGCGGCAATCGCCATCGCATCGAGAGCAAGCGATCGATGCTGCTGTGCATGCACTGCTTCCAAAACCTGTTCTGCCATCCAACTCTTGTGAATCACGCCCACTGAGAACAAGGCCTGTCGAACCACCTCGGGTTCAGCATCCACAAGGGCCGAGCGTAACAAATCCTGCCACAGGCTCTGGTTCTCGGCTGTGAAACATTCCGGATGGGATTCCAATAGAATCCACGCATGGCGACGAACCGCCGCATGGCGATCCTGACATGCTTTTACCAGATGTGCTGGCCGCAACATCTTGAGGTGATGCAGGGTATAAAGTGCCTGGAGCCTGGAGGCATCGTTCGAACCCTCTTCAAAGAGCTGAGTCAAGGGTGGCACCTTATCCAGTTGCCACCCTTCGATGATCTTCCGCTGGGCCGTATCCCGTTTCCAGCCATTGGCGCTAGCAAGCCATTCCACCCAATCGTCTGGCACCTGCCACAGTTTCGCATTTAGTGGACCGATGTCAGATGAGCGTGTCACACGATAGATCCTGCCACGGTCAGCTCCCAATCTGGGATCCATGAAACTTTCCACGTCATCCGGGATCCACTCGGTGTGCTCAATGGCCAAACGATACATGTCCGCAACATAGAGCGCTCCATCGGGACCGGTTTGGGTAGAGGTGGGTCGAAACCACGGATCTCGGCTGGCAAGAAATTCATGGTCTCGCTCCGTTTCCGGTCGCGTCGCACGAAAGCCATCAGGCTTGGGCTCCAATCGAAAATGACGCACCAGGTTGTGAACCGGTTCGCTGACGAAAACATGCTGGTTATCTCCGGGAAACAAAACATGGTCTCGGTACGGGGTTGGACTGCATGCCGATGTCACAAAGCCCCGCATGCCAATATCATTGAACCGTTGAAGGGAAGGCGCTATTTGCTGCACCCTTTTGAGGTCTCCCTGCGATCCCAAATGCTGTATGTGGGAACCCAGCTCCAAATCTGGGGCAAGGGCAGTGTATCGAAGGGATCGGCTAAAATACCACAGCCAATTGGGGTTGTTGTTACCAAACCAATGCCCCCAATCGTTTCGCTTACGCCCATACTGAGTTTGCCCTTCCAACAAGGCAAAGGAGCCAGTGTGAGGCGAAAAACTAAAATCGCGAAGTCGCAAGGGCCAAATATCCTCAGACCACAGCGAACGTATCAGACCTCCGCTGTCTCCGTTGGCTCCATGCAGCTGATGATCCAGTCCATAGGCAAACCCGTTGACTCGGTGCTGTTGATTCCCCTCGCCAAACCCTGAAAACAAATTTCGCCTCACATCCGCCATTCCATCGCCATCCAGATCGGCGGCGAAAAAGACGTAAGGTGCTGCACTGATCCACCAGCCATTCTCCCAAGCGTGAATCCCACTCGGAAAGGGAATGTGGTCGAGAAAAACCGTCGCTTGATCATAGACACCGTCCCGATCGACATCCTTCAGTTGCTTAATGCGCCCCCCTGGTTGGCCATGGGCCCCAATTCCATTGGGATAATCGCGCATTTCCACCACCCAAAGATCTCCATTCGGGGTCCAATCAAAGGCAACAGGGTCCTCAATCAATGGCTCTGAGGCCACACATTGAATGGACATGCCTTCCGCCAATTGAAATTGGTCGATGGCATCTTCGATCGATTGAGGTGCGGGTTGATACCCCATGAGGATATCCTTGAAGGATCGACGATCGACCAGGTCTGGTAAATGCGCGGTATCTTCATTCTGAACCCACAGATGGCCTCGAGCAAACCAGGCGCCATTGTCCGGGTGAGGGCCTTTTCTCACCATCGCAGGCAGAGCCTGTGCATCCGTTGCCTTGCCCTCCAGTATTTTGCGGGTCCAGCCTTTTTGGAAACCAAGTACCCATTGAGGAATGTAACAATGAGCCTCATAACCATCTGGATTGGACTGGACCAAGTCCAGAAAACCATCCTCGTTGAAATCGACCAACCGAGCCCCATAATCCCGCCCTTCTGGGTCGATCCAAAACACATTTTCCGGCCAGTAGTGATCGGTGGCTACCCAGGTACGTTTTTCTGGATCCCATTGCAGCACTCCTTGATTGCCCGGGTAGGCCACGAGCAGCTCGTCCACTCCGTCGTGATCCAAATCCACTACTTTCAAAGTTTGAGAAGATCCGCGGTAGGTGGTTTTTACGGGTTCGCCATGGAGCCTTAGCTCACGAATCAAACTGGCGTACGACTTCCACTGACCTTCCTCGAGTGACCACGCTCCCTCGCCCACCGCATCGCGATAAAACCATATCATGGGTCCATCCTTCCAAAACCGCCCCATTCGAATTCCCGTCGGATGGCCGTCCGGGCGAAGCGCCCCCACGGGAGCTGAAAGGGTTTGAAAGTTGGTGAGATCGGGTCGCCAAATTTTAATTTTGGGTTCCAGGGCATCTCCCAGAAAAACATCCATGAAACCATCCTGATTCGCATCCCACAATCGTATACCGGCGTCGCCCCCTTGAGGTGCCCGAATCGGCAGACCATCCAACAAGTGTGTTTCCATGCGCTGGGCCGCCTCCTTGAAGGTCAGGAACGTGATTCGATCGCCATAGGTTTCCTCCGCATAATCAATGAATTCAATGATCTGGTCGCTTCGAATCCATCCATGAGGATGGAAGATCCAGTTAAAAACACCCTTCTTGTGAACCGTGAGATCCAAGGCCCGTTTCCAGTCTTCAACGGTCTGCTCCTGATTCACTCCGTGCAAATGCTGTGCCTCCCAGTCGCTAGGCACCATGGCAGGGAACTCCCATCCTGCATTGCCAAGGAGGTAGGGATACGGATAGTTCTCAATGGTGGTCGTGAATGCTGGAAATGGTAGGTATTTGGCAAAGCGTTCCTGTTTTTGCTCATCCAATACCCATTTCCCGGGCAGGCTGGGATCCTTTGAGCTCAGCAGACACATCACACTGGAGTCTATCACCAGGCCCGCCCCTGATGGGGTGTTACCGGGAAAAATTTCTCGATAGAATCGCGGGCTGGGTGAGTTGATCGAATCACAGCAAGGCATGCGGTAGGCGACTGCCTGGTTTCCGGGAATCCGATTGAGCAAGTCGATCCCTCCGTAGTAGGTTGCTTTGGCTGCATCGAAATCACCCTTGGCCAGGAGTGGGCACGGGTGTGAAAGGGTATGTACCTCCAGGGAAAGCCCCTCCTTGAGCCATGCCTGAAATTGTGGGTCCGAAGGCTCCAGAGCATTGCAGAAGATGCTCACGGGAGCACGGCCGTCGATTTGTTTGAGGCGAGTGAGTATGGGCCGTAAATAGGACTCATACTTTTCGGGTGTGCGAAGATCATCAATCGACAGGATCACGACCGACTCTACCCCCTTTTCACCTACCCACTGAGGCGTGGTCAAAGCAGGCGTTTCAAGCCCAACTCGAAAAGGTCCATCGGATTGTGCTTCAAGCGCGCAGACGGGATTCCAACCACCCCACCCCATAGCCCAGAGAAAGCAGGTCCAAAGAAGGTGTCCACTTCTCTTGAATGGAGGAAAGACCATTGAGGCATTAAATCGGCACCTAAGAGGAATCCAAGTACAAACTCTAAACCCCCTGAACGGTGGTCGAGCCTTTTGACGGGCTTACAGCTCTTCTCGACTCAAAAGGTTCAGGCGCCTTTGTAGTTGACTCAGGGCCCAGGCCACGAAGGCAACACCTGCTACCGTGAAAATGAGAATCGACCAACCTGCGCTGTCATGGTGGGTGTCAATCGCCTCCAAACCATAATGATGGCCTTGATAGCTCAGGAAGAACACCCTCATGAGATTTCCCAGGACGGCCACCGCAACACCTGCCCCCAGCAGGAAGGATCGCATCCAAAAACCTTTTAACGAAAGGTAACCAATGAAAAGGGTCGCCATCATGGCGCTTTGAAGGCTACGAATGCCGCTGCAGGCTTCATCAATGCCGACAGGCCCCGTGGAAAGGAAGATGATGTTCCCACCCAGCTGAGCAGGAATGCCCCAGATGGCAAGTATTTCAACGGTCACTGCAGCCACATAGTGCTGCAAGGTGGTCGTGATCCCAGTCTGGATCACCGATGGAACAGGCAGAGCAATCAAGAGAAAGGCAAAAGGAAAAAACATCTCTAACCATCGCCTTGGACCGTAGACATAATGCAGATTGCCGATCACCAGAATCATCGTGGCCATCCCTAGGCCAGCCAAGCCTGCTGGCTTGACACCGATCGCCGCCACATAGACCTGAAAAATGAAAAACAGCCCCAAACCAAGGAACGTCATCAGACCACTGCGCCACCCCCAACGACAAACAAAGGGAGGCTGGTTTTCCCAAACCTCCCAGAGGAGGAACCCACACAGAATCGGAACCAACCAGCCAAAAGACAAATCAGGCATGGCAGTCCACATCTTGGATGCCTTGACCACCAGCCACGCCCATGCAAGGAGCGCCGGCAGAAGGCACATCCAGATATTGGGCTGATCTTCACGAGATGACGGAACGGTTGTCATGAAGGGGTGCGTGTTCAATCAGAGGCTCAACCACAGCCAAGCTCAACCTAGCCGTGCATCCGATGGCCATTCTAAGATTCTTGCTTACTGTGCTTTTGGTAGCCCAATGAAGGGAAAAAGACCAAAGTAAGCGTTGCCTGAATCCACTGGACAACATAAGCTTTCGAGATCCAACACACAAATTTTTTGACGCAAAACCACCTAAGAAAACAGTAGAACTCATGTTATGAACGGATTGGATCGAAGAACATTCTTGAGGCATGCCTCTCTCGCAGCCGGTAGCACTCTATTGCTCAGCGGCACCAAAGCTTCTGGTCGGGCCATAGGAGCCAACAATCGTCTGCGTATTGCCGTTGCGGGTCTCAACGGCCGTGGCCGCAATCACATCAGTGGATGGCTCGGTTCGGAAAATGTCGAAATCGCCTATTTGGCGGATGTCGACGAACGCGTACGCGCCTCTGCGGTGGAGTCCGTGAACAAGAAAGTGAATGGCGCCTACAAGTGCCAGGGTATCCTCGACATTCGTCAAGCTCTTGACGACCCCACAGTTGATGCGATTTCCATCGCCGCTCCCAACCATTGGCATTCCTTGATGACCATATGGGGGGCACAGGCAGGCAAACACGTCTACGTGGAGAAACCCATGAGCCATGACGTGGTTGAAGGAAGAGTCGCGGTGGAGGCACAAAAGCGATACGGAGTGGTCATTCAACACGGAACTCAACGCCGTAGTGATGCCAAGATTGCGGGCCTGCACGAAATGATCAAGGCGGGCAAATGGGGCAAGCTCAAGATTTCCTATGGTTATTGCTGCAAGCCGCGCGGCTCCATCGGTTTCGAGCATGCTTCACCTCCCCCATCCAATGTCCACTGGAACCTTTGGCGCGGGCCGGCTGTCATCCATCAGTTTCACAGCAACTACGTGCACTACGATTGGCACTGGTTCTGGGCTACGGGTAATGGAGATCTCAACAACCAAGGCACCCACCAACTCGATGTCGCAAGATGGGCACTGGATGATGATCAAACGCACCCCGTTCGCGCCATGGCCATCGGAGGCCGCTTTCAGTGGGGCGACCAAGGAGAGACGCCTAACACCATGTTTGCGATGGCCGAATACCCCAATGGTCAGCAAGTCTTTTTCAATGTTCGCAATGTGAATTACGATGGTTACCAACGCCAGGTAGAGAACGAATACTACTTCGAGGATGGCGGCCGTATCATTCGCAACAAGTATTACCCTGCCGGGAGCAACCAAGGTCAAGATATTGAGATTGCCGATGGCAAGGTGACGCCGGGTGGTAACTGGGGAAGTTTCATCGCTGCCTGCCGGGAAGGCAATCCAGCCATGGCCAACGGAAACGCCGCTGATTCGCACTACGCCTGCGTCATGGGCCACCTCATGAACAATTCGTACCGCCTGGGTGAACGAATGCCGTTCAATGAGAAATCTGTCTCCTTTGGCGACAACAAAGATGCGGCGGAACATTTCCTGAAACTTCACGACGTCATGAAAAATGGAGTCGGCCTGCCAGAAGACGGCACCGAATACACGGTCGGCCCTTGGCTGACGTTTGATCCCCTGACCGAGCGTCATGTAGGTGCCCACGCGGAAGCGGCCAACC
>Ga0310343_10001458_pt1 | contig 12115 bp, 7 predicted proteins | sample HC15DNA2025_MG_FD_203519 | JGI IMG/M metagenome (GOLD analysis project Ga0310343, IMG submission 203519) | Marine microbial communities from station ALOHA, North Pacific Subtropical Gyre - HC15-DNA-20-25_MG | ecosystem: Environmental > Aquatic > Marine > Oceanic | place: Pacific Ocean: North... | reverse complement strand
TTTCTACTTGATTTTGCACGTTTTGCTTTTCCAAAAGCAACGCTTGGACGATTTTTTGAATCTCTCGATCTTTCTCTTCTTGCAACTTGGATACCATAACCCCATCGACGTCTTCTTCGCTCACCATTCCTAATCCTTTCTGATTAAGTGAAGTAGCAACAGACGAGACTTTTTGTTCCTCTCTCATGCTCTCAACTTTCTCGGCGCTCAATCGTCTTTCCTTCTCCAACGCTTCCGTGAATTCTCTTTGCGCGGCGTTCATTGCAGACTCGTGCGTCGCCTTCATCCTCGCCATCTCCTCTCCCAAACTCTTCAACTCTTCTTCGTACGATGCCAAAGATTGCTTTCTTCCCCATTCTCTCCCGTCAATCGTTCGTTCGATTCTCGTGTTCATCTTTTGCATATCTGCGGAGCGTTCTTTGATAATGTTTGCCAATTTCTCCTCCGCCCTTTTCTTCTCCTCCAGCGCTTTTTGCATTTCTTTTTCAATCTTCTTCACGGACCGAGTCATTTCCTTCTCAAACTCTCTCGCCATGGCTCTTTTGATCGTCCCTACTGCGGAGGCAAAATCCGCCGACGCGCTCAACGTTTCGTTATTCAACGAGTCTCTCCCGGCTTTTGCCGCACCTTTCAACACGTTTTGCACAATCTTTACAGCCGTAAATGTTGCCACTGTCGCGGCGATGCCGCACATCGCCCCAACCAACTGCCACGGACTCCCTAGCCCGTAACTCACTTTTGCAGCTTGCAAAACGACAATTCCTAAAACGCTCATCAACGAGTAGCTCGCGCATGCTAACGCGTACGATTTTATCGTGTTGCTCGAATACGCGCACTTGTTTTTCCACACGTTCCACGCGTACCCGACGAAAACAGACGCCGTCGCCGCTCGCGCGCACGTCGCCGCGGGCGTTCCAATCCATCGCGTCCATTCCATTCCAGCTCTGATAGATGCCGTTTGACTGCCAAATATCGCGAGAAACACGACGTCTGTCACCGCAATGGCGACGATGACGCCCATAAATTTTATGCTCGGCAAGTACCGCGCGGTCATCGCCGCGGCGAGACGCTCCTTTTCTTTTGCGTCTGACGTCGTCGTCGTCGTGTCTCTCCTCGTCGAACTGCTGCCCCTCGCGACGACACCTTTTCTTCTTGGCCCCGTCGCGTTGTGGTCCATCGAAGACAAAAGCGACGACGAGAGCGTCGAGTCGTGCCGACCAAAACCGACGCCGCCAGACGCATCATCATCATCCGCGGTCGCCACACCGCAGCGCGCGACGACGAATAATCGCACTTCTTCGGGTCGTCGCGCACGAAACGTCATCGCTCTTCTCTTCTTCCCCGAACGATTTTGGGATTGTGTTGCCATCAAAGAAGCGCTCATCAAAGTCCTTTTTGTCCTCGTCGTTTTTGTCCTCTTGACCGACTTTGACGCGATCATCGAAAAAGGGGGCGACGACGACGCTTTGGTGGTGGTCGTTTTGGTAGAAGACAAAGATCCGACGATCGTCGTCATCGTTTTCTTTCTTTCTGTCTTTTTCTTTCAAAGCGCGTTGTTGTTGTTGTTACAAAGAGTGACTTTGACGTCTCTGTTTTCTTTTTTCAACTCTCGATGAGATACACAAAAAAGAGTGGTGGATTTTTTCTGGATGGATGGGATGCATCTCTCTCTCTTTTTTTTATTTTGGATTTTTTTTGTGTGTGTGTGATTTTAAAACCCTAAACCCTAAAGACTCTTTGTAAAGGGGAAAGGTGTCTCCTTTGTCCCTCTTCGTATACGACGTACTCTACTTAATTAATTGCATCGGATTGTTGGTAAAGAAAGCCACGCGGCGCCAATATAAAGCGACGACTTCACGACGAGGGACCACCACGGGACGCGAGCACGAGCACGACCCCCCAAAAAAAAACGGAAGAAGAAGAAGAATTTTAGGAGGATGAAGAAGATCGTGGACGTCGCGGCGTCGTTGATGCCGGCGATTTCCTATGCCGATGCGCTCGGGTACTCGACGCTGTTGACGAACGTGCAAATATGGCTGGGAATTCTGGGCGCGCTGGGATGGTTCGGAGGGCAATGGTGCGCGATATCGACCGTGTTTGGGATGCTGGCGCTGACGTCGTACGAAATGAACAGTAAGAATATCATGAAATATGTGTGCGTTTCGATTTTACCGCTGGCAATTTGCGATATCATTTGGATGTCCACGTACGCGAAAGAGGCACATTCGGTGAGGACGAAGTGGACGTTGGCGTGCGTGATATTCTTATTTTTCATGCGAATACCACAGTTTTTCGTGTGGAGTAAGATGTGGAGCACGGATTTCGGGGAAAACGATGCGTTCGATGGGCAGCAACAGCAGCAGCAGCATGGTGGACAAGTAGGCGGCACGCAAACGCAGCAACAACAACAACAACAGTTTTCGTCGCCGGGCGTAGGTGTTAGATTAGACGACGTGCAGACAGAGACGCCTAATCAGAGAGACCCGAACGCTCCACCACCGTATCAGCCACCGAATGAGTTTGCTTAAATGCTAGGAAGAGGAAGGGTTGTAAGTCATCAGTAGTTTTGTATGAAGCGTTATGTTTATAAAATCGTCATCGTGTATTTCAGATTCTCATTTATATAACATGTCTCTTTCTTTCTAATGTGTTTATTGGTAATGTTACAATAGTCAAGAAGGCGCCTTCTTCCACTCACGCTTCTTCCACTTCCACGGGGCTATAAGATTCTATAAGTTTTGCGTATTCATCTCTTTCTCTTTATTTTATTTTTACTTGTTGGCGTCTTGCAACGGCGCTTGTCCGTAGTTCAGCGGTCGGCGGTACAGCATGATGTGAGGCTCTGGTCGATGAATCGCGTAGTGCACCCACCCGCGAGATTGTTGCACGCCCAATCCTCGCCATTCCGCCTGTACACGTCGAAGAAAGAAAGATAATGTGATTAGTCTTCTTTTCTCTATTCTTTGCGTTCGCGAGATTTCAAAAAGAAGACACAGGGGAAAAGAAAGAGAACAAGGAATTTCTCGACAGATATTGATGACAGAGAGACAATGGAAACATAAACGAGAGTATCTTTCGCAATCTGATCGACGCACCTCTTTCAACAACCGGTTCTTCGGCAGACACTTGGCGATGTCCGGCGGTAAGACCACGTGTCTGTTTTGAAAAAAGAGAAAGATTGTTTGTCAGCGATCTTAGAGGGACACAAAGACAACCGGAAAAAAATGGAAGAAGCCAGCGCGAGACCTCTTCTCTTGACTCCGTCGAAACCATGCCGACCGCGTGCGTGTGTACCCAAGTCCACCTTTCCGTGCGCACGGATTCGTAGACATTCGTGTACTTGTTCGAACACGCCGCTTCTCATCGAGCGCTCGACATTTTGAAAAAAACGGAGCGAAGATTAAAAATAAGCGAACAACGTTCGGGAGATGATTCTCTCTCTGTTCCAGGACGATGCGACCATTCAACTTTCATCCCTTCCACGGATTATCGCGAAGAACTAACACTCGTACCTGTATTCGTAGACATCGTCGTAGTATTTCTCGCTGTACTGTATTTGCGGCATGGTTTGTTTTCCTTCTTGTAAAGATTTTTAGTGAAGAGTTCGTACCCGTTTTCGAATTTTTTTCGTAAAAGGAGGAAGCAGATAAATATATCAAAATCGGGAGGGATACTTAAAAATTCTTTCTCTTCCGTCTCTCTCTCTCTCTCTCTCTCTCTCTCTCTCCCCTTGCGTGTATGATGTGCGCATAAATATCGACACGTATCGCTCACTCGTTCGCTCTATTACAACTCGTGTTCTTTTGCTATAAATATAATTTTAATTCAAAGATTCAAACGCGTTCACTTTGGCCGTGGCGAGCGCCTCGACCAAGTTCGAGGCGTCTCTCCCGCCGGCTTGCGCAAAGTTGGGTTTACCGCCACCGCCACCGCCACACGCTTTCGCAGTAGCGCCACAGATTTTACCGGCGTTGATACCTTTCTTCACGGCGTCGTCACCGGCGGCACAGACGATGGCGACTTTGGTGTTGTCGTCGGAAGCGGAGGCAAGGAGGACGAGAGCGTCAGGGCCTAAGGATTTGAGTAAGGATTCACAGGCAACTTTTAACGCGTCTGGCGCGACAAACTCATCCATTTTGGCAATCAGAATTTGAGTTTGTGCCGTTGGGTGGGTTTCCGCCAACGATTTCAAACTCGACGCTTTGGCGACGGCTAATTCGCCTCGTAACTTTTCTGCCAATTTTTGTTGCTCGAGCAAGTCCTTTTGTATAGATTTCACGCGCTCGGAGACTTCTTCTGGCTTGACTTTCAAACTTTTCGTCAAATCGTTGACAACTTGGGCGTTTGAGTTGACCAAATCAATCACGGCGGGACCCGCGACGGCTTCGATGCGTCGAATACCACTGGCAATGCCAGACTCGCTTAGAATTTTAAAACCGCAAATTTCTGAGGTGTTGGAGACGTGCGTGCCGCCGCAGAGTTCCATGGAAACGTTCGGAACGTCCACGACGCGAACGACGTCGCCATACTTTTCGCCAAACATCATCGTTGCGCCTTTTGCTTTGGCATCCGCGATGGGCATTTCCGCAACTTCTAAATTCGTGGAGTCGAAAATCCATTGGTTGACTAAAGTTTCAATTTCCTCCAATTCGTTCGGTTTCGGCGCGCGTGAGGAGTTGAAATCGAATCGCAATCGGTCAAAGCTGACTAAAGAACCGGCTTGGGAGACGTCGTCACCCATAACTTGCTTCAGAGCGCTTTGTAACAAGTGCGTGGCCGTGTGATTGGCTTTCGCTCTTCGCCTAGAATCTTTGTCGACTTTAGTTTCTAAAACGGAAGTCTTGGCGACAATTTCGCCGGATTCCACGCGCACACGGTGGGAAATGATGCGCCCACCGGCAGCATTTTGGACGTCTAAAACGCGAACTTCCGTATTGCTATTTTTCGTTAACATGACACCGACGTCGGCAATTTGACCACCAGACTCGGCGTAGAAAGGTGTTTGACTTAAAACGACGTCAACTTCGTCGCCTTCCTGGGCGTATTCGAGCATTTTACCGGTTTTCGGGTTAACAATGGCGAGAACTTTCGACTCTTGGGAGATTAAACTGTCGTACCCGATAAAATCAGAGTGATTGTCGTTGTTCAAATCGTCTGCGACGCGTGCTAACGCATCCCCAGCAGTCACGTCGACCGTCTTCGCAGCCGCGCGCGCCAAGTTTCTCGCTTTTTCCATTTCCATTTCGAATCCTTCCACGTCCACTTCCACGTCATTGTCTTCGGCAACATCCGTGGTGATATCTAAAGGAAACCCGTACGTGTCGTACAACAAAAACGCTTCGGCACCGGTGACGCCATTTTTATCCTTCTTCGCTCTCACAATGATGTCTGCCAACAAGTTTTCGCCGTTCGCGAGTGTCTTTTTGAAGCCCAACTCCTCGCGTTCTAACTCGGCGTAAATTTTCTCGCTTCGTTTCATCACATTCGGATCGCATTCGGATGATAATTCTACGGCTACTTTTGCAATCGAAGACGTAAACGTCTTCGAGTCGCCTTCTCCCTTCATGCCTAACAATTTACCACTTCGCACAACTCGGCGAATCAAACGTCTCACGATGTACCCTCTCCCCACGTTAGACGGAAACACTCCGTCGGAAATTAAATACGTCACGGCTCTGATGTGATCCGCGGCAACTTTTAACATCCGCTTCTGCTTTTCGTCGCACTCGTCGTACTTCAAATCTGCCATCGCGCACGCTTTCTCTATAATAGGCATCATCAAATCAGTTTCGTAATTGTTTGGTTTCTTTTGTAAAATCTGCGCGACTCGTTCTAATCCCATCCCTGTATCGATGTTCTTATTCTTCAGTGGGGTTGTTTTCCCGTTTGCATCTCTCGACAACTCCATGAAAACTAAGTTATAAAACTCTACAAATCTCGAGTCGTCGTTTAAATCCTTTACGCCTTCCACACCCAACTCGGGCTTGAAATCATAATACAACTCCGCGCATGGTCCACATGGCCCCGTCGGCCCAGCCGCCCAAAAGTTATCCTCGGCGCCCATTCTCAAAATTTTAGCTTCAGGAACGCCAATTTGATCCCTCCAAATACCCAACGCCTCGTCGTCGCTCTCAAACACGGACACCCAAATCCTGTCTGGGTCGATTCCGAGCTCTTTCACGCTCAACTCCCAAGCCCATTCGCACGCTTCCTTTTTGAAATAATCCCCGAAAGAAAAGTTCCCGAGCATTTCGAAAAACGTGTGATGTCTCGCCGTCACCCCGACGTTCTCTATATCGTTCGTTCGTACGCATTTCTGACTAGTCGTCGCCGATTTCACCTCGCGTTCTTTCTGACCCATGAAAATTGGCTTGAACTGCAACATCCCGGCGATGGTTAATAAGACGGTTGGATCCTCCGGAACTAACGAAGAGGACGGTAAAACCGCGTGACCTTTATTTTCGTAAAAGTCTAAGAACCGTTTGCGAATGGATCGACCGGAATTATCTTTGTTGGTCGACTTTTGAGTGTCTGCGTTCGCAGACGCAGCAGCAGAAGAGGCTCTGACGACGTGGCGACTAATCCTATCATTTCTCGCGGATTCGTTCCGGAACACGCGAATAACCGTTTTCGCGTTTCTCGTGAACGACGCGCTCGTCGAAGAAGATCTCGCGGCGAACGAAGACCGCGAGTGCGTCGTCGCCATTAAACCGCCTCCTCCTCTCGAGGAAGAAGAAGCAAAAACGCGTTGCACGAGCGTCAATTTCCCTCCATCGAGAAAACGGCGTTGCGACAACATCTTCTTGCTTTTATTACCGCGTGCGTATGCAGAAAGAGTGCCTTCCCTCCCAGTCTTCTATCCCTCTTCCTCGCTCTATCCGTGAGCGCGCGCGGGGACGTCTCGCTCGCCCTCGATGCGTTGCCCCTCTTTTGCGCGGAGAAAAAGTGAGAAATGGATAATTGTGTACGACACAGGAGGTTTTGGAAAAAAAACGATGTAAAATTAGGAAAAAATTAGGACAAAGGTAGTCTTACGCCGCGCCGCGCGCGCGTACGCGTGAGATGTGAAGTTCACTTTTCTTCTTCACACGAACTGATCTTGGATTAAATTCTTCAACCCTTTCATTCTCTCTATGATCTCCGGCGCCATCATCCTCGCTGCATCGCCACCTAACGACGTCTTCAGGACGGATTGTTCTCTCGCCTCGAGAATGACTTCGATGGTTTGGAGCATGTTTTCGGGCGTGCACCAGAGCATATCTTCATTTCCGTCCACATTTTCCAGTTCCGGACCAGGAGTGAACGCTTGTTCGAGCATGTTTCTTTGTTCGATCGGGTCATCGACGGAGAGGACGAGTTTGAGGATACGCACTTCTTTCGGCTGTTGCCGGCCAACGGTGTCGCGCATTTTCGAGTAGAGGTGGACCATGACGTCTTTTACTTCTTCTTCTACGTACGGGGACTCTTTGACAGACATGTATGCTTTCGCAGCGGTGAGCATTAAAGCCGGGTCGAGTTTGCCCGTGGAGGCGAGTTCGTTGATTTTCGAGTCCATATCCTGCACAGTTTCAACTTTAAGAAGTTCCTGGAAATTTTCTGCCGCGTTGTCCAAGAGCTGTTGGTCTCTCGAAGCTTCGTCGAACTGTTCAACGATGCCTAAAACTCTCGAGGCAATCCTCGCTAAGTTTGTCGTCATTTCCAAATCTTTCGTCTCGTTCGCGCTCTCAATTTTATGCGTCAAGTATCCAAAAAATTCCGACGTAAACTCACCTCTTCGTAAAGGCACGAAACCCTCCAAAACGTCGTCGTCTTTTTCCAACAGTTCCAGCACCAAATCACGATAATTCGTACACCTCGCGTGTGTCTCTTTCAACTTTCTCAACAATCTCGCCAACAACAGTTCCTCTTCATCTCTGTTTTTCACCGTCGGATCTTCGTCAACTTTCTCAACTCTCTCTTCGATCCTCGCGAACAAACCGTCGCATAAGTCGTACCATTTTTCCGAGCTCGCGAGGAGACCTATCCATTCTTCCTCGTCTTTCGTTCTGAATATGTTGATGAGTTTATCGAACATTTCAGGGGACATGTCGATGATCTTTTCTTGTGATTGTTTCTTCGCGCCGAAATACGGTTGCGGTTGCTCTTTTTGGCTCAAATCAAATTCTGGGCCGACGGCTGGTAAATCGTCCTTCATTTGGTATGGAGTCGTGCCGATATCCGGTTGCGTGTAGATATTTTCTCGTTGCTTTTTCGGTCTTTTGGATGCGGCCATCCTTGGGATGCCGCGGTGGTGTCGATGATGACGAGAGGTGATCGTATTGCGCAGCGCGAGAGTACTCAAGTCGTGGCGGCTCGGGAAACCGTAAAGACGACGCACACGAGAAGAGGATGATGACGCCAACGACGACGACGCCAACGACGACGAGGACGACGCGTAAAACTGAGAAGATCGGCGCTGCGCGCATTGTGCACTCGTCTCGATGAATGCGGTGCAGGTTGCCGACGCGAGCATGAATTGATTTTGGATCCTTAAGATGTGTGTGCGCAAGGTAAAAATGTGACGATTCATCGTCGAATTTTTCTACAACTACTACGAAATAGTTCGCGCTCACGTCACGACGATTTCATCCTCATCTCAGCGGCGTTTGCTAGGTTTTGCCTCAAGTTTTCTACCCTCCTCTTCCAAAAGAACATCTTAATTTTCGTGGCGTTTTTCTTGTACAGAAGCATGACGGCGAAGAATGCGTAGATGACCGCGAGAAGTTTAACGAGTCTCCGTTCGCGTTGCCAGTAGCGCTTGGTGAGGTATTTCCTCCATCGGAACTTTTTGAGTCTAGAGAACGTGGATTTTGTACTTCTCTCTTTCATGGTGTCGGAGGATGTCTTTTGATTTGGTTTTGGTTTCTTTTCGAAGACTTTTTCCGGGACGGAGCCGTCGAAACACCAGTCGTTAACTGCGTTCGATCGGTTCTTGTCGTCGCCCGCCTCGTCTTCGTCACCCTCTTCTTCTTCTTCTTCTTCTTCTTCTTCATCGTCGTCGTCCGTGCTACTCTTCTTTTTCCGAGCGACTACTTCTGCTCCCATCAATTTCACTGCTTCTTCCCATTCCTCGCTAAACTCCTCTAACTTTGCGCAAATCGCGTCCGTGCTCTTACACGGCGTCAACGCGTTCGTGCCAGAGCCGCCTTCGACGAAATATTCCTCCTTACACGCTTTATACAACTGCTTCGCGTACCCGGAACACACTCTAAATCTATTCCTAGCGTTCGAACTCGACGACGTGCTCCCTTGGCTACTCTTTGTCCTTCGTTCAACTAACCCGCTCCCTCCGTTCCTCGCGTCGCACTTGCTACATTCGAATCGACTGTACAACGCCGCGCACCGCGCCGAGACCGATTGCCGTTGCATTTCGACGTGATGGACGAGCATTTTGTCTGTATCCTGCGTCGTGCAACAACTCGAAGATCGGTAGTCGTCGCAGAACGTCAGCGGCGACCGCATCGGCGGTTGTTTCGTGTTCGAACACATCGTTGTCGTCGTCGCGCTGCTGCTGCTGCTTCTCGACACGGACGCGAGAGAACACAGAAGACACAAAGACAGCACTTTGAGACGACACCACCATCCGACACGACGAAAACGACGACGTCTTCGTCTCTCCGTTGTTGTTGTGTGCATCGAAACACCCATCGTCTCGCAATCGTTTTTATTATTATTATTAGTATATCTCTCGCTTCTTCTTCTTCTTTTTCTTTTTCTTCGAGCACTGCTGCTACTCGTACTACTCCTGCGTCTCGAAAGAGAGAGAGAGAGAGAGAGAGAGAGAGAGAGAGAGAGAGAGAGAGGACGTATTAGGGAAGAGAGATGGACTGCGTAGTCGTCTGCGACAAAAAGCGCAAAAGTTTGAAGCACATGACGAAATTGGAGAGAGAGAGAGAGACAGAGAAGAGAGACTCCTGTGTTCCAAAATGCAATGTTTAGGGTATTATATAAACCCTAAATACTTTTTTTTTTATGAGAGAGCGACTTTGGGGGAGTTTTTTTTGTGAGGAAGGAATTAAGGGGGATTTTTTCAACGAAAGAGAGAACGACTCACCCCACCACAAAAAAGAGCTTTTAGAAGCATCGGCGTTTGGTGAGACCGTCAGACGACGACTTTGACCATTATTGCGACGACGACGACGCTTTGACTGTAATAAAACAAAAGAGTGGTGGTGGTGGTGGTGGTGTTTTTTAGTGTTGTTGTTGTTTTCGACGAAAGAAGAGAGTCGTCCGAGAAGAACGGAAACGTGGGGAGAGGCTTTTGTCGTCGGTTTGTTCGAGAGCAGTTTCTGGATCTTAGTAAGCAAAAGGAGATATCGCGTCTGAGCCAATAAGAAAAGGGAGCTGTAGATAATAATACCAATATGTCGGCGATATCATCGAGCGTCGTCGGCGCGACGGCGGACGCGACGACTTTGGGAAGAAGAAGAAGAAGAACGAGACGCGCAGCATATCTCGCGAACAACGGGAACGCGGCGGCGCTTGGAGTAGGAACGAGAGGAAAACGCGCGAACTTTAAAGACGAGATGAGAACGAGAGCGACGACGACGGAAGAGGAGACTGTGGATGCCTTCGAGGCGAAGAAGAAGAGCGTTTCGAAAAGAACGTGCGAACTGGTGTCGAACGTCAATAACTGTTACACGGTGAAAGGAACGATAGTATTACCGGACGTACACGCGGACGACGTGTATAACATGCTGACAGATTACGAGAACGCGGGAAAAGTGTTCTCGCGCACGATTAAAAAAGTAGAGTATCTCGGGTTCGAAGACGCGAAGAGCGGCGGAAGCGGAGCCGTCAAACGCATAAAACAGACGTGCAGTTGGAAGTTTTTCATATTCGGCGGGAACTTTAACATCGATTTAGGGGTTGTTGAAAACGATTCGAAACGACACATGACGTGCACGTTAGAAGGCGGCGCGCAGAAGAAGTTCGGTTTTTTAAGAGAGTTTGAAGGGTCTTGGGAGGTTGAAGAGAACGGAGAGGAAGGAACAAAGGTGACGCACGTGTTGAGTGTGAAGCCAAGTTTGACACCGCCGTATGCGAGCGATATATTCGTGAAACAAGTAGAAGGGATATTGGAAGACGTAGAGAAAGAGGTCGAAACGTGGGAGAATGGGTACGCGGTGCCTATGCACCGAAGATAATACAAATACACGGAGACCGAGAGAGAGAATCGATGTTTTTAGGAGAGAAAGTAAGCACGCGTTGATTTTGATAATGTAATTTTATTCAGAAAAGGTATTATGATAGTATTACAACAATGCACAACAACACACAAAGTACTAATTAAAGAGCATTCCTAGCCTCGGACGCGTAAAACTGCACGTCCACGTCCGAGTCTGCTTTTAAACCGTCCAAAACTTCCAAGATTTCTGTTTTCGTCGCGCTCCCAGCGCTCACTCTCTTCGCCATCTTTTCGAGCGATTTAGCAATGTTAAATCGCACGTTCGCCACCGGATCTGCCGCCGCCGCTTTTGCGATCGGAAACAGCGTCCCCACGACATCCCCTTCCTCAACTTTTTCCGCCAACAAGCCTAAAGTCGACGCTACAGTAACTCTCACCAAATAATTTTTCTCCGTTTGTAACGATTCGAGTTTGGGAATGACGTGTTCTTTCGCCCACGCGGCACCGAACAAGGCGGTTAATTTTTGTAAGTTCTGACTCGCCGCTTGTCGAATACTAGACACCGGATCCGCGAGCCATCGCAAACATAAGGAATTCAAAACGTCTTCCGCGCTATTATTTTCGCTATCACTAGTACTCGCCTCTTTTGAAAACAAAAACGAACTCTTGCCGGTTTGTGTGGCTAAAATCGGAATATATTCGATAATCGCCATTCTCACGCGCCAGTGTCGATCTTCAGCTAAATCTTTAATGGCTGGCAAAAGTTCCTCAGAAAGCGTGTTCACGCCGATGACTTCGTTGACTTGGTCTAATTTACCGATAACGTTCAGCCTCACGTCTGGAAACTCGTCCTTCAACAACACCAAAAAGATGGGCAGGAGTTGATTAATGGTTTCTTCCTTCCCTAAAGTTGGCGCGGATTCCATGACCACCGACGCTAACGCCGCT